>OGCK01000053.1_pt1 | contig 20797 bp, 24 predicted proteins | sample 1570051 | NCBI WGS metagenome assembly OGCK01 (sample SAMN06266181, study PRJEB24510) | hot springs metagenome | isolation source: hot spring sediment | place: USA: Zodletone Spring, Oklahoma | collected 2013-12-03 | reverse complement strand
CTCGGAGATGTGTATAAGAGACAGACCCTATTATGATGCGATGGTTTGGCTTACTACGGAGAAGTGTTCCCCAACAAGAGCGTCAAACTAGGGGGGTTATCCGATCCTGTTAGGCTGAAATTTCATCTCTCCCCGTCGCACTCTGTGGTGGAATAGATACCTTCAATAAATAAACAGGTAAATATCATTTCTTTTATACTTTAAATATAGAAAATTTTAGAAAACTGTGGTATAACCTCAAATAAGAAAGATGAACAAGGGGCATATATGCTTTACTACTATGCAAACAGCGGGCATAAGATCGGTCTGGACAGGGTCAAAAGAGCGGTTGCATTGTTAAAAGCGCTAAACGATAAGGGTGTTGAGACTAGACTTCTGGTCAACGACTTCAGGGCGGGGCTGGCAGCCAGAGAGCTGGGACTGCGTGACTATGTGACGATAGAAGGAGTCATGGATATCGATGCGATCGCCGATACGGGCGATGCGATCATTATGGATACGCCCGAAGATGACAGGGGACGTATCGAGAAGTACTGTTCAGACTTCTCCCATGTGTTCCGTTTTGCCAACAGCCCGGAAGATGAGGTACGTGTCAGCGAAGTGCTCTTCAAACCTGAGTGTAGTGATGAGAGCTGCATAGAGGCACTGATCGTAGACAGTATGTATGAGAATGAGTCCAAAGAGGAGAGAGTGCTTTTTTTCCTCTCAGATGCGGACTATGACAAAGAGATCCTGGGCCATAGAGAATTTTTTCAGGATTCGGGCATGGAACTGCTGCTGGGGAATTACTTTTTTGTAAAATACGAAGATGAGCTGGCAGAACTCTTTGAGAGACTCCATGAAGCCGAAGAGTATGAAGAACTCCTCAAAACCTCTTCTCATATTGTGACAGCATCGGGACAGACTGCTTTGGAAGCCCAAGTATGCGGGGCAAACGTTGTCTATATCAATACGGGAAGAGAAGAGATCATTCCGCTTTCAGTGATCAGGGGGCTGGGTATACCGGTCGTTGAAGGTTTTGACAAGGCTGCCTATGATGCAGTGAAGCAAAACCAGAGAAGTGAAAAAAATCTGATGCTTTCTGCGGAAGAAATCGCAAATAAAGTGATAAATAAACTTAAAAATTAGTTTAAATTATGATAAATATTAGGAGTTCTATACTCCTAATTTACTCTTTGTAACATATTACGGTAAATATACCTCTTTTCCCTCATTCAATTATATTTAAATCTAATATAGTCTATAATAAGTCGTTAAATTATACAATTAAGGAAAGGAGTAAGTATGAAAGAGCAAGGTCGTAGAGACTTTATGGGTATGGCTCTTGGCGGTTTTACTGCGTTGGGTGGCTTAGGTGCACTCTATGCAATGAAGCGCAGCTGGGACCCATTACCTAGCGTAAAAGCAGCGGGTTTCACTACAATTGATCTAAGTGCTGCACAGGAAAATGTGCTTAACATAGAGAAGTGGAGAGGAAAACCGATTTTTGTACTTAAAAAATCAGCGGATATGAAAGCGGATGACAGAGATGTAGTAGTAGGATCTGACAGATTCCATGTAACTATCGGACTCTGTACGCACTTGGGATGTATCCCGGCATATCTACCGGGTGAAAAGATCTTTAGATGTGCCTGTCACGGTGGAGAGTTCGATGCTTCAGGTCACGAGATATTCGGACCGCCGCCAAGTCCGCTGGAGATCCCACCGTTCAAATTAGAGGGAACAACGATCGTTCTTGGAGAAGAGGGTCCTGAGTTTAAGAAAATGAAAGACGCCGGTCTAATAGCATAAGGGAGAGAAGATGGCAAAATTTGATGAAAACGCAAGACCATTCTCCGAGAAATGGTTAGACGAACGTTTGGGGGTTGTGACACTTAAAAAAGTACTTTCAACCGAGTATTGGATTCCAAAAGATATCAACTTCCTTTGGGCGATGGGTATGGTACTGGCTGCAACATTCGGTTTGCTGCTGATCTCAGGGATCTTCCTTTTGATGTACTATAAGCCGGATGCTGCATTGGCATTTGACTCTGTAAACTATACGATCATGACAGAAGTAGGGTATGGATGGCTCTGGAGACATATTCACGGTGTCGGTGCATCGATAGTATTTTTGATCATCTATATCCATATGTTCACAGGTATCTACTACGGTTCGTACAAGAAGGGCAGAGAGATGATCTGGATCTCCGGTATGCTTCTGTTTGTGACATTCTCTGCTGAAGCTTTCTCCGGATATATGCTCCCATGGGGACAGATGAGTTACTGGGCCGGTATGGTTATTACCAACCTTTTCTCTGGTGGTTCTCTTGAGGCATACGGGCTTGTTGAGTGGATCAGAGGGGATTATGTTCCCGGTGATGCATTCCTGACAAGATTCTTCATGCTTCACGTACTTCTTCTTCCGTTGGTGATCATCGGATTGATCGTACTGCACTTCGGTACATTGAGACTTCCGCATGTCAATAACCAAAAAGGTGAAGAGATCGACTTTGAAGAGGCTGCAGAGCTTTATAAAGCAGGTAAGAAAAAAGAGTCTAAAGTGATTCCATTTAACCCGGTATTCTTGAGTAAAGATATCTTTGTGATGGGCGTCTACTTTATCCTGTTCTTCTACCTTGTGTTCTATCATTTTGGCTTTGCGATGGATCCGGTGAACTTCGATCCGGCAGATGGACTCAAAACACCTCCGCACATCTATCCTGAATGGTACTTCCTCTGGAGTTATGAGATCCTCAGACCGTTTAACAAAGACCTAGGATTGATCGCATTTGGAATTGCTCAGGTTGCACTGTTCTTCCTTCCATTTATCGATAGAAGTCCAAATGTTGCTCCAGCACACAAAAGAGGCTTGTTTAATATATGGTTCTGGGTATTGCTTGTAGACATGATCGTACTGACGATTCTAGGTAAACTGCCTCCAGAAGGTATCTATAATGATCTAGGATTGGTCTCAGCGATTGTCTTCTTGCTTCTTGGACCTGCACTCTTTGTAATCACAAAGATGGAAAAAAAGATATAAGGGAGTTGGAAGCATGAAAGAATTAAAAGTATTAGCAGTAGTTGTATTTTTCTCACTTTTAGTCTACTGGGGAGTTGAACCTTTTGCTCATGGGCAGATGCATAAACATGTAGATGGTGACAAATTTGCGTACAGTGACCTTCCTGAGATCACTAAAGAGGGAGATGCGGCAAACGGCGGTAACCTTGTAATGGGTGCCGGTGCATGTCTTGGTTGTCACTCGATCGAGTCTCAGGGGATGCCTGCACCTATGGATGCAGGCACTGCTGCGGCATCTTATGGTGTAAACCCGCCTGATTTGAGCAATATCGGTGCACTTTATGATGAGAAGTTCCTGGCTGCATTGATTAAAAACCCTGCTCATGCGTTGAATGTAGAGCACAAGTTTGATCCTGCTGCAGGTAAAATGCACCCGATGGTCGCATTTTATGGTGCAGGGGGAGATATCGACCAGGAAGTAGCAGACATGGTAGCTTACTTTAAGTCTATCGCGCCAAAAGAGCTTTCTGCTAAAGAGGCATTTGATAATGCTTGCGGTAGATGTCATGCAATGAGATATGATAAGTATACACAGCTTGGTGACACACCGGAATTCAAATATGAGAAAGATGCATTGGCATATCAGATTAAAGTACTTGAGTATCAAGATCACTTGAAAGCGTATATGGGTAAATTGCCACCGGATCTTTCGATCATTATCAGAGCTAGAAGTGCACACTTCCTTGAGACTTTTGTTGAGAATCCTCAAACACAGCTTCCTGGTACATCCATGCCAAGGGTCGGTTTGAGTAAAGAAGGGTATGAGAAGGTTGAGGCTTACCTCACAGAGATCGGTGATCCAAGCAAACCGAAAAGAGAAGCACTTGGGCCATGGGTCCTTGGATTCTTTGTGATCTTCTCGATTCTTGCCTTCCTATGGAAGAAGTATCAGTGGAGAGACCTGCATTAATTAGAACGTGAATAGGGCAAAGCCTTATTTGAGCCTACAGCGGTGCTTTTGGCACATGCCTGCACGGCTTCGTTTCACTACGACCGTTTCGGTTCCGAGCTTACAAAAGCAAAGCAGTTTGCTTTTGCTTCACAGCTCTCATGGTTCCGAACCTACAAACGCAAAGTAGTTTGCGTTTGTTTAACGGTTCTCATGCTGACGCTTTGTCCTCTTCGGCAGGGTGCCCGCGCGACTGGTCGCTTTAGCGGCCAGCCGCTTTTTTTAACTTCATTTTACTCGTTACATTTTTGTATAACACTTGACAAATTCATTTCAGCATGTAAAATCTACCTGCTACCTGCTACCTGCTACCTGCTACCTGCTACCTATTTATCGTTTATCCTATTTTTATCTAGTTTTGGATACCCTACAAAAAATTTATCTCAAAAATATTACTTTTTGAGAATGATGGATATGCAATGCTAATAGATGGACACGGACGAACTGTTAATTATCTTCGTATCTCAGTGACAGAACGATGTAATTTCAGATGCCAGTACTGTATGCCTGAAAAACCCTTCTCGTGGGTGCCAAAAGAGAATCTCCTGAGTTTTGAAGAGCTCTTTCTCTTCGTAAAGGTAGCGATCGATGAAGGGGTGAACAAGATCAGGCTTACGGGCGGAGAGCCGCTGCTCAGAGAGGATCTGGATAAGTTTATCAAAATGATCTCGGAGTATCGGTCCGATATTGATCTGGCGATCACTACGAATGCCTACCTTCTCCCTGCTGCAGCACAGAGGCTCAAGGATGCAGGTTTGAAACGGCTCAATATCTCTCTTGATTCGCTTAAGGCCGATATCGCAGCCAAGATCGCGGGAAAGGATGTGCTGGGTGAAGTACTCAAGGGGATCGATAAGGCGCTTGAGGTCGGGCTTAAGGTGAAGATCAATATGGTACCGCTGAAGGGCATCAATGAGGATGAGATCCTTGATGTGATGGATTACTGCAAGGCGCGCGGTATGAAAGTGCGTTTTATCGAGTATATGGAAAATGAACATGCAGACAGAGCACTTCGGGGGATGCATGGGCGCGAGATCCTTGCCAAAGTCAAAGAGCGCCATACGATCAAGGCACTTGGACGTGAGGGAGCAAGCCCTTCGTTCAACTACCTGCTTGATGACGGGTATGAGTTTGGATTGATCGATCCCCATAAGCATGACTTCTGTGAAAACTGTAACCGTATCCGACTCACCGCCGAAGGTTTCCTGATCCCGTGCCTCTACTTTGATGAGGCGATGAGTATCGCCGAACATGTTAAAAAGGGCGATGTTGCAAGCGCGGCAGGTGTGTTGGCGCAGGTACTGAAGGATAAGCCCAAAGAGAACCGATGGACCGAAGAGGAACTTGAAGACAGAGAGCTCTCCAAGCGTGCATTTTATCAGACAGGCGGGTGATCGCTTTGCGATCAAACAAAAAATAAACAATGAGGTATATATCTATGCAGTACGGTAACTGCCTTTTTTCTGAAAAAAGAATAAAGGATGATAAAAGTTTTTTGAAGAAAAACCTACAAAAAATCCTCACTCTTCACTCCTTACCCCAAGGGCACTTGTCACTTCGTTCGGGCGCACTCTTCACTAAAACAAGGAGTTTTCCTTGTTTTATCTAAGCGAAGAGTTTTTCTCTATCCAGGGGGAAGGAAAATATGCAGGCGTACCTTCCTACTTTTTGAGGACGGCGGGGTGCAACCTGAGCTGTCCAGGCTTTGGTGCACGCTATGAGGTCAACGGGGAGGTAAGGTATGGATGCGATACCTATTTTGCCGTAGATAAAGGGTTTTCCAAGTCATGGAAAAAGATTGAAGACGCCTCTGTGCTTATAGAGAAGCTCAAAGCAGCGTTCGAAGAGATCGGATATCTGCCGCATGTCGTGATGACGGGCGGAGAACCGCTGCTCTACTATAAAGATGAAACCTTTTACGGAGTCGTGAAGTGGTTGGTGGATAGCGGTATCGAGGTGACCTTCGAGACCAATGGGACGGTTGAGATAGATTTTGCAGCCTATCCGGCGTATGTCTTCTGTATCTTCTCTCTGTCGCTTAAATTATCCAACTCCGGCGAACCCAAAGCCAAACGTATCCTGCCGAATGCACTGAAGGCGATCGAGAGATCGGCGAAAGAGGCGTTTTTGAAATTCACGATCGATGCACCTTTGATCGAGAGTACGGCACTCGAAGAGATCAGGGAGATTCGAGAGATCGTTCCCGGATTGGATGTCTACTGTATGCCCGTAGGGGAGAGCCGCGAGACGATCTGCAGGAATGACAAAGCAGTGTTCGGATTTTGTATGGAGCACAATTTTCGCTATAGTGACAGACTGCATATCCGTGTCTTTGATACGACACAAGGGGTATAAACGCTCTGCGTTTATAAGTGAATAGTTAATAATGAAGAGTGAGAAGTTGTGGTATGCTTTCTTTCAGAAAGCTTTGGTCAAAGGAGTCTCTGAATGGTCATACGGAAATTGTTTAAATTTGAAAATGCCCATATCGTGCGGGGATGTACGACGCAGCGGTGCAGCCAGAATATCCACGGGCACTCTTACAAGGTTGAAGTGCTCCTGGAATCCAATTACCTTGATGCGGGACAGATGGTCTATGATTTCGGGCTGACCAAACTGACGATCAAAGAGCTGATCGATTCGTTTGACCACAGTATTACCTTATGGAGCGGTGATGATCCTGCCTATCTTCAGGCGATGAAAACCCACAGTGCCAGATGGGTCGAACTGCCGGTCTCCCCCTCTGCTGAGCAGTTCAGCCGTGTCATCTATCTGATCGTTGAACGTATCCTGGAGTGCACCACGATGCAAAATAGGGAGAGGGAAGTGAAGCTGCACAGCATCATTGTCCATGAGACCGATACCGGGTATGCACAGGGGTTCAGAGAGGATGCCCACAGTCCGCTCATGGGAGAGATCAGCCTTGAGGAGATCATCTTCTCCGCACAGGTGCAAAAAGAGTGGAGCGATCCGGAAATCTGGCAAAAACTTCTGAAAAGAGGAAAAATTATCAACCCGACAATTGTTTAACGATTTTACTGTATAATGGTTTGTAAATCACTTTTAAAAGGAAACATTATGAAAAAAACGGTATTACTCTCAATGATAGCGGCTACGGTACTTTTTACGGGATGTAGCGAAGAGACGAAAAAATCAGCGTCTGAAACTGCCTCAGCGGCAAAAGAGACGACGCAATCCGCAGTAAAAGATGCGCAAGAAGCAGCGCAAAAGGCTAAAGAAAAAGCAACTGAGATGATAGAAGCGACTGATGAAGCAGCTTCTGCAGCGGAGAGTGCAGAGCAAGCGGCTGCTGCAAGTGAAGAAGCGTCAGAGGAAGCAACATCCGCAGAGGAGAGTGCAGAAGAGGCGACTGCTGCAAGTGAAGAAGCATCCGAGGAAGCGACATCCGCAGCGGAGAGTGCAGAGGAAGCAGCAGCTGCATCAGCGACTGCAGATAGTGAACTAGGCAAAACACTCTATGCGAAGTGTGCAGCTTGTCATGGGGCTGACGGTAAGAACCCTGCACTTAATAAATCAGCGATCATAGCGGGTCAGAGTGCTGCGGAACTTGAGACAAAGATGGCAGAGTATAAAGCAGGAACAAGAGATGTAAGCGGTATGGGAAATCTGATGAGTGCGCAAGTCGCTACGATGAGCGATGAGGATATCAAAGCAGTTGCAGAGTATATTGCGACGTTTTAATATATAAGGGGTCTGTTCATCTAGAACAGGCCCAACCTTTCTAATTGCTTATCTTCTTTCACTGTTTCTATACCTATTTGATTCCATATGTCATACATAAAACTTACGAGAAAAATTTTACATTTATATATTCTGGATAGAATTCGCATTTAAAAATAGATGGATTATGACAAAACATTTGACGCAGCTTCAGCTTATTGTATTGACGAGTACCTTTCTTGTCCTCTTTGATAACTATACATTCTTTCACAATGCGGCCGAGATCTATCCCGTTAGTGAAAATATTCCTTTTTTGCTTTCTCTTGGCGTAGTGTTGGCGGCATTGACCACACTGCTTTTCTTACTTTTCAGTTCAAGATATACCACCAAGACGATCTTGATCACGGTCGTTCTGGTCTCTTCGCTGACAAACTATTTTATGCATACCTATCATGTAGTGATCGACAGTGAGATGATCCGTAATACCGTCCAAACCAATCTGAATGAATCTTTGGATCTTTTGACACTGAAGCAGTTGGGTTATTTTCTCTTTTTAGGTGTGTTTCCTTCATGGTTGATATATCGTTCAAAGGTTATCTATAGGCCACAAGGGATAGAACTGATATCCAAAATGAAAGTGATAGGGGTTTCACTGCTGATTATTTTTGGTACAGTGTTTCTTTTTAGCAAACACTATACTTCGTTTTTCAGAGAACATAAGCCGCTAAGGTATATGACAAATCCTACCTACTGGATCTATGCTGTCGGAGAGTATATCGGCAAGACTTACGGAGATGGACCGGTCAGTGTCAAGCGCATTGGCGAAGATGCACAAGTGATGAGAGAGAAGAGCGATAGGCCGAAGATCGTCATCATGGTTGTGGGAGAAGCCGCAAGAGCAGATCATTTCAGCTTGAATGGTTACCATAGAGAAACCAACCCGCTTTTGTCAGAACAGGATATCATCAACCTCCCCAATGTCTCCTCCTGCGGCACCTCTACCGCGGTCTCGGTACCCTGTATGTTTTCTCTTTTTGAAAGAAACGAGTACAGTTACCAAAAAGGGATCTCTACACAGAATGTACTGGATGTACTGAACCATACCAATGAGATCGCCGTGCTCTGGAGGGACAATAACTCCGATAGCAAGGGAGTTGCCCTCAGGGTGCCCTATGAGGATTACAGGACCCCTGAAAACAATCCGATCTGCGAAGAAGGCGAGTGTCGTGACGAGGGAATGCTGCAGGGGCTGGAGCACTATATTGCACAAAACCGGCACAAGGATATCCTGATCGTGCTACACCAGATGGGGAACCACGGACCAGCCTACTACAAACGATACCCCAAACACTTTGAGAAGTATACACCTGTTTGCCAGACGAACCAGGTCGAACAGTGCACCCAAGAAGAGATCGGCAATGCGTATGACAATGCACTGCGCTATACGGATCATTTTTTAAATGAAACGATCGAATTCCTTAAAAGATATGATACCACACATGCTGCAGCGATGCTCTATATGAGTGACCATGGTGAAAGTTTGGGTGAGCATGGCATTTATCTGCATGGGATGCCATATTTTATGGCACCGGCGTCACAAACACATGTGGGTGCACTGATGTGGTTGAATGCAAGTTTCAAAGAGGAGAGAAAGATTCAGACGTTCCTCAAGAGAAAGGATCAGCCCTATTCGCATGATCATCTCTTTCATACGCTGCTGGGACTTTTTGATGTAGATACGGATCTCTATAGGCCATCCAGGGATATCTTTTCTACTCTCTAATAATCCATTGATCTACAAAGATCACAAACCGCTTAGCGGTTTATTAAATCCACGCTTTTTTCTGTACAGGCTTCCCATCTGATAGGGATCATTCTGACCGGAGTATTTTGCGGCAGTTCAGTGATCTTGGGATTGAGCAGTATCATCCCGTCTGCTCTCTGCATCGGCGAGACCATGCCCGGTTTTTGCTCATGGAGCGGGGTGAATGACTCCCCGTCAAATGTTCCCAGCAGTGCTGTGGTTTTGCCCCCTTTGAGTCTCAGCTCTTCTCCCAGTACTGTAGTGATCGTCGCATGGCGCGCATCCGCTCTCCCGCTCATTTTACGGATAATCGCTCTAAGAAAGAGTTCGTAGTTGACCATTGAGGCAAGAGGATTGCCGGGGAGGTTGACCACCGCGGTTCTTCCTATTGTTCCGAAAACCGTCGGACGTCCCGGTTTGATATCGACTGCCTGGAAGTGTATCTGCATCCCGAGGTTGGTAAACGCCTCTTTGGTGAAATCCTTATCGCCTACGCTGACCCCGCCGCTCGTGATAATGATATCCGCATCCAGCACGGAAGCGATGGAATCCTGGAGCGCTTCAAGCGTATCGACACTGGAGCGGATGAAGCGCACCTCGCATCCAAGCTCTTTGCATCTGGTAAGAAACATCGGGGAGTTTGAGTTGTAAAGCTGGTGGTCTTCGATCTTTTCAAAATGGGGGCGAAGCTCATCGCCCGTCCCGAAGATCGCGACCTTGATCCTGCGGCTTACCGTGACATGGGTGATCCCCTGTGAGGCGAGCGACGCGATCGTGTAGGCATTGATCATCTCTCCTTGGTGCAGGTAGCTTGTGCCCTTGGCGATATCTTCTCCGGCAAGACGGATGAAGTTTCCCATTTTGATCTTGCCGGGTAGGGTTATTTTCTCCTGGTCGATCGTCACCTCCTCGATCGGTACGATCGCTTCACACCCTTTGGGGACAGGTGCGCCTGTCATGATCCTGATCGCCTGGCCTGCTTTAAGCTCCATGGCAGGATTGTCTCCTGCATAGATCACCTGGGTAGAGCGTACCGTAGCGCCGGCATCGGAGACTTTGACCGCATAGCCGTCCATCGCGGAGTTGTCAAACCTTGGAAGATTGAACTCTGCACAATAGGAGTCCAGCGCCACACGGCCGACCGAGTCTTCTATGGGGATGATCTCGCCGTCCAAAGGGGTAACCTTCTCATGGATGAGATCGAGTGCCTGGGGGATGGTTACGAGCATAATAAACCTTCTTATGTGAGTTATGGGGATTATAACAAAATAGAGTATAATTCCGATTATTACAGAAGGATATTTGATGATTGAAACGATTTTAATGACACATAGTCTGCTGACCAAACTCTTCTTGGGATTCTTGGTCGGAGGGCTCTTTATGCCGATGATGACCGCCAAAAATCCTCAGTCACTGAAAAAAGTCAGCCTGATCTATACCGCTATCTTCCAGGGGATCATTACGATGATCGCGTTTGCGGGACTGGTGGCAATGGTCGTGGGGGAATACCCTATGAGCTTGGCGATCATCCTGATGATCGTGATCTGGGCGGTGATGATGTATATAGAGATACGCAAACATAAACTGGTCAAGATCGCCAATCTTGAGAATCCTGTAACCTATAAGCTGATCAGGGGAGTGTTTGTCAAGGTCGGTATCGTGCAGATACTTCTGGTAGCTGCGATGGTTGTATTGATGGTATTGAGGGCGAAGGGTGTTATATCTTTATAATACTTTAGCAGGACACCCTTCACTGATGCTGGAGGGGGATGATCACCGGTATATTTTCAAAGTGCGCAGGCACAAGGCGGAGGATACCCTTTATCTGCGTAATCTGGAGGATGGTCTGATCCATCGCTACCTGATCACGCATATGGACAAACGCAGTGCGACACTGATGCTCCAGGAGAGTCAGGTGCTTGAAGTGAAGGCCAAGCGGGAGTTGCATATCGGGTGGTGCATGATCGATCCCAAGAGCGTAGAGAAGGTGCTTCCCTCTCTCAATGAGATGGGGGTATCGAAGATCACCTTCATCTACTGTGCCCGTTCGCAAAAAAGCTTCAAGCCCGATTTTAAACGCTGGGAAAAGATCCTGTTGAACTCTTCCCAGCAGTCGGGACGAAGCGTGATGATGCAGCTGGAGATGGCTGAGAACCTTGAGGCGTTCATCGCCCAAAACCCCAAAAGCTGTCTTTTGAATTTCTCGGAGCATACACTCTCATCGGAAATGCCTATCGATACGATCGTGGTCGGTTGCGAAGGCGGATTGACCGGGAAGGAGATTGCGCTCTTTTCACCGGAGAGAGTGATCGGGTTCGATACTCCGTTGGTACTCAAAAGCGAGAGTGCCGTCTGCGCCGTTGCCTCAAAGATACTGCTATAATCCTGCCCGGATCAGAAGGTATAGGCGCTGATGATCCTGAAGTAGCTCTTGTCATCCTCCTCGGCAATCCACTGTTTTTCAAATCGCAGCAGGATATACTCCCTCGGCCTGAATTTAAACTTGTGGTCGATGTAGAATGCATTGATTGGATTGGCGGCATCGTCTCCATAAGTGACATTGGTAAAGTGTAGTGCGCTGGAATACTCCTTCTCTTTGCCCGAAGAATAGTATTTGTAGTGTACCTTCATGGATTTGGCAAAGGGATGGCCCCGTTTTTTTCCTGTCGTGATCATGGAACTTGTATAGAGAGAGGACAATCCTCCATATCCCCTGTTGATCCCATCCTCCCCGAGATTGTAAGAGAGCGAACCGATATAGGAGAACTTTTGGGACGCTATCCCGACTTTGGCAGCGATCAGTCTGACATCCCCACCTCCGTTATCGCCCGTGATGGTATGGCTTTCCTCTGCATTGTCAAATGTATAGATCGCCTGTACACCATACAGTAAGGTTTTGGAGCTGTTATAAGGGGTGCTTGCAGATACCTCCATGTGAAGGGTATTGTAGAGTTTGGGTGCATGGTAGTAGTACCACTGATGTTTGACAGCGCCAAATTGGGTATGAAAACCGAGATAGGCCACACCATCCTCTGCCAGGCCGCTTGAGGTATATGGGGTATAGTCCTCACTATTATTGGCCCTGAACCCTGTAATGTAGCCCAGCGCAAGAAACGTATCGGTATTCCAGGAGATGCGGGAGGTGACTCCCCTGTAGCTAAAGGGGATGAGTCTGGTAGTATCATCGTTGAGCAGGGGTGTGGAGAGCTGCTGTTTCCCTAGTTTGAGAGCAAAGCGCTCCGTCTCATAATAGGCATAGAGTTCGCTTAATGGGTTGATATCCTCTCCGGCAGAGTCGGTGAGTGAGGTGAGTGCGGGATTTTTAGAATAGAATATCAAGTCCGAGAGATACTGTTTGACACCCACCCCAAAGTGATAGACGGGCCTGGAGATATAGTGCAGATATCCGCCCAGCACGGTTGCACGTGAATCCTGGTCTTCCTGGCCGTTAATGTCATAATGGAAGAGTTCGATATGCGTGTCGAATCTGCCCCACGACATCTCTTCGGCATGCGTGTTGACAAATGATAATGAGGCGATCAGCATGAGAAGAATATGTTTTGTATAGATCGACAGGCCTTTTGTTTTTTTGTTAAAGATTGTACATTAAAAGCATTGAAAACACACGGATTGTAGCATGCGACAGGTACTTTTTTGCAACAGAAAATAAAGTAAATATTATTTTTTTCTATTATAATCAGCCTATAGATTCAAACGGGTCTCTAAGAGCGCTTGAAAATAGATGAAAGTGACAAAAGGAAAAATGTTGAACTTGCAAAGTTTTTTATGGGAATACGGGGCCAAGGTCCCCGGGTATGATATACGGGTTGTCAACGAAAGAGAGGCAAGAGCAGGAGCGGGAATACTCGGAATGCTGGGGATGATCGTCATCTTTGTCGGCATAGGGTTTAACCATATTATTGTAGCGAGAGTCTATCTGGCATTCCTGTTTCTTGATTTTACGGCAAGGATCATCAATCCAGCCTATTCTCCCTCTCTGCTTCTGGGAAAATTTTTTGTACAGAATCAAAAACCCGAATATGTAGGCGCACTGCAAAAACGCTTTGCATGGACACTGGGCTGGCTGATCTCCCTTCCCATGCTCTGGTGGTTCGTGATACACTGGGATATCAATTTTTACAAAGTTCTGATCTGTGTGCTTTGTCTTCTGCTGACATTTCTGGAAAGCGCCTTTTCCATATGTGTAGGGTGTATGATATACAAAGCCATCGCCAAAGATGATCCGCAGCATTGTCCGGGAGGCGTATGCGAAATACGCAAAAAAGAGCCCATACAGATGTTCAGCCCGGTACAAAAAGCGATCACTGCCCTTACAATGATAGGGCTTGTTGCAGGAACCTACCTCTTCCTGGCCTCTCAGGAGCCCAAAACATTCTTCGGCGAGTTCCTTCATGAAGCGGTTCTGACAAAAGCACAGCTTGAAAAAGAGAAGGATGAAGCGTATCAAAGAGCGCTGGAAGAGGAGTTTGGAGAGGATGACGAGTAGCTCCTGAGCTGCCCTGACGTTCGGGCAAACAATATCAGAATATTTTATAAATTTTTAAAACTATTTTGCTATAATTTCGCCCTAAAGTTGTCTCACCTCTAGAGTGTCGCAGCGACCCCTATCGGACGGAAGATAGTGGAAGAGCCTTCGTGCTGGAACAGGTTAGTTGCCTGTCACATTTTAAAAAATAGTTTAAAAGGTAACACAATGAGAAAAGATATTCACCCAGATTACAAAACATGTGAAGTCACATGTGCATGCGGTAACAAATTTGAGGTCAAATCAGATAGAGAAACTATGAGTATCGATATCTGTAATGAGTGCCACCCATTCTTCACAGGTTCTGAGAAGATCGTGGATGCTGCAGGTAGAGTTGAGAAGTTCAAGAAGAAATTCAATCTTCAGTAATCTATCAAGTAGACCGTTACAGGAGCTTAGCTCCTGTAACTTATGCTAACGCTAAGTTTACTTCAGCAGTAGGCTCAGGCGACCAGTCGCCTTTGTCTTGCGCCAGTAATTTAGCCCTTACTCTAAAGGCTAATGTTGTTAACTTTCATACCAACCCCCATCGGAAATCCCCAAGATATCACCATCAGAGCGATGAAGCTTTTTGAAAAAGCAGAGCTTTTTTTATGCGAAGATACAAGAGAGACGAAAAAGCTTCTCAGACTCCTCGAAGAGCGTTTTGCAATGAAATATCCTCAGGCCGATTTTGTCTCTTTTAATGAGCATAACGGTCAGGGACGTCTTGAAGAGTATGGTGAGATGCTGGCAGGTAAAAACGTGGTCTATGTCAGTGATGCGGGAATGCCTGTGATCTCTGACCCCGGTCAGATACTCGTGGAGTATTGTCAGAGAAATGGGGTTGGGTATGATGTGTTGCCCGGAGCCAGCGCAGTCACTACGGCCTATGCGGCATCAGGTTTTGAAGAAGGGAAGTTCCTCTTTTATGCCTTTTTGCCCCATAAAGGGAAAGAGCGGACTGCAGCGCTGGCAGAAGCGATGGACAACGGCTTTAACACCGTGCTCTACGAATCGCCGCACAGGCTGGAAAAACTTCTGGAAGAGATCATTACAGTGGATGCAAACAGGGAGCTTTTTCTGGCAAAAGAGCTGAGCAAGAAGTATCAGCGTTATTACCGCGGCAGCGCAAAAGAGTTGAACGAAGCGTTGAAAAATGAGACGATCCGAGGCGAGTGGGTTGTGGTGATCAGCGCGAAAAAAAGCGTTGATAGGAGCCTCTCTTTTTCTGAGGTATTGGCACTGGACCTTCCCCCAAAGCCCAAGGCAAAACTCCTCTCTCTGTTAAGTGAGAGGAGTGTAAAAGAGTGGTATCAGGAACTGATAAACACTTAAACAGCAAAAAAAAGGTAGAATCACGCACATGGTCATTTATGGAAAACAGGTCTGTTTTTATGCACTGGAGCATAAAGAGGAAGAGGTTCAAACCGTCTATATCGCGAAGAGTGGGATCCTCCCTCAGCCTTTATTTCACAAGTATCACGATAAGATCAAGTTCTTGGAACCAAAATGGGCGCAGGCGATGGCCAAGGGAGGCAATCATCAGGGGATCCTGGTAGAGATGAATCCCTTTGTTCAGGCAAGTTTTGCAAAGATCAAGCAGAATGATTTTATTGTGGTACTTGATGGCCTTACGGATGTCGGAAATATCGGTGCTATTGCAAGAAGTGCCTATGCCTTGGGGGCAGGTGCGATTATCGCCTCGGGTGTAAAACAGCTCAACTTTGCGGCGATTGCACGGACGAGTGCGGGTGCATTGCTTGATATGCCATTTATGATCAGTGACAATATCCTGGATAATATCAACGAGCTTAAACAGGTGGGATATCAATTTTACGGCGCATCGATGGATGGTGAGGCCGTAGAGAGGTGCAGTTTCGCGCCTAAAAGGGTTCTGGTAATGGGAAGTGAAGATAAAGGACTTTCAAAAAAGGTTCTTTCGAAGATAGATACGAGAGTCTCTATTACGATGCAGCATGCGTTTGATTCACTCAATGTGAGTGCAGCGGCTGCGATATTAATACATAGGATGGTATATGCAGTTAAGTGATATTCTTGAAGAACATAGCCTTAAAAATATCAGCAAAAAAACCAATATCTCTGAAGAGAATATCGAATATCTTCTGGCAAAGAAATTTGAGAAGATTGAAAGAGTGAAAGCCTTGGGGTTTATCTCTATCATAGAGCGTGAGTTCGATGCTGATCTGGGCGCATTGAAAAGTGAAGCACAGGCTTACTATGCAGAGCAGATTCCTCCTGAGGAGAGTATCGTTATCAGAGGTATGCTGGTTGAGGGAAAAAGAAGAAAGCCAAAATGGCTGCCTCTTATCGTACTGTTATTACTGGCATATGCATCCTGGTATTTTGTCACACAGTACAACAAGTCACACTCCAATACACTCCAGCCGGTTGAGGACCAAGCAGGTGAGATGGAGGGTGCATCCCCAAAAGATCTGGATATCATTCACACGATCAAACAAAAGTGGAATGATATCGTCAGCAATGACCCAAAAGAGGCAATCATGACAGAAGAGGGGACGCCGGATGAAGAGGAAACGGCTTCCCAAGCTGTTGTCGAGGTCGTGGAACCGGTTGAGATAGATGAAGAAAAACCGGAAGAGACAAATGTGACCCAGATTGCTGAATAAGAATAGGGTTTAGGGATAGAGACGAAATAATTTTCCAACAAGAGTAAAAAATATTAAATATTAGAGAGTAGAGATGTTTGACGAAATTCAATTTGAAAAGATAAACCAACTGCCAAAGTATGTCTTTGCAGCAATCGATGAGCTTAAAGCACAGGCAAAAGCAGAAGGTAGGGATGTTGTAGATTTTTCCATGGGGAACCCCGATCAGGATACCCCGCCGCAGATCGTAGAGTCTTTGATAGAGCATGTCCGCAGAAACGGTACACACGGCTACAGTGCAGGAAGCGGAAAGGGGCTTTTGGAGCTTAGGGAAGCGATCTGTAACTGGTATAAAAGAAAATATAATGTGGACCTTGACCCGGAGCGTGAAGCGGTAGCGACCATGGGTAGTAAAGACGGGTTTTTCCATATGGTACAGGCGGTAACCAATCCGGGTGATATCGCTCTGGTACCGGATCCTACCTACCCGATCCATGCCTATGCATTCAGCATTAACGGCGCAAAACCGATCGGTGTTAAAATACCGTTCAGCGAAGAGAACTATGAAGTGGATGAGGCAAAATATCTTGAATTGATCGAATCGACAATCGATCTTCAGCATGCACCGGTAAAGTATGTCCTTGTGAACTTCCCCCACAACCCGAGCACTGCTACGGTGACACTAGATTTTTACGAGAAACTGGTGGCACTTGCGAAGAAGAAACGTTTCTATGTGATCTCTGATATTGCTTATGCGGATATCGCATTTGACGGCTACAAATCACCCTCTATCCTTCAGGTAAAGGGAGCAAAAGATGTTGCGGTGGAAGCCTATACGCTTTCAAAGTCCTACAATATGGCAGGATGGAGAGTCGGCTTCCTTGTAGGTAACAGAAGTTTGGTAGGGGCGCTTCAGAAACTGAAAAGCTGGATCGATTACGGTATGTTCACCCCAGTACAGCTGGCTGCTGCGGATACACTGAACAAATACTACGCGATCGCCGATGAAGAGACGGCACCGCGCTATCAGAGAAGAAGAGACTACCTGGTCAAGGCATTCAATGAAGCAGGATGGGATATCGGTACGCCAAAAGCAAGTATGTTTGTCTGGGCACGTATCCCCGAGCAGTGTATGCATATGGGGTCGCTCAAGTTCTCAGAAGAACTGATCAAGCATGCGGATATGGCAGTGAGCCCGGGTATCGCATTTGGCGATGACGCTCATGTGAGGATCGCACTGATCGCGGACGAGGAGCGTATCCAGAAAGCTGCAGATAAATTGAAAGTATTTTTGGAGGGATGTAAATAAAATGGTAAGAATCGGGATTCTTGGAGTAGGAACGGTAGGTCAGAGTGTTGCCAATATCTTGGAGTCAAATGCTGATATCCTTGAAGCGAGAGCAGGCAAGAAGATCGTGGCTAAAACCGGTGTGGTAAAAAATCTTTCCAAAAAAAGAGATGTGACTATCACCCTATCCGATAATCCATACGATGTTGTCGATGACCCTGAGATCGATATCGTGGTAGAGTTGATGGGCGGAATAGAAGAGCCCTACGAACTGGCCAAAAGGGCGCTTCAAAACGGCAAAGCGGTCGTGACTGCCAACAAAGCGCTGCTTGCGTATCACAGATATGAACTCCAGGAGCTTGCCGGTGACTTGCCGCTGATGTATGAGGCAAGCACCGCCGGGGGTATCCCGATCATCGGTGCATTGCGCAACGGGCTTGCCGCCAATCATATCGAGTCAATCCAGGGGATCATGAACGGCACCTGCAACTATATGCTGACAAAGATGATCAAAGAGGGTGCTCAGTATGATGCGATCCTCAAAGAGGCTCAGGAGCTGGGGTATGCTGAAGCTGACCCCACTTTTGATGTAGGCGGGTTTGATGCGGCGCATAAACTTCTTATCCTCTCTTCTATCGCCTATGGGATTGATGCAAAACCGGAAGATATCGTGATCGAGGGTATCGAGAACATTACCCAGACGGATGTGGCCTTTGCCAAAGAGTTCGGCTATGAGATCAAACTGCTTGGTATTGCCAAAAAAGTAGATAACGGTGTTGAATTGAGAGTCCATGCTACGATGATCCCACAGGAGTCGATGATCGCCAAAGTGGATGGTGTGATGAATGCCGTAACGGTTGTAGGCGACAGAGTAGGCGAGACGATGTTCTACGGACCGGGTGCGGGCGGTGATGCAACCGCTTCAGCGGTGATCGCGGATATCGTGGATATCGTACGCGGCAACCACGGACCGATGCTGGGATACAAAAAAGGGCTTGAGTCCGGGCTCAAACTCCTTTCAAAAGATGAGATCACGACACACTACTACCTGAGAATGGAAGTGGATGATGAGAGCGGCGTACTTTCAAAAGTAAGCGGCGTGCTCGACAAATCAGGTATCTCTATCGAGTCAATGCTCCAGAAACCGCATACGGCGGACGAGAGGGTGAAGCTTCTCTTTACAACGCATGAGTGCAAAGAGGCGCAGATCTCAGAAGCGATCGCTGCGCTGAAAGCCGTGCCGTGTGTGCATGGTGATGTGGTGATGATGAGGATAGAGAAGTAATGGCAAAAGATCACTATTTCGACATCAGTGCAAAGCTGGATATGATGGAGATGAAGAATGCCGTCGTGATGGCAGAGAAGGAAGTGGTAACGCGTTTTGACTTCAAAGGGGTGAAAGCGGAGATAGATCTCAATGAGAAGGCAAAGACCCTTTCGCTCAGCTCCTCCAGCGACCAGAAGATCGATGCCCTCAAGGATATCCTGATCTCCAAGCTGATCAAAAGAGGGATCGCCGGCAAGTCTCTTGAAGAGGTGAAGACCGAGGGGATCAGCGGAGGAAATGTGAAGGTGGTCTACCGTATCGTTGATACGATCGACAAAGAGGAAGCCAAAAAGATCGTCAAAGCGATCAAAGATGCGAAGCTCAAGGTGACCCCTTCTATCCAGGGGGATGAGGTAAGAGTCTCGGGCAAGAAGATCGATGATCTCCAGGCGGTCATGAAGCTTGTCAAGGAGCTTGATCTCAAAGCACCGCTCTCTTTCGGAAACTTCAAATAAACCTTTCCGTCATTCCCGATCTGCACCTAAGGGCATCGGGAATCCACTTGTTACTCACTTTTAAACTACTGATGTTAATTTTATCTTTCTTGGGGCCTTTTAATATTTTGTATGTTCATTTTTTTTCTTTGTTGATGTGACAAAGAAAAAGAAACGAACCAAAAAAAAGAAAACACAAACGGCTATCGCATTTTTTATACTTTAACTTTCCCCTCGTTACGACGGTGCCCGTTGTAACGTATATACGATATGAAAAAGCACCCACGGCATACATAAAATCAAAACACAAACGGCTGACGCTATCAATAATATCCAGTTGGTTTAGATTTGATGAAATATTTTATGATGATAGTTTAAATAGCTGATTCGTTATAATAGTCATTGTCAAAAAGAAGGGGAATATTTTGAAACGTCTGTTATCCGTATTTTGTATTTTGACATCACTACTTTTATCCTCTGATGAGGTAATGATCATCAACGGTCACAAACTCCCTCCTGAACCAGATCCGAAAATTAACAATGCTACGCTTCTAGGCATTGATATCAACAAAAACGGTGTTAGGGATGATGTGGAACGTAAAATCTACTTCGAACAGAAAAAACAAGTAGACCGTGAGATACTGATGCAGCATGCAAAAGTGTTCAACTTTGTATTTGAAGATCCTGTCGGGAATGCGATAGAAGCTGAAAAAAGATTTTCCAAAGCGGGAGATTGTAATAGATATATTAAATTTCAGAAAAAACACATAATGGAGCTAAATAAGCAGGATCCAGTCGGTTATATTCACTATTTAGACAAAATCATTTTAAATACGCCTGAACGCGTGAAAACATATTTTATCTATGACGGAGCTCTAAGCGGAGGGGTATACAGTGGATCATTATCGTGGTTTTTAAAGGAGTCTGTATGCGACTTTAACATCTCAAAAGCATTGGAGTTAGATAAATAGGGAATGGATTGAAGAGCAATTGTTGTGAGAAGTTTTTTCTCGTCCCCAAGGGGACCGTTCATAATTCTGTGTCAATCGGGTAAAATAACAAATACCCAAGGAATGACATATGAAGATAGAAGTAGAT
>OGCK01000052.1_pt1 | contig 21064 bp, 23 predicted proteins | sample 1570051 | NCBI WGS metagenome assembly OGCK01 (sample SAMN06266181, study PRJEB24510) | hot springs metagenome | isolation source: hot spring sediment | place: USA: Zodletone Spring, Oklahoma | collected 2013-12-03 | reverse complement strand
GGTTTCGATCATCGCCAAGCCTTCGCCACTCAATAGGCCGCGCAAGCTCAAGGGCAGGCGCGTGTCTTGGGTCACGCTGGGGGCTGCAACAACGGGCGCTGCGCCCCACAATCGAGAACTGGAAATGCTGGCGAGCGGGCTGGGGGCGGGGGCTTGTGCGACCGGGTTGATTGCGGGCGCGTTCACGTCCTGGAGGGGTGCTGGGCTTGGCATGAGTAGCCATGCCCAACGCGCCAGAATGCCCATTAAAATGGCCAGCAGCACCACGCTCAAGACAAGGCGTAGCGGGCGTTGCAGCTTGGGCGAGGTGGCAAGCGTGCTCAGTTTTTGGATGGGCGCGGGAAAATTCATCCGCGCATTCTATGTGATGCAGTGTGACGGTGCTATGTGCGGGCGGGTGTATATTGCACCCCTAAGTAAATGCTGATTTATTCCATCCATTGAATAAATCAGCTCGCTCATCGCGGTACACGCCCGCGATAGCTTTCATGAATCAAAGACTTACGTCTTTGTTCATATTGGGGCATCCTGCCCCAAGCGGGAAACGCTGAATAAATCAGTGTTTCCTTAAGGTTTTGCAGGAGGGCGTTATGCCGGCGGAAGCTTCTTTTATTGCCGCGTTTCTGGTCGGCTTGCTGGGGGGCGTGCACTGCGTGGGCATGTGTGGCGGCATCGTCGGTGCTCTGACCTTTGGTTTGCCCGCCGAAATTCGCCATTCACCCGGCAAGGTGTTCCCTTATCTTGTGGCTTACAACTTGGCGCGGATTAGCGCCTATGTGGTGGCTGGAGCCTTGATGGGCGGTCTGGGTTGGTTGACCGCGAGTCTGGTGGCTTTGAATGCTGCGCAGCAGGTTTTGCAGGTGATCGCTGGACTGTTCATGGTGATGCTCGGCTTGTATTTGGCCGGGTGGTGGAGCGGTTTGGCGCGTGTCGAGCAGGCCGGTGGGGTGATTTGGCGGCGGATTGAGCCGTTTGCACGCACCTTGCTGCCGGTCAAATCGCCGCGTCAGGCCTTGATGCTGGGTTTTGTCTGGGGGTGGCTGCCCTGTGGTCTGGTGTACAGCGTGCTGATCTGGGCATTGGCCTCCGGTAACCCGCAACAGGGCGCGTTGTTACTGCTGGGCTTTGGTTTGGGTACGCTGCCAAACCTGATGTTGATGGGGGTGTTTGCTGCGCAGCTTGGGCGTTTTTTGCGTCAGCGCTGGGTGCGCGCCTTGGCGGGCGGCTTGGTGGCCTTGTTTGGGGTTTATACCCTGCTTACGCCTTGGCTTTAAATTTAACATTAAAATTTTTTATTACCCTATGCGGTCGCAATCGACGACACTTCAGCGCCGCGTGATGCCGAAATTTTTTGGTGCGCACGGTGAGTTGAAAATCATTGTTCTGGAGATGAATCAAGATGAAAAAAAGTGTTCTTGCGTTTGCCCTGATGGCCGCCTTGGGTGGTATGAACGTTGCCCCGTTGATGGCGGGAGAAGTTGATCCAGCCAAAGTTCCCGAAATCAAGCAGTCTGACCTGAAGCTCTATTTAACCGCCAAAGAAGCGCATGACATGAAAAAAGCCAGCGACAAGGTGGTTTTCATCGACGTGCGTACGCCCGAAGAGCTGCAATATGTAGGCAATGCTGGCGCGATGCTTGATGGTAATGTGCCCTATGTTCTCAATGATCTCTCCGGCTATGACGAAAAATTCAAGCATTACAAAATCACGCCTAACAGTGATTTCACCACGGCGGTCGAAGAGATCGTGACCAAAAAAGGCGGCAACAAGGAAAGTGAAATTATCTTGATGTGCCGCTCAGGCGACCGTAGCTCCAAAGGCGCGAGCTTGCTGGCCAAGGCTGGATACACCAAGGTATACAGCGTGGTCGATGGTTTCGAGGGTGACAAAGCCAAGGATGGTGCAGCCAAAGGCAAGCGCACGGTGAATGGCTGGAAAAATGCCAATCTTCCCTGGGATTACAAAATGGACAAGGACAAGATGTACTACATCATGAACTGATGTAGTAGCACGTTACCTCAGTAAAAAAGCCGCCGAAACGAAGGTTTCGGCGGCTTTTTTTTGCGCACGTGTCACAGGGTGTAATGTCGCCCTAGTCGTCAATAAAAATGGCACGCATCCGATCCACCGATTCGGTGTTCAGTTCTTCCCTGCGATCATCGAGCACGCTGGCATCAAGTGCATCGGCCATGTGGTAGGCCAAGTCAAGAAACTGCTCCAGAACCAGGTTTGGCTGGCGCGCAATCGGTAATCGCAGGAATAAAGCGAGGGCAGGCGTGCTTTGTTCGGGCAAGGTGCTTGGGTCAAACGTACCCGGAGCCACGCCATTCATGAGGCTGAAGAGGATGTGGCCGTTCGCGTCCGCGTAGTGATAAACGCTCATCTCACCAAATTCAAAGCCAAGGCGCGCAAACAGTGGCTGTAACGTACTGCCCGCAAAACCGCCAGGCTTGCGCGCCACCAAATAGAGTGGAATCACATCCGGCGTAGCGGACTTGGTGTTCTGCGTCGTGTCCTCTTCGAGCGCAGAAGCCTGATTTGGCGGGCTTGCGGGCTGAGGTGCAGGGGCGGTATGGGACGGTTGCCGAGCTTGGTTTGCAAGCGTTTGAGGTGTGATGGCTGAAGTCAAAGCGTTGGCGTCTTGCACCGTGCTTGTGGGTTGCTCGGTGCGATCCAAGCCAATAACCGTATCAAAATGCGGTTCGCGGCGAACCTCAGTGGGTCGTGGCGCATCGTCGGAATTTTTATAACTGAAACGCGGGGTGCGGCGTTGTCGCCCGACGGCTAGGCGCGCCGCTGCGGCTTCGTCCTGTGGGCGCAGCCGTACCGGGCCGACACCTAATTCATCGAATTCAGCTGAGGTTTTAAGGCGTGGTTCGCTGCGCGCGTCTAACTTGGGTTCCATCCTTGGTTCGTGGGATGGCGTTTTGGAGGGTGTTGAAGGCGACTGAACCAGCGGGTCATCCAATGGATCGGAACCGTGTGTGCCACGCAGAGCGTCATCCAGCGGGAACGGGGTGTGCTCAGCCCGCCGCGTTGCGTTGAAATAATACAGGCCAAGCGCGATGAGTCCTGCACCCAATCCGATCAGCATCCAAAGCAGCCAGCTCATGTTTGTCTCCACACACTCACGCCCTATCCCAAATTCACTCGTCCAGCATTTTCACCGCTGCATCCAAATCCACTTCGACGATGCGCGACACCCCGGCTTCACGCATGGTGACACCGATTAAATGCCGTGCCAGCTCCATGGTGGTTTTATTGTGGGTGATAAAAATAAATTGCACTCGCGCCGACATGGCTCGAACCATAGCACAAAAACGCCCCACATTAGCCTCGTCCAGCGGCGCATCCACCTCATCTAACAGGCAAAACGGTGCAGGGTTGAGTTGAAATATGGCGAACACCAAGGCAATCGCGGTGAGTGATTTTTCGCCACCGGAAAGCAGGTGGATGTGACTGATTTTTTTGCCTGGCGGACGCGCCAGCAACACCACGCCGCGATCCAGCCAGCGATCTTGGGATGACAGAGCCTGCTCATCGGATTCGGACGATGCGCTATCGCCTTGCAGCTCAAGCCGGGCTTCGCCGCCGCCGAAGAGTTGTTGGAAGGTTTCGCTGAGCTTGCTGTTGACTGCCTCGAAGGTTTCACGGAAGCGCCCGCGTGTCTCCTGATCCATGGTGCGCATGGCGGTTTCCAGCGTGGCAAGCGCCTCGTTAAGGTCAGCGTGTTGCGCTTCCAGAGTGCTGTGTTGCCGGCGGGCATCCTCGTACTCCTCCAGTGCGGCAAGATTGACCGCGCCAAGACGGGTGATGCGCGTTTGTGTGTCCTGCAGACGGTTTTGCACAGCATGGATGTCGAGGCCATGGGCAAACTCAAGCGCGCGCGTGATGGTGGCGGAGTCGGTCGCAGCAAGCTGGGCGGCGGGCACAGCAGCACGCAGTTCCAATGCCTGCAGGCGTTGTTGGCGGCTTTCCACAGCACGGCGTGCCTGTTCGAGAGTCTGTTCGGCGCGCAGCAAGGCTTGCTGTAGCGCGCGCGTGGCCTCGATATGGCTGGCAAGTGCGCCGCGTGCAAGCTCCAGTTCGCGGCTGGCGAGGCGTTCGGCGGTGCGGGTGCTTTCAAGTTGTGCTTCGATCTCGGCTTGCGGGGCGAGGGTGGCGCTCTGGCGCGTCAACAGGGCGTGCTGGCGTGCCGCGAGCTGGCTTGCTTGCGCTTCCATGTGCGTCAGCGCTTGGCTGCGCAGGCTGTGCTCACGTTGCAGGGCGTGCAGGCGCGACTGTGCGCTCTGTTCGGCGCGCTCTGCGTCACGCACCGCGAGTCTTAGGCGCGTGCTGTCCTGTTCGGCCAGCTCGCGTGCGCTGCGCGCAGCGTTCAGCTCGATCTCATGGGTATGCAGGCGATGCTCTAGCTCGTTCACCTGCTGCTGCTGTTGGTTACGGCGTTGTTCGCCACCTTGCAATGCTTCGTGCAGTTCCTCGTGTTCACGACGTTGTCCGCGCAGGCGCTGCTGTGCCTGCTCCAGTCGCAGGCGCAGTTGCTCCGCGCGCAGGGCAAGCTCGCCTTGTTGGCGCAAGGCTTCACGGTGCTCGCGTTGCTGGGCGGTGTGCTGGGCTTCCAGGCTGCTTAGAGCCTGGCGTGCCGTTTTGAGTCGTTCAGCGGCGGCTGCTTGGCGTGGGTGCAGGTCTTCGAGCTGCTGCGCAAGCTGCGCAATGCGTTGGCGGCGTTTGAGTGTGCCGTGGGTGCTGTGCGGCGCAGGCGGGCGTTTCCACAGATGACGACTCACCACGTCGCCTTGTGGTGTGAACCAGGCCTCACCGGGCTGAAGTGCGTGGCGCTGTGCCAGCGCGGTTGCGAGCGTGAGGCAGGGGCGCAGGCCGTTGAGCAGGGCTTCGGCATAGCCGCCAGATAGGACGGGTGTGGGCTCCGATGTGTGGGATGCGGATGAGCTTTTTTCAACTAACCATAAACCGAACGTGGCTGGGTCATTGGCCAGGGGCAGCCAGGTATCAAGCGAGTCCACCGGCACAGCGTTGAGCGCATCAGCGATGACTGTGTCGAGTGTTTCCAGCCACTCCGCCGCAGCCTGGACATGCTCTGCGGCGCGTTGATCTTGCAGTTCATGTTGCTGAAGCCAGGTGCGCAGGGCAGGGCGCGTGTCGTTGCTTTGTGTCTGTTCGAGGGCGCTTAGGGCGCGCTGTTCGGCGGCAATCGCGCTGGTTTCGCCGTGCAAGGCGGCGACATGCGCTTCAGCTGCAGCGAGCGTTTGGCGTGCATGGGCGAGCGCGGTAGCGTGATTGTCCTGGCTGATTTCGAGCGTTGTGACGCGGCGGCTGCACTCTTGATGTGCGCTGCGCGCAGCGTTTGCGTCCTGTTCCAGCGTTTGCGTTTCGCCTTCAAGCTGGGCAATGCGCAGGCGTTGCAGACGGTCGTGCAGGATGCGTTGTTGTTGCTCACTGTGAGCAAGCTGGCTGCGTTCTACGCGCAATTGCTGTGCCGGTTCCTGGGCTTGGGTTTGCAGGGTTTCAAAGGTGTGGCGAGTCTGCTGGCTGCGTTGCTCGGCGGCGGCCAGTGCGGCGTTGCTCAGGCTCACATGCTCGCTCAAGGGCGAGAGTTCGCTCTCAGCCGCCGCGATGCCCTGCTCAAGTTGTGCCAGATGGGCGAGAGCATCGGCGTGGTGCTGGGTGTGTTGGGCGGTTTCTTGCGCAAGTTGCTGTAGTTCACGCTCAATCTGTTCGGCTTGTGCCTGGGCGTGGCGGCGCGCTTGTTCCAGTTGAGCCACTTCGGCAGCAAGGGCGTAGACCTGTGCCTGCGCTTGGTGGACGCGCGCTTGCAGGCCGGTTTCCTCGGTGCGCGTGACTTCAAGTTGCGTTAGGTGCTGCTGTTGTTGGTTGTGGGCGAAGTTGAGTTGGGCATGTTCATCAGCATGCAGAGCCCGTTCATGCTCGCGCTCGTCGTTCAGTTGTTGCAGTTGAAGCGAATGCCAGGCAATTTCGAGCAACGCGGCTTCGTGCTGCCATTGGCGGAAGCGTTCGGCGGCCTTGGCTTGGCGTTCCAGTTTTTCGAGCTGGCGCGTTAACTCATCGCGCAGATCGTTCAGGCGTGTGAGGTTGTCGCGGGTGTGCTGGATGGAGATTTCGCTCTCGCGGCGGCGTTCCTTGTAACGCGAAATGCCCGCAGCCTCTTCCAGGGTGGCGCGTAATTCCTCCGGACGCGCATCCAGCAGACGGTTGATTTGCCCTTGCTCGATAATGGCGTAACTGCGCGTGGCCGAGGTGGCACCGTGACCGCGTCCAAGACCCGTACCAAGGAACAAGTCGGCAATGTCCTTGCGCCGACAGCGTGTGCCATTGAGAAAGTATTTGGACTGCCCATCGCGGGTGGATACGCGGCGAATGCTCAGGTCACGAAAGCGCGCCCAAGGTCCTTGCAGTGCAGCTGGGTCGGTGTCGTGCTGTTCAAAAACCAGCTCGACGGAGGCCTGTGCCACGGGTTTGCGCTGCCCGCTACCCGCAAAAATGACATCGTCCAGTGATTGACCGCGTAGATGTTTGGCAGACGACTCGCCCATCACCCAGCGCAACGCATCCAGGGTATTCGACTTGCCACAGCCATTCGGTCCGACAATGCCCACCAGCTCGGAGGGGAAGTGCAGCTCGGTGGGCTCGACAAAAGATTTAAAGCCGGCAAGGCGCAAGGTTGCTAAGCGCATGACTTATCCCTTAGTCTCACGCCAAAATTTCACAACGAGAAAAACTGATGTCCACACGCCCTTCCAAAAACCTTGAAACCTTTGCCAACCCGAACCCGGAGCGCGATTTTACCATTCATATCCGCGTGCCGGAGTTTACGTGCCTGTGCCCACTGACGGGGCAACCGGATTTCGCGACGATTCGCATCGATTACATTGCCGATGAACGTTGCGTCGAGCTCAAGGCCTTGAAGATGTATATGTGGTCTTTCCGTGAAGAAGGTGGCTTTCATGAGGCCATGACCAACAGCATTCTGAGTGACCTGGTGGCGGTCACCAATCCGCGATTTATGCGCGTCACCGGCGAGTGGAACGTGCGTGGTGGCGTCTACACCACGGTCGTGGTCGAACACCGCAAGGCGGGCTGGGTCGCACCGAGTCTGGTGCAGTTGCCATAAATATCTCTAGGTGGCGCGGGTTCGGTAGCCTTGTTTGGTTTAAGATTTGTGAAATCACGAATTGTGGTCAACACTCCTGAGCATGGAGTGAGTGGAATGCGTTTGGCACGCAAGTTTTTTGGGTCACTTGAAATACTGGGATGCTTTTATGAGTCAGTTATCACCACAGGGGTTGCCGCTTGTGCGCGTGCGAGGGGAATTGCAACCCATTGAGATGAACGACATTGGTGTCGATCCCTTTTTGTTGCTCAAACACCATGCTGAACTTCAGTTGTCACCCTGGGTGGACAAGGAGGCTGCGCTGGGGTGTCTTGGACATCATATTCTGGGGCGCCCCACTGACTTGCGCGCTCACGTCCAGCGTATTTTTTTGTTGATTAAAATCGGTGATGGCGCGGCCTTGTACAGTGCTTTACTCGATTTGATGATTGCGCTGGGGACGCACGGCCAAGCGCTTAAGCAACGTATGCTTAACCTTGCCAAGCCGCTTCTGGCGCCAGCGACGCTCAATTTTCTTCAGCAGCATTTGGATGCGGGTTTTGTGGCCGATGATCCTGATTTGGCTCGCGTGAAGGGATCCTTGTTACGCGCAACCGATATGCAGGGGCACCCGTTGGTGCGGCGGGTCGGTGGTGATGCAGCTCCTGCGGTGGGTGTATTGGAACAAGCCCATTCCTTGCTGGAGTATGGGCAGCTTGAGCCAGCCATTGATTTGCTGGAGAGCTCGCTACTGCTGGATCCGGATCGTGAAAATGAGGCCGGGTTGTTGCTCGAACTGTATCGCTCAACGCAGGCGGAAGCGCGTTGGCAGGGGATGTGCGAGCAGCTGCAACTTAACTTTGGTCGAGTGCCCAAAGTATGGACAAGCCAGGCTTAATTAAGTCGCTGGCAAACGTTTATCCTAGGATAAACAAGGAGTTATCTGTTTTGTGTTGAAGGGTCTTTTTGGTAAAAAAACGCAAGCCAAATCTAATAGCGTTATCAAAGTGCGCTTGATGGGGATGAATGAGCGTGCGTTGAATTTGTTTACCATGTTTTTGAACGGCCCAGCGCGTGGATTGTGTGAAATCGTGGATGATGGTTCGCATCAAATCGTGATTATCGATCTTGATGCGATGGAAAATTCGCGTTTGTGGTTAGACATGCGCCGCCAATTCGCAGGGCCTGCGATTGTGCTGTCGGTGCGTGAACAGAATTTGGCCAATGGTTTTTGGGTTGCTAAACCGGTCAATCCGGAGCAGTTCAGTGCGGCTCTGGGTGAGGCAAAAAAAGCTCTGCATCAATCCTCAACGACGCCTGTGGCTCAATTGTCTGAGTCACCACCCAAGGCTCAGCCCGCGCCTCCCGCCGCCCAGGTTTCGCCTGTTTCGAAACCCGCTGGAGCTGCCATGCAACCAGCGGCTGAGGTGGCTGCCAAGGTCACCGCAAGTGCGGCGGTAGGCATGAACGCAAACCTGGATGAGCGGTCGCAAAACTGCTGTGGTGACATCCCAGATGAGGTTTATCTCGATCCGGCTCGGCGTGCAGCGTTGTTTTATGATCCTGCGCAAAGTTTTGTGGGCGAATTTCGCGAGGCCATGCGGCGTACAGCTGAGGGTGGTGTGGTTAATTTCACGGGTTTAAGTGCCTATCCGCTCTATGTGAGCGCAGCAGACAATTTCGTCTCCACCCCGATGCCCGAAGCATTTTTGCGTTCTTTGTGTGTGCGTACGGCGAACTCAACGCCGATTGATTTGGTTTTCGTTGATAAAACGCTTGCTCAGATCGGGCTTTCAGAGGATGAACGTTTGCGTCGTCTGGATAATATGCTCTGGAAGCTCGCTTTGTGGAGTTCGCGCGGGCGCGTGGAGTTAGGGACATCGTTGGACGCTCCAGTGCGTTTGCGTGCCTGGCCGAATCTTCCGCGTTTAATGACGGTGCCGCATGGTCTGCGCATTGCAGCGCTTTGGGTCATGCAGCCAACAGGCCTGTTGGACACGGCGCGCAAACTTGATGTTCCACATCGTTACGTGTTTGCTTTTTATTGCGCGTGCAATGCCTTTGACCTAGTCGAGCAGCTTGGGGCGACGGGGGGGCAGGCGGGCTTGAGTCATGGTGCGAAAAGCATGACGCAGGAGAAGCGCGGCTTATTTGGCAGTTTGCTGAAGAAACTGGGTTTTTAATTTATTGGCTTTTATCAAAAAGGGAGTGCGACGTTGGCACAGCACAAGATAATTTTTGCAGGTCCCGTGGGTGCGGGTAAAACTACCGCGATTCGTTCGCTGAGTGATATCCCGATTGTGGCGACGGATGAAGATGCAACGGATATGACGGCCAAGCGCAAACCACAAACCACGGTCGCGATGGATTATGGTCTGATTAAGCTCGATAGCGGTGAGCGTGTACATTTGTACGGCACACCAGGGCAAGAGCGCTTTGATTTCATGTGGGACATCCTCACCGAAGGCGGTTTGGGCTTGGTGCTGATGTTGGACAACACGCGTGGCAATCCGTTTCAGGATATGAGTTTTTACGTCAATGCGTTTAAGGATTTCATTGACGAAACTCAGTTGGTGATTGGGGTCACGCGCATGGACGAAAGCCGTAAGCCTGAGTTGACAGAGTATGTGAAACACCTTGCCGGTATGGGTATGGTTGTGCCTGTTTTTGAGGTGGATGCGCGTCAAAAGCGCGATGTTTCTTTATTAGTGCAAGCGCTGCTTTTTTCTATCGATCCTGGAGTGAAAGATAATGAATGAGTTTGAGTTGTTACGCGGACTTTATGTGGCGCCTACTCCAGCTGGAGCCTATTTTGCGGCATCGAGTGTGACTCAGGAGCCTGCGCGAGTCAGTCTGTGCCGTTTGTTGGCGCACTCAGAGTTCCCGGCGTTTGACGCGGCGCTGTTGAGTGAGTTGACAGGGCTGAGCGATGAACAGACTGGGCTTGAACATATTTATCGTCTGCAATCTTTAGGGCTGATTCATGGGCTGCCGGCGACGCGCAAGCAGTCAAGCGACAATCTGGAGGTCAGTTTGCCATCGATTTTGGCCGAGCTGGCGGGTCAGGGCAAAGCGCTGCTCGCGGATGAACAGGGTTTTTATCTCGGCTGCCATGGTTTTCACCATGAAACCGCAGAGGAGTTGGCCGGCTTGTCAGCTGATTTGAGTTCCTTGCATTCGCGACATTTTGCGTTGCTTGAAGGTCATTTGGGGATGCGTAGTAGCGCATGGGCGCTGATTAACGCCGGTGGCATGAGCAATATGGGGTTTTGGCCGCTATTTATTGGCAAGCATCGTTTTGTGCTGATTATCAGCGGTGCGCCCAAGCTCGATCAGCCCGCCATGTTGGATTTGGTATGGTTGCTGTTCCGGCGTTATGGAACAAGCGCCCTCGTTTAGTCAATTTGTTAGTCCTGTGAACTCTTGCGCGGAGGGCTGGTGATGGAACATTGGACGATGATGGTTTGCCCGCATGACACGGCAAAAAACCCAGAGCGTTGGTTTGTTTTTGCGCAATATTTGACTCAAAACTTGAGCCAGGACATGGCAGGCGGTGAGGGGGCTGGGTTTTCGGTAGTGTTCAAGCAAAGTTTGGACTTTGCCGAATTTCAAGCAGGGATGGCTGCAGCGGATTTGATTTATGCCAACCCGCAACACGCGTTACAGCTTGCCGAAAAGCACGGCTTTATTCCTTTGGCGCGGGCTGGCAATTTATACGATGAAGCGGTGATTGTGTCCTGTGCTGGATGTGATGCACAGCTTGCGGATATGCAGCAGGCTAGCGTTTCCACGGTCACAAGCATGTTAGTGACCCAAGTCGCGCTCAAGTCCCTGGCACGTCAGGACGTTACACCCGCTGAGCTTGTGCCGGCGGCGTCTTGGATGGCTGTGGTGCAGTCGATTTATCGTGGTGATGCGCGCTTTGGCATCCTCTACAAGGATTTTTACGCCGGCATGAGCGGCCTGAGCCGTAAGCAGGTCAAAGTATTGAGCGAGACGCAGGAGCACTCCGTGCATCATTGTTTCATGCTGGCGCCACAGCATGCGGGACAGCTCGATAACGTTCGCCAAACGTTGCTCGGCATGGCCGATACCCCAAGAGGTGGCGCGATTCTTGCTGAATTAAATATGGATGGCCTGCTGGCCATGCAACCCGCTGACCTTGATGCGATTCGGGAGTTAAAAAAATAGCGTTCGTATATTTATCTTGAGCAATGGAGGTGGGTGATGACTGCAAAAGCCTGCGCGATGGATACCAAAGAAATTGTGGGTTTGCTGGCAGATATTGCCGGTCAGGTTGAGGTGATTATTGGCGAGAAGGGCACAAACAGTGTGTTTCGTTTCGCCGGCAAGCAATTGGGCAGAAAACTTGGCGCGGGGCACGGCGCAGGAACAGAGGAAGAGGCGCGTGCTCTGGTTTCCAAGTTTTTCCAGGACAAGGAGTTTATGGATTCGATTGAGCTTCAGGGGCAGGCCGCTGAATTGTCGGGTTGCCGTATCGGCCTGGTATTGCAGGAGCGTGGTATTGAAGCTGGTAGGCATGCGCTATGTAATTTTGGCTTTGGCTTGATTGATGGGGCGGTTGAATCGGTCACCGGGAAGAAGATTATTACCCTGCACGTGAGTTCGGAATACCATGCTGAGGGTATTACTTGCCGCGAAACATGGTGATTTTATTTAACCTGATTTAAATGTGTTTTGAGTATTTGTTTTTAATGTGGAGATGAAATTATGCGCGCTGATATGTTGACCTCGATTTTGGCCGAACTGAATGGTTCTTCAGCGGATATTGAGGCCTCGGCCATTGTGTCCACGGATGGTTTGATGATGGCGGCTTTGTTGCCGAGCAATATGGATGAAGACCGCGTGGGTGCAATGAGCGCCGCACTCTTGTCCCTGGGGGATCGTACCGCGAAGGAATTGGCGCGTGGCAGCTTGGAGCAGGTACTGATTAAGGGTGATAAGGGCTATATTCTGATGACCCACGCGGGTGAAGATGCTGTATTGACGGTGCTTGCCAAGCCACAAGCCAAGCTGGGTCTGATTTTCCTGGATGTGAAGCGTGCGGCGGAATCTGTCGGTAAGGTGATTTGATCTCGCTGTTTCTAGGTCAATCCTGATTTATTCCATTTGTGGAACAAATCAGCTGTGTCCTTAAGCAGTAGTCGATTGAGTTTGGCGCGGGCGATCAGGCCGTTACAGGGAGTGTCGCGGCAAGGAGAGGAAAATGTTAAGAGATATGCAGCCTACAGCTGTAACGGGCGATTTTCGTGAATACCATATCAACCTTTACGGTGTGGGTGCGCGCAAGGTTTTGGTGACGGGGGAGGAGGTTCCTTACCCCGATGGTAAGTTGATTGTCTCGCGCACCGATACGCGGGGTGTCATTACGCACTGTAATCAGTCGTTTGTGGACATGTCAGGGCATTCCCGTGAGGCATTGATTGGTGCGGAGCACAGCATTCTGCGCCATCCGGACATGCCTAGTGTTGCCTTCAAAAGTCTTTGGGACGATGTCGAAGCTGGAAAAATTTGGCATGGCTATGTGAAAAATTTGCGCGGTGACGGTAAATTTTATTGGGTGTATGCCACGGTGATTCCGAATGTGCGCGATGGCAAGGTGGTTGGCTACACCTCGGTGCGCCGCAAACCCTCACGTAGCAAGATTCGTGAGTCGATTGCGCTGTATAAACAACTTAAGGCGCAGGAAGGCTCAAGCTGGGATGGGCCGGAGGAATGAATATGGATACGATTTATCAACTTACGGTGAGTCCCGACTTTACTCCGGAGCATATTTCTGGCTGGTATATCTACAACACCTGGTTGCAGCGCAATTTGGGGCTGCATTTTCACCTTGAGATGTACGACAGTTTCGATGCCCAGCGCGAGGCGATCCGTCAAGACAAGGTGGATCTGATCTACGCCAATCCGTATGACGCGTCCATGCTGGTGCGTGAAAAGGGCTTTCGCGCAGTGGCTCGCCCGGTGGGTATCGCGGATGAGTGTGTGATCGTGGTGCCTGTGGATAGCCCAGTGCAACGTGTCGAGGAGTTGCAGCCCAATTCCCGCGTGGCGAGTACGGATGACCCGGATATTCATTTGGTGGGCATGATTATGCTGGAGCCTGCCGATCTGAGTGCCGACAACGTGCAGGCGATCGTGGTTGATGGTTACGTGCTCGTGGCGAAAGCCTTGCTCAAGGGCAATGCGGATGTGGGCTTTTTCTTGAAGGACGCGTGGGATGGTTTGTCGAACATGGTGCGCAAGCAATTACGCCCCTTGGTCACGAGCCAGATTTCTGACATTCAACATGTGCTCTTGGTCGGGCCGCGTTTGATGGATAGCGTCGAGGACATCCAGGGCTTGATGCTGCGTATGCCGCAGATCGAGAAGGGGACGGGTGTTCTGGAAGCGCTTGGCTTTGAGGGTTGGGCAGAGGTCGATCAGGAAGACACGGAGTTTATGATTGACCTGATGGATACGCTCAAGGCGCGTTAAAGCTATTTTTAGCCACAGAGGACATGGAGGGCGCGGCGTTTTAACGTGCGCCTACGACCCGGACATCGACATACCGGATCAATAGCTTGATCTTTGTTGGAATCGCTCCCACATAAAAAGCCCCGGTTCTCATGCCGGGGCTTTTTGTTGATGCTAATGCTGCAATCAGTGGCGGAAGTGGCGCATTCCGGTAAACACCATGGCCATGCCGTGTTCATTCGCCGCAGCAATTACCTCCTCATCGCGCATGGAACCGCCCGGGTGAATCACGGCGGTGATGCCATTGGCGGCCGCGTTGTCGATGCCGTCGCGGAAGGGGAAGAAGGCATCGGAGGCCATTACTGCGCCGGTGACCACCAGGCCAGCGTGTTCGGCTTTAATCGCCGCAATGCGTGCGGAGTTGACACGGCTCATCTGACCCGCGCCGACACCGACAGTGGCTGCGCCTTTGGCGTAGACAATCGCATTGGATTTGACAAATTTGGCCACATTCCAGGCGAACAACAGGTCACGCATTTCGTTTTCTGTTGGTGTGCGCTGGCTGACCACGCGGGTTTCACTCAGTACAGCCAAGTCCGCATCCTGCACCAAGAGGCCACCAGTGACGCGCTTGTAGTCCAAGCGCGGCGCATCTGCACTCAATTCACCACAGACCAGTACGCGCACGTTTTTCTTCGCTGCGGTCATTGCCAAGGCTTCGGCGCTGGCGGCGGGCGCAATAATCACTTCAACGAACTGGCGCTCCACAATCGCTTGCGCCGTCGCGGCATCCAGTGGGCGGTTGAAGGCGATAATGCCGCCAAACGCGGATTCGGTGTCGGTCAGGTAAGCGCGCTCATAGGCCGCGAGAATGTTTTCCCCGACCGCCACACCACAAGGGTTGGCATGTTTCACAATCACACAGGCCGGGGGCTCGAATTGCTTCACGCATTCCAAGGCTGCATCGGTATCAGCAATATTGTTGTAGGACAACTCCTTGCCCTGAAGCTGGCTGGCGCGCGCAATGCTGCCGCCCGGCGCGTCGTGCTCCACGTAGAAGGCGGCGCGCTGGTGTGGGTTTTCGCCGTAGCGCAGATCCATGCGTTTTTCGACCTGAAGATTGAAGGTGCGTGGAAAGTCGGCGGGCTGGGCAAAGCTGCCTTGTTCGACGCGCGCACCAAAATAGTTGGCAATCATGCCGTCGTAGGCCGCCGTGTGCTCATAGGCGCGCACGGCCAGATCCAAGCGCGTGTTGGCAGGAACCCCGCCGTTGGCCGCCATCTCGGCCTGCACGCGTGGGTAGTCTGATGGGTTCACGATAATGGTCACATCGGCATGGTTCTTGGCGGCGGCGCGCACCATGGTCGGCCCGCCAATGTCGATGTTTTCCACCGCATCTTCGTAGCTGCAATCGGCCTTGGCGGTCGCTGCGGCAAAGGGGTAGAGATTGACCACCACCAGGTCAATCGCCTGAATGCCATGCTCAGCCATCACCGCATCATCCGTGCCGCGCCGCCCCAGAATCCCGCCATGCACCTTGGGGTGCAGGGTTTTCACGCGCCCATCCATCATTTCCGGGAAGCCGGTGTAGTCGGACACATCTTTCACCGCCAGTCCCGCTTCGCGCAGCATCTTGGCCGTGCCGCCAGTGGAGAGCAACTCGACGTTTTGTGCGAGCAAAAAACGGGCAAATTCAAGCAGGCCACTTTTGTCGGACACAGAAAGCAGAGCGCGGCGGATCGGGGTGACGTGGGCGTGCATGGTGATTAAATTCCTGAACAAACAAAAAATAAGCTGAGCATTGTAAACCCGAATGGACTTATCAGCCGCCAAGTAAAGCTTTCAAGCCCTCAAGCTGCGCGCGTCCCTTGCTCTTTTTTTCCTCCGGGTCGCGCGTATCGTTGCGGCCTTCCCATTGCAGCAGTTCAGGAGGAATCTCCGCCAAAAATCGGCTCGGCTCGGAATCGATCCATTCGCCATAGCGTTTGCGTTTTTTGGTCAGGGTGAAGATCAGGCTTTGTTGCGCGCGGGTGATACCGACATAGGCCAGACGACGTTCTTCTTCCAGTTTTTCTTCATCCAGACTTTCGCGGTGCGGCAGCAGCTCTTCTTCCATGCCGATAATGAATACATGCGGGAACTCCAGTCCCTTGGCGGCGTGCAGGGTCATCAGGCGCACTTGGTCGCCCGCTTCGTCTTCGTTTTGGCGCTCCAGAATCCCCATCAGGCTGGCGCGGGCGGCCAGCGCCTGAATGTCCATGCTCTCTTCGCCGCTGGCGACTTTGTCCAACCATTCGAGCCAGTCATTCACATTTTGCCAGCGGCGTTCGGCCTGTTTGGGTGTGTCGGAGGTGTCTTTCAGCCAGTCCTCATAGCCAATGTCGTTAATCAGTTGGCGAATGCCCGCCAGTGGGGCGTGGTCGCAGGTCTCACGCAGGCGGTCGAGCCAGGTGCTGAAATGTTGCAGGCGTTCATAGGCGCGTTCGCCCAGTTGCTGCGCCAGACCGAGTTCGCGGCTGGCGGCAATCAGCGGCAGGCTGCGGTTTTGCGCATACAGCCCCAGCTTTTCCAGCGTGCTGGCGCCAATTTCGCGGCGCGGGGTGTTGACCACGCGCAAAAACGCGGTGTCGTCGTCCGGATTGGCAAGCAGGCGCACATAAGCGGATAAATCGCGGATTTCGGAGCGGTCGAAAAATGATTGCCCGCCGGTGATGTGGTAAGGAATGGCATGTTGGCGCAATGCACCTTCGAGTACGCGCGCCTGATGATTGCCGCGATACAGCACGGCGTAGTCGGCAAACTTTGTGCGCTGTTTGAATTTGTGTTGCAGGATTTCGACCGCCACACGCAGGGCTTCGTCGTCGCCATCGGCGCAGTGAATGGCGCGCAGCGCTTCGCCTTCACCGAGCGCGCTCCACAGGTTTTTCTCGAACTGTTGGCTGTTGTGTTGAATCAGGGCGTTGGCGGCTTTGAGAATGGTGTTGACCGAGCGGTAGTTCTGCTCAAGTTTGATCAGCTTGAGCGTGGGATAGTCCTCGCCCAGCAGTTTGAGGTTTTCCGGGCGTGCGCCGCGCCAGGCGTATACCGATTGGTGGTCGTCGCCTACGGCAGTCAGGTTGGCGGAAACATCCAGCAAATGGCGCAGCAGGGCGTATTGCGCCGCATTGGTATCCTGCACTTCGTCCACCAGCAGATAACGCACACGCAGCCGCCATTTGGCGCGGATCTCGGCGTGCTGGTTGAATAGGCGTACCGGCAGGGCGATCAGGTCATCGAAGTCCAGTGCATTGCTGGCGCGCAGTTGGCGTTCGTAGGCCGTGAACAGGCGCGCGGCGTGTTGCTCGTCGTCATCCACGGCACTGGAAGCGGCCTGTTCGGCGCTGATGCCGTCATTTTTCCAGCGACTGATGCGCTGGCGCAATTCTTCGATCTGGGCTTTGTCGGGCAGTTTGGATAGCTCGCGCAGCATGGAAAGCTGGTCTTCGCTATCGAGAATGGAGAAACCACGTCGTAGTCCCGCTGCGGCAAACTCGTGTTTGAGAATGGTCAGACCCAAGGTGTGAAAAGTGGAGACATGCAGCCCGCGCCGCTCGTCGGACGAAAGCATATTGCCGACCCGCGCCTGCATTTCCTTGGCGGCCTTGTTGGTGAACGTGACCGCGTAAATATGCCGTGCCGGAACGCTGAGCGTGCGCACCAGATGGGCAATCTTGGTGGTAATCACGCGGGTTTTGCCCGAGCCTGCACCCGCCAGAACCAGGAGCGGCCCTTGGGTGTGGGTGACGGCGGCGCGTTGCGCGGGGTTGAGGGTTGTGAGCATGGTGGGGTGTTGGGGTATCTACAATGTAGAAACGCGTTGCTGAATAGAATAAAGTGAGCGCAATGTAACGTAAGCGAGGATCTTGTGATGCGTGTATTGGTAAAAAAATGGGGTAATAGTGCGTCGGTGCGCATTCCTGCCTCGGTGATGCAGGCGGTGCGCTTGCAATTGGATGAGGCGGTGGATGTGCGTGAGGAAGGCGGGCGTATCGTCATTGAACGGTTGCATGCGCCAGAGTATGAGCTTGACACACTCCTGCAAGGCATCAACGCGGATAACTTGCACGCCGAAGTCGATTTTGGTGTTGCTGTGGGCAACGAGGCGTTTTGATGGCGGTTGCGTATGTTCCAGACGCGGGTGACATCGTCTGGCTCAACTTTGACCCGCAGGCGGGGCATGAGCAAGGCGGGCATCGTCCCGCGCTGGTGCTCAGTCCGGCGAGTTACAACGGCAAGACCGGGTTGATGCTGTGTTGCCCACTGACCACTCAGATCAAGGGCTATCCGTTTGAGGTGAGCATCGACGGTGCAAGGGCGAGTGTGGCCTTGGCCGACCAGGTAAAAAGTTTGGACTGGCGGGCGCGTCAGGCGGTACGCAAGGGTCAGGCAACCCATGCCGAGCTTGCGGAGGTGCGGGCGAAGATTTTTGTGTTGTTGGGGCGGTAGCCGTCTTTAGTGAGTCGTTGCATGTAACGCGTCGCGCTGCTAACGTTTCATGCAACGTTAGCGACAAAGGAGCTTCGCGTGGGAAATGTTCATGTTAATGCGCGCGTGCAGAAGCATCGCGCGGCCTTGCGCCAGGCGGGATTGCGTCCGGTGCAAATTTGGGTGGCGGACACGCGGCGACCTGACTTTGTGCAGGAGTGCCGTCGCCAATCCAGGATCGTTGCCCGAGCCGATGCGGTTGATAGCGATGTGCAGCAACTCATGGACGATGCTTTAGCGGATGTGGAAGGTTGGGTCGAGTGATGCGTGGCGATTTCGTCACCGTTGCCATGCAGGGGGATTTCGGCAAGCCCAGACCTGCCTTGGTCATCCAGGCAGATTTATTTGCCGAGCACGCCAGCGTCACGGTGTTGCCCTTGACCAGTATGTTGGTCGATGCGCCTTTGTTGCGTGTCACGCTACAGCCCAGCGCCCGCAACGGTTTGCAAAAGCCTTCGCAGGTGATGGCGGATAAAGCCGTGACAGTCAAGCGCGACAAACTGGGTGAATCGTTCGGTCATATCGAGACAGATAAGCTGATCGAGGTTGAGCGTTGTCTGGCGCTGTTTCTGGGGATTGCGAAATGATACGTGCGGATGCAAGCGCTGGGTTGTTGATGGATGTGCCGTTTTTACCTTCGCCGCATCATGATCTGCGTCCGTCGGGCGTTGTGCCGGATTTGATCGTGGTGCATGGCATCAGCCTGCCGCCGGGCGAGTTCGGCGGGGCGTGGATTGATGACTTGTTTCTCGGTCGCCTGGATGCAAGCGCGCATCCGTATTTTGCCGCGATTGCGCATTTGCGTGTGTCGGCGCATCTGCTGATTCGGCGCGATGGTGCGGTAACGCAATACGTTCCTTTTGCTCTGCGTGCCTGGCACGCGGGCGCGTCTTCGTTTGCGGCGCGCGCGGGCTGCAATGATTTTTCCATCGGTATCGAGTTGGAGGGTACGGATGAGATTCCGTACACCGAGGCGCAGTATGCCGCGCTGGCGGAGGTGATCGTGGCCTTGCGCGTGGCGTATCCGTCTTTGCGCGCCATTGCTGGACATGCGGATATTGCGCCGGGGCGCAAGACCGATCCGGGGGCGAGTTTTGATTGGATGCGGCTGGAAGCGTTGCTGCAACATGAGACGATTGCAATGCAACGCGGCATCGGTGATGCGCGCTTAATGTTAACCTTGGCCTAATTCCATGCAGCGGAGTTTTCCATGCTTTTACTTGCCATTTTGATCGCCTTGTTTGCTGAACGCTTTCTGCCTCAACTGGCCGAGCGCCGTAGTCTGGCATGGTTCGACGGCTATTTTGATGCGCTGAATGCCCGTGCTGGCTTGTCGGGTTGGTTGATGCTGTTGGTACTGCTTGCGCCGTGGGTTGTGCTTGCGAGCGTGCTGCAATGGGCGTTGTATGGCTCGCTCTGGGGGCTTTTGGAGCTGGCATTCGGGGTTGTGGTGCTGTTTTTTGCCCTGCGTCCAGGCAGTATCGATCCGGCGGTGGATGCTTATGTGGCGGCGCGTGAGCAGGGGGATGAGGCGAGTGCGCGGCATCATGCGGAGCATCTGCTGGGTGGATCGGCTCCCGAGTCGGTGGAAGAAGAAGTGCGTGCGGTGGCGGATGCCCTGTTGCTGGAAGCGAACGAGCGCTGGGTTGCGCCGATCCTGTGGTTTGTGCTGCTCGGGCCGGTGGGTGCGGTGCTGTATCGCTTGACGGTACATGTCGAGGCACGGGCAGAAAGCGGTGCCTTGTGCTCGGCGGCGCGCCTGTTGCGTGCGGCGATGGAGTGGATTCCGGCTTATGTGCTGGCGGCGATGTACACGCTTTCAGGCAGCTTTGAAGAAGGCTTGAATGCCTGGCGGCAGAAGGACCAGGTGTCGGTGGACATGGCGCATGAAGATAAGACGCAGGGCGAGCCGCTGTGCCGTGCGGATGAGCTGGAGCACGAAAATCGTGATGTGCTGTTGCGCGTCGGGCGTGCGGCCTTGCGCACGGAAAATTACACAATCACTACCGAGGTGAGCGAGGCCGGTGACATTGAGGCGGATGCCAGCATCGTGCGTGCGGCGCGTGGTCTGGTGTTGCGCTCGATCATTATTATCGTGGCCATGATTGCGTTGTTGACCTTGGGCGACTGGATTCATTGATGACCATGCTGGATTTTTTGCGCCACGGCGAGCCGGTCGGTGGTTCGCGCTACCGGGGCGACGGTGTGGATGACCCGCTGACGGCGGAGGGCATGGCGGCCATGTGGCGCAGTGTCGAGGGCGGAGCGTGGGATGTGGTGCTGAGCTCTCCTTTGCAGCGTTGCCATGCCTTTGCGGAGAGTTATGCGTGGCACGCGGGGTTACCTTTGCAGATTGAGCCGCGCCTGCGTGAGATTGGGCTGGGCGCGTGGGAGGGCTTGAGCCACGCCGAGGTCAAGCAGGCGCGCGCTGAGGCCTACGCCGCTTACAAGCGCGACATCGTGAGCGGGATGCCGGAGGGGGCGGAGTCGGTGCTGGGTTTTATGGCACGGGTGCGCGCCGCTTTGGATGAGCTGTGTGCGCAGTATGCCGGCCAGCGGGTGCTGGTGGTGAGTCATGCGGTGGTGATGCGTGCTGCGCTGGCGATTGCGCTGGAGGCGCCGCCGCAGGCCTTGAGCCGGATTCGCGTGGATTACGCCGGTTTTCTGTCCTTGCGCCGGGCACATGGAGCTTGGGTGGTGGATGGTTTGGGTGCGCGGGTTTGAGCGCACGTTTGACACTGTTCGTGCCGGGTCTTTGTGCGGCATGGCGAGGGGAGGGCGCGGACGTGCTCGCCGCGCAAACACCGGTTTTGCGACGACTGCTGGCGCGCGCCGACCGCGTGAATACCCCTGCTTTGACATCGTCTCTGGCATCATTTCCGGTATCGTTTGAAGATGGCTTGGCGCGGCTGTTTGGGGTGTCGGCACAAGCC
>OGCK01000051.1_pt1 | contig 21184 bp, 16 predicted proteins | sample 1570051 | NCBI WGS metagenome assembly OGCK01 (sample SAMN06266181, study PRJEB24510) | hot springs metagenome | isolation source: hot spring sediment | place: USA: Zodletone Spring, Oklahoma | collected 2013-12-03 | reverse complement strand
TTTTCAAGCAGAAGACGGCATACGAGATCTAGTACGGTCTCGTGGGCTCGGAGATGTGTATAAGAGACAGGTCCAGAATGGTTCACGAGTCTTTAAGGGCAGCGAAAGAGCTTGAGTATGAGGATATAGGCGTGGAAGTTATAGACCTGAGAACTTTGGTCCCCTGGGACAAAAATCAAGTTATCGAATCAGTAAAAAAGACTGGTCGCCTGGTTGTAGCTCACGAAACCTGGAAGAGAGCCGGATGGGGAGCAGAAATTGCCAGTGTAATTCAAGAAGAAGCTTTTGACTATTTAGACGCACCTATTCTAAGAGTTGGAGCAAAAAATGTTCCTATGCCTTTTGCTTCCCCTCTCCAAGATTTCGTCACTCCCAGCTATAAAGATATCATTAATGCAGTAAAGAAAATTGTAAGGTAGGTAGATATAATGTATGAAATTAAAATGCCCAGATTTGGTTTAACTATGGAATCTGGCTTTATTGAAAAATGGTTTAAAAAAGAGGGAGAAAACATTAAAGAAGGTGAACCACTTTTTGAAGTTTCTTCCGAAAAAATAACCAATGAGATGGCTTCCCCTGCTTCTGGTGTACTTCTTAAAATAATTGGAAAAGAAAAAGAAGAAATAAAAGTAGGGGCAGTAATTGCTCTTATAGGAGAAGAAGGAGAAAAAATTTACAAAAATGAAGACACAGAAGAACTAAAAAGAATCATTGAAACAATAGAAAGAGAAGAAATCCTTCCTGTAAAGATTATCAATCCAGAAAGAGGGAGACGAATAAAAGCTTCCCCTCTGGCTAAAAAAATTGCTCGAGAAAAAAACCTCGACCTCTCTCAAATGACAGGTTCAGGACCGGATGGAAGGATAGAAAAAAAAGATATCCTCGTCTACCTCTCTTCTGCTTCTGAAAAGAAAGCAGATTTCCAAATAGAAAAACTTTCAAGTTTAAGAAGAACAATCGCCGAAAGACTATCAAAATCTTTTCATACAGCTGTCACTTTAACCAATACCACAGAAGTTGATTTTACTGAATTTAAAAAACTGATGAAAGAAAATAAGGTCAGGATAACTTCCGGTTTAATCTTTTTTCTATCTAAAGTTTTAAGAGAACTAAATCAATTTAATGCCCACTTTAATCAAGACGAAAAAGAAGTAATCATTTATAATAATATTAATATAGGCATTGCTGTGGACACAGAAAAAGGATTGATGGTTCCGATCATTCGAAATAGCGACAAATTAAACTTAGAAACAATTAATGACCAAATTAAGAAAATAGCTGGTGAAGCAAGAAAAGGTGTAATTTCTGAAAATGATATCAAGGGCTCAACTTTTACTTTAACTAATTTAGGAATGATGAGAACAGAAATTTTTACTCCGGTTATTAACCCGCCAGAAGTGGCGATTTTAGGAATCGGAAGAATAATCAAAAAACCTGTGGTCGTTGACGAAGATAAAATCAGCATACGGGAGCTAGCTTATCTTTCTCTTTCTTATGACCACCGAATAATAGATGGAGCAGATGCAGCAAAATTCTTAGATAAATTAGCCAGATTAATTGAAAATCCAGCGCTAAAATAGAAGGAGGTGAAAGAAAAAAGTTTATAGACCTATAGCTTTAAGATAAAAAAAGATATTTAAAAATTTATGCTAGAAATTTAAGGAGAAGAAAATGGAAAAAAAGAAAGTCGAAATACTTCACTATCTTATGAAGTATTGGATAGGGGGAAGAAATTAGAATGAACAAAGGCATAGATAACGATTTCAGAATCGCAGCCGATATTGGAGGGACATTTACGGATGTAGTTTTTATGAGTCGAAACGGAGTCACTTATACTAGAAAGCTACTTTCTACTCCAGATAATTATACACGAGCAATTACGGATGCCATTCAAGAAGTTTTTCGGGACATTGGTCTCAGCAAAACGGATATTTCTCAAATCCTTCACGGTTGTACTATAGCTACGAACGCTGTTCTTGAACATACAGGAGCCCGCACGGGGCTTATCACTACTAAAGGATTTCTGGATATTCTTGAGATTCGACGCTTTCGCATGCCGGAGATATATAATATCAGGTGGAATAAACCCCTTCCGCTGTCACCCAGGGAATGGAGATTAGAGGTTAACGAACGAATGGATTATGCTGGTAGAATAATTCGTCCCTTGGACCTTAAAGAGACGGAGGAGATAATTGATCAATTGGTGGCCAAAGGAATAGAATCTTTAGCCGTCTGTTTACTCCATTCTTATGCCAATCCCATCCATGAACAAAAAATAAAAGAGATTGTCCAGAAAAAGTATCCAAATTTGACTGTTAGTATTTCCTCCGAACTTATCCCTGTAATTAAGGAGTACGAAAGAACGAGTGAGACGGTGGTAAACGCCTATGTAAAACCCGCGGTAGTTAAATATATGCAGAATTTAGAGGGTACGCTTCAAAACATTAAGGGCAAAGGTTCACTCCTTATTATGCAATCTGGTGGTGGTTTGATGTCGGTAAAAGCGGCTATGGAAAAACCTGTATACATCATCGAAAGTGGACCCGCTGCGGGTGTAGTGGGAAGCGCTTATCTCGCTAAATCTTTAAAAATTCCAAATATTCTTACTTTGGACATGGGAGGAACCACAACAAAAGGTTCCATCATTGAAAACAACGAAATAAGTTTAGCCCCCTATTATGAAGTAGGCGCGGGAATCTCTGTAGCAAGTAGACTTCAATCAGGCGGGGGCTACAGTATTCGGGTTCCATCTATTGATATTGCAGAGATTGGTGCAGGTGGAGGAAGCAAGCTTTGGTTGGATAAAGGAATGGTTCTTCATGTTGGTCCCACGAGTGTGGGAGCCAAGCCAGGCCCTGCTTGTTATGATTTAGGAGGAACTAAACCTAGTCTAACTGACGCAAATTTAATTCTCGGCTACCTGAATCCTAAAGAAATAGGGGGAGGTCGAATTAAGTTAAACAAAGAGAATAGTTTTAAGACCGTTAGAGAGCAAATTGCCAAACCTATGAAAATCAGTACAGAAGAAGCAGCTTATGGAGCGCACATGATCGCCAACTCAAATATGATTCGGGCGATCAGTGCTGTTTCTACAGTTCGAGGTCGAGATCCACGAGACTTTGTGCTATTCGCTTTTGGAGGTGCTGGGCCAATGCATGCTGTTAAGTTGGCTAAAGAAATGGAGATTAAAAGAGTAGTTATTCCTCCCTTCCCAGGTCTATTCAGCGCCTTTGGACTCCTTTTCGCTACCATAGAGTATAATTTTGTTGAAACTCTGTACCAACGTTTGGATGAGTCCCAGGTGGAACCTGTAAACAAGGTTTGGAATGAAATGAAGAGGAAGGCTTTGATTGAGGTAAAAGCAGGGGATTATGGAGACCTCGAGGTTGATTTCAAGAAGATCATGGAGATGAGATATGTAGGACAATCCTCTGAACTCATGATTCCTGTCCCATGGGAGAACCTCAAACCAGAACATATCCCCCTCTTGAGAGAAGCCTTCAGCGAGGAACATTTTAGAACCTATGGTCACAAACGGGCAGATGAGCCGGTGGAGTTGGTAAATGCTAGACTTATGGCGAAACTTTCCAATATAAACATTTCTCCTGAGCAGATCAAAACTGAACAAAAGATTAAGGCAACCAAAAAAAAGGAGAAGAGAAAAGCATACTTTGGGAAAGAATTTGGTTGGACGGATACGACCATTTTAGGGATAGATGACTTATTGGAAAATGCCATAAAAGGCCCGGCGATTGTCGAGCTCAATGATTCTACTTGCGTGGTTCCCCCGTATGCTAAGGTTTCACAGGGTCCATGGGGGTCTATTATTATTGATATCGAAAGTACAGGAGGTGAAGAGTAGTCATGACAATGGAAAAGAATAGAAATATAGATCCAATAACTTTTGTGCTGATTAAAAATTCCATAAGCTCTATTATTGATCAGATGGCCTTGGCCATGAATCGTACTTCTTACTCACCATTAGTAAGGGATCTTTTTGACTTTGCCACAGGGCTTTGCAATGCTGAAGGCGATATCATAGGGGAAGGATTGGTCAATCCTGTTCATACTGGGGTGTTTCCCAGTTTCATTAAGGATTTAAAAAAAGTATGGAAAGACCAGATCTATCCAGGTGACGTTTTTATGTGTAATGATCCATATGAAGGAGCTTCTCATATCCCCGATGTGTATACAGTAAGACCTGTGTTTTGTGACGGAGAATTGGCAGCATTCAGTGGAGCCATTGCCCACCAGCTCGACTTTGGGGGAAAGACACCCGGAAGCAACGCTTGTGATAACATAGAAATCTTCCAAGAGGGCTTACGCATCCCTCCCACTAAATATTATGATCGAGGAGAAAGGAACCATACACTCTACCGGCTTATTGAAAAGAATGTGCGGATTCCGCATAAGGTTCTTGGTGATCTAGAGTCCCAAGTGACAGCCACCGCCATGGGGGAAAAGGCTTTCATTGCCTTGGTGAAAAAATATGGGGATTGGCCGATAGTAAAGTCCTACCTCGATGAACTTTTAGACTATAGTGAGCGCCTCACCCGTGCGGCTATTCGAGAATTACCTGATGGGGAATATGAATTTGAAGACTATATGGACAATGATGGTTTCACTTCTAATCCAGTCAGAATTTATCTCAAAATAACTATCAAAGATAACCAGATCACCTTTGACTTTACGGGGAGTTCACCCCAGGTGAAAGGCTCTATAAACCTCCCTTTTTCATCCACTGTAGCCATAGTAAACACATCGCTCCGTTTATTCTTAGATCCTTCTGTTCCTTCTAATAGTGGGGTTTGGCGCCCAGTTACCCTTATAGTCCCGCCAAGTACGATTACCCATGCAAGCTTTCCCGCTGGAGTTGCTGGTAGAGGAGCTACATTGGGGCGTCTCTGGGATGTTTGTACAGGGTGTTTGGGTAAGATAGCCCCAGATAAGGTACCAGCCTGTACATCGAATGTAGATTTTGGAATTTGTTTGGGAGGGAATAATCGTGATGGGGAACCCTTTGTATTTACCGATTTCCTTGCTGGCTCTTGGGGGGGACGACCTTTTGCTGACGGAATTGATGGTCATCCTCCTTTATGGCTCAACTATTCTAACATTCCCTGTGAGGTGATAGAAAAAGAATACCCTCTAAGAATTGAACAATATGCTTATTTACCTGATACGGGAGGAGCGGGAAAATTTCGGGGTGGATTAGGAATAATTAAAGAGTATTGTTTAGAGAATGATGTAGTAGTTCAGTGGCGTCACGATCGCGCTCTCTTCCCTCCATGGGGATCAAATGGAGGAAAAGCTGGCGCTTTAGCCAAAGGCTACCATATTACAGACGGGCGAAAGCGGATTTTAAAAAAGGAGTCTTTTTCCTGCAAAAAAGGTGATAAGCTTCAAGCTATATTACCGGGCGCTGGGGGTTGGGGCGACCCATATAAACGAGATCTAGAAAAAGTTCTACGGGATGTACGGGATAGAAAAATTAGTTTAGAAATGGCAAAAAAAAGCTATGGAGTAGTAATTAATAAAAAAACTCTAGAGGTCGAGATAGAAGCTACTGAAAAATTGCAGGCTAAATCTGGAATAAAGTAAAAAAGTTAGCGACTTTTGCATAGAACTTCTCGAACACTTTTATTGTCTGCTCCAGATAACGAGAGTTGATGTTCTCGAAGAAGCAGCTCTTTTATATACCACTAATCTTTGAGAGACATTTTCAGAAGCCGTTAACAACCTGAAATCAAGGGGGTGATAGAAGCATAAAGTAAAAGTGAGTTAGTATATTGTTTTAAAAATCAAATTAATAAAAGGAGAAAAAAATGAAAAAAAGATTATTTTTTTTGATCATCACAGTAATGATGGTGTGCACTACAGCGGTAGTTTGTTCTACTGCTACGGAACTACCAACTCTTAACTGGGTATTGCAAACCGTGGAGACTAGTCTTACAGATCCACGCGTTGAAGAATGCGTTAAATTTGCTGACAGAGTTGCTCAGCGAACCGACGGTAAATTTAAGATTAGGGTGGTTTTAGCTAAAGAACTTGGAATTGACCGAGGTGAGTTTCCCCAAGCTGTGGGTAGTGGTACCATTGAAATGGCCTGGCTAAATACCTCCGTTACTGGAGGAATATCTTCATTGTCGTATACAGGTCTATTCAACTTACCCTACCTTACTGTTGACCAAGATACTTGCTTAACGGCAGCGGAAGCAATAAATGATATGGTTTTTGAAGACATGAAGGCGCTGGGTTATCAACCGCTTCCTCCGAATAGCTTCTTTGTCTTCACCCCCCAGGACCTATTAAGCAAGAATCCTATACCGAACTTGGCTGATTTAAATGATATCAAGGTAAGGGTATGGCGAGATCTGGATGCTAAACTCATCCAGAGTTTAGGCGGCTCACCTGTTTATATGCCGGTTACTGAGGTATATATTGCCATGCAAAGAGGAGTGGTAGATGCTGTGAATACTGGGCCAAATGGAATGGTAATGGCATCGTTATGGGAAGTTGGTAAGTATTATTACGCGGTTGGACTTGAGCCCTCAGGCAGTTGGATTGTTGCCAATAATAAAAAATGGAACGATTTGCCCCCCGAATATAAGAAAATAATAGAGGAAGAGAATGTCGCTATGATTAAGGCTATGTATGATAAATATCTAACTTCTACAAGAGAGCAGCAGGATATACTGGTAAAGAATGGTGTTATAATAAATCAGCCTAGCCAGGAAGAAATCAAAGCCTGGAGAGACGCAGGAAAGCCGATTTGGGATGAGTGGGCTCAACAAGATCCTAGGAACCGAAAAGCTCTAGACGCTGCTATTAAAGCTCTTGGCTTTTAAGTATTTAAAAAGAAGGGGAAACCAATGAGGAATTATTTTGATGCGCTTAGCAACTTTCTTTCTCGTGTATCAGCTGTAGCGGGGCAAGCTATCATAGCTATCATGGTATTACTTATCACGGTAGATGTGCTCAGTCGAAATATAATATTGAAATCAATTTTGATCGCCACTGAAGTCTCAGGATATGCACTTGTTGCCCTTGCTTTTCTGGGGTTAGCATACACAGAGAGAACTGGAAGTAATATTAAAATTAGTATATTGACTAAAAGATTTTCACCAAGTGTACAAAAGAAGCTTCAGTTAGTTGTTTCAATTGTAAGTACGATTTTTATGGCTTGGCTTACTTGGATTACATTGGGTCCGGTTATAGATAATTTCAATAATAAAGTGACTTCTATAACGATTCTTCATGTTCCTATGTGGATACTTTATATTAGTATTCCAATAGGATACGCTATGCTTACAGTATTAATGACAAATGAAGTTGTAAATGGTGGATATAAATCTTTAGAAACAGACGACAGCGTGTAAGAGAGAAAAATATATTGTGCGCTACATACAGGATCTGCTATCCTTCATGACACAGATCCTGTATGTAGCGCAAATATAAGGTAAGAAGGGAGGCAATCATTATGGAGCCACTAGCGCTCGCAGGTATTTCTTTTTTAGTATTATTTATTTTGTTGTTTTTAGGTGTAAAAGTTGGCATATCGCTAGCTATGACTGGATGTTTGGGTTTCTTTCTGTACCAAGGTAATCCTGGTCTTGTACCGCTTATTCCTTACAGAACCTTAGATAGTTTTGTCTTAACTTGTGTTCCACTTTTTATCTTAATGGGTGAGATTCTAGTGCTAAGCGGTGCTACAGAAGGGCTTTATAAAGCCTGTTCAAAATTAGTAACCAGGATTCCCGGAGGTTTACTCCACACCAATATTATAACTTGCGCCATATTTGCTGCTATATCGGGCTCAAGTCCGGGTACTGCCGCTACTATCGGTTCAGTGGCAATCCCATCATTAAAAGAACGTCATTATGATATTAAAATAATACTTGGTTCGATAGTCGCTGGCGGTACTCTGGGGATTCTCATACCTCCAAGTATAAACATGATTGTGTATGGCATGCTAGCCGAGGTATCGGTTGGGCGACTTTTTGCTGCCGGGATTATTCCTGGCATTTCACTTGGAGGATTATTTATGCTTTATATTTTATATTCTGCAATCAGGAATAAAAAAATAGCACCAAGGGACTCCCGCTCTTCACAAAAAGAAATAGTTTTTAGCCTTAAGGATTTTATGGGATTATTACCATCAATTGCCTTGATTTTTCTTGTACTGGGTGGAATTTTTGCGGGAATCATGACTCCAACAGAAGCAGCTGCAATAGGATGCACTTTTTCGTTGTTTATAGTTTTAGCGTTACGGAAATTCAGTTGGTCACTTTTGGGAAGAGCTCTTGCAAAAACGCTACAGACTACTTGCATGATATTATTTATTGTCGTTGGATCGAGTATTTTAGCAAGTTTCTTTTCCAGGACTGGGATACCCACAGCTGTAGCTGAGCTAGTTATTAACTCAGGAGTTTCAAAATTGGCCGTGATTTTAAGCATATGTATTGTCTATGTGTTTTTGGGCTGTTTTATAGATCCTACATCGATCATTGTAATGACTGCATCTACTGTGCTACCAATAGTAAAAGAGCTGGGGTTTGACATGGTTTGGTTTGGAGTGATATATGTGTTAACAGCTGAAATTGGCATGATTACACCTCCAATGGGACTGAATCTTTTTGTCGTTCAAGGCATCTCGAAGGAAAATATAGTCAAAGTAATCCAAGGATCAATTCCATTTCTCTTTTTAATGATTATTTTTCTCGGGATATGTATATGGTTCCCTTCCCTCATTCTATGGCTTCCTAACCGTCTATTTGGCATAGGGAGCTAATTGTTTCTTAAGATTTTTCCCGCTGCCATTTCAAACTGGAAAACTTATGTAATTGTCTCTATGGTCGGTTTATTGTTAAAAAAATGGACATTCTTCAGGATACATTTACAGAACGGAGAATGTTGGAAGCATGTATTGTAGTAGTGGTCGTTGATGGTAAAAATATGCTCCTATAATGGGAGCCTTTCATGTTGTTCATAAGCCCAAAAATTATTAATCAAGGTACTAGATGCTATTATCCGAAATATCCTACTGTGGCTATTTAACAACTTTTTATGATCTGCAACAAATTCAAAATAAATTTTAAATGACTTAAATACAAACGAGAAGCTTAAAAGTATAAGGAGGCTGATAAATAAAGCAAACAAATCCTATTAAGAACGACTTACCTTATTTTCATTATCGGAAAAAGTAAAAGGAAATACTCAAAAGGAAGATTATTTTTACTTTGAGGTAGTTGGTGGAATTTTTAAATAGACAAAGATAACGTGGAGGAGAAATATGACAAAACAGACTGTTCCTTATCAATATTTAGACACTCCGGTGTGTCTTTTAGACCTTAACAAGCTCGAGACAAATATAAAATTAATACAACAGGCAGCCAATGAAGCTGGAGTAAAACTGAGGCCTCATACCAAAGTTCACGAGTCTGCATATATAGCTAAGATGCAGCTTGAAGCGGGAGCCAGTGGTATTGAGGTCGGTGCCATAAACCAAGCAGAGCCCATGGCGGAAGCCGGTATATCAGACATCTTTATTGTTCATCCGTTTTTCGGTGAGCATAAATTGGAAACCTTAAAACGGTTACTCAGTAGATGGCCTAAATTCAAATTCACCATCGTCGTGGATATGGTTGAACAGGCGGAGGGTATCTCAAAAGTTGCCCAAGCCATTGGTAAAACCGTTCCCCTGGTGATAAAACTCGATACAGGAGTAGACCGCTATGGGGTTGCACCGGGTGAGCCTACTTTGAATCTAGCTAAAAAATTACAGCAGGTTCCTGGTATCGAGCTTATAGGACTTTATGCTCATGAGTCAGGCGCTAAACCAACTGAAGAAAACATTGCTGAAATGGCTTATGATGTTGCATCTAAAACCTGTGAAATGGCAAGGATGCTGAAAAAAGAAGGCTTTAAAATGGAGCATGTCTCGGTAGGCGCATCATCAACACATTTTTCCACCTGCCGTTATATTAAAGAAGGAAAATTTTCGGAGATAACAGAGCTTCATCCAGGACAGCGTGTCATCGGAGATGTTCGATGTATGATGGGACTTGGCATTACCAAAGAACAATGTGCGCTCACCGTACTGGTCAGCATTATGAGCACAACTCATCCTAATTACGTTGTCATTGATGCTGGATGGAAGACCTTTAGCAGTGAATCCATGATTGAACGACGAGAAACGCCAGGCTTTTTCTGGAATGGGAAACCCACTTACGGCTCTATCCAGAGGCGATCCGACATCAGATTTGCCCGTATAGCCGCCGAGACAGGCTGGATTTACTATATGGAGGGTGCCAAGAAAGATCTGAAAGTTGGTGATCGTTTAGAAATCGTACCTAACAATGTTAGCAGTGTTATCAATACGCATGACAAAATATATGGTGTAAGAAACATTGATGTGGAAGTTGTGATCCCTATTACCGGAAGATGTCTGGGGAGTTAGCTACAATTTACTACTGAAATCGAAATTGTAATTAAAAAGAAACAAAGCTATAGAAATCCGTGATAAAAGAATGTTAATTTATTTATTGTCTCTCGTTAAAATAAGAAGTCTGAATAGAAATAATAGTCGATTTAAAATGAAAATAATCGTAGAAAGTTATGAAAATTATTTAACACTATTAGATGGTAAGGAATGTGTCAAAGGATTGATCTTTTACCCGAATTCTTCGGAACTGTCCGTTGGTTTTTACCAAGAATACTTCTTCGGTTTCGTACCTATCATATCTATCGGTCGACAGAGTTCTACCTTAAGCATTCCTCTATACCGGTGGTAATAGGCCTTGGACTGACAAATTCCTTTTTATTGCTAGGATCATCTGTAGGTGTAAGGCCTTATCTGCCGCTTTAAGGGTAACAGATTATCTAGAAAGCCATCAAGCTCAGTTAAGTCAGGTGCTTTTCTATTCAATGATTATTTCTATCATATTAAAAAAGGAATATATATAAGGAATTTTTAATACATTGAAATCAGAATTTGGGGGTTTTAAATAAATGAAAGAAGAAAAAGATTTACTATTGTACCTAAAAAGTATTTCAAAAAAAATTAGATATGAAACGATAAAACTGGCTTACGAAGCAGAATATGCTCATCCTGGACCTTCATTATCTATAACTGATTTATTAGTAGCTTTATATTATGGTGAATTAAATATTGATCCCAATAAACCTAATTGGGAAGATAGAGATAGATTTGTTCTTTCTAAGGGGCACGGGTGCTTATCTTTATATGCTATTTTAGCGGACTTAGGTTTTTATCCGGCAAAGGAAAATTTAAAATTAAGAAAGTTGAATTCTTTGGTTCAAGGTCATCCCGATATGAGAAAGACACCTGGAATAGATTTTACCGCTGGTTCTTTAGGTAATGGGATTGGAGCAGCGGTAGGTATAGCTATAAGTTTTAAAATTGATAAAAGACAACATAGAGTTTTTACGATTTTAGGAGATGGGGAAATTCAAGAAGGCATTGTCTGGGAAGCTGCATCAATTGCTTCGCATTTAAAGTTGGATAATCTTGTTGCGATCATTGATAATAATAATTTTCAAGCTAGTGGTCCTGTAGAAAAAATAAATAATATTGAACTAATTAAAAATAAATGGGAAGCTTTTGGTTGGATTGTTATTGAGATTAATGGTCATAATTTTACAGAAATATTACCCGCTTTAAAACTAGCAACTTCAATTACATCAAAGCCTACTATTATTATTGCCCACACAATTAAAGGAAAAGGCGTATCTTTTATGGAGAATGATAACTCTTGGCATCAGAGACAATTGACCAAAGAACAATATCAGCTAGCATTGAATGAAATATCTTCTTATGAGGAGGGTGAAAAAATTGGGTAATACAAGAATTGCTTTTGGTGAAGCGGTAAGAGAACTGGCATTAGAAGGAAAGGATATAGTTGCTGTGAATGCGGATACAGAAAAGTCTATCTGCCTTGATTTATTGAAAGAGAAATTTCCTCAAAGAGTTATAAATGTGGGGATAGCAGAACAGAATATGATGATGGTTGCAGCAGGCATAGCTAGTACAGGAAAAATTGTATTTGCTTGTAGTTATGCTATGTTAAATTCAATGAGAGCCCTAGAACAAGTAAGAACATTTATTGCTTATCCCTATCTTAATGTCAAGATAATTTCTGGATTATCGGGTTTATCCGGAGGAATGGAGGGTGTAACTCACCAATCAATAGAGGATATTGCTATAATGCGAAGTATACCCAATATGGTTATTTTAGATCCTGCAGATTATAATGCTACTAAAATAATTGTCAAAAAAGCTTCTGAATATAAGGGTCCTGTTTATATTAGATTAGGGAGGAAGGATAATCCAGATATTTTTGATAAAAATTATCAATTTAAAATTGGAATAGCAAATAAACTTGAAGAAGGGAAAGATGCTTGTATAATTGCCACAGGCTTAATTCTAGATAGAGCAATTAAAGCAGTGAACATTTTGAAAGAAAGAGGATATTCTATTGAACTATTAGAAATGCCCTCAATTAAACCTATAGATAGAGAGGCAATTATTACTGCTGCACGTAAGACGGGTAAGATAATTACTATAGAAGATCATAATATAATTGGAGGATTGGGAGGTGCTGTTGCTGAAGTATTAGTAGAAAATTATCCCATAAAAATGAAAAGGATAGGCCTAAATGATACCTTTGCTGAATCAGCAAAATATCCAGATCTCTTGGATAAATATGGGCTTTCAATTAATAATATAGTTATACAAACAGAGGAGATAATAATTAATTCTTAAATGAATTATTAATCTTGTTTAGTTGTTTGCTCAATTAATTAAACTGGTCTTCCTCTGATAAAACAGATACTCAGTCAAGCAACCGTTGATTTTACTGAATTTAAAAAACTGATGAAAGAAAATAAGGTCAGGATAACTTCCGGTTTAATCTTTTTTCTATCTAAAGTTTTAAGAGAACTAAATCAATTTAATGCCCACTTTAATCAAGACGAAAAAGAAGTAATCATTTATAATAATATTAATATAGGCATTGCTGTGGACACAGAAAAAGGATTGATGGTTCCGATCATTCGAAATAGCGACAAATTAAACTTAGAAACAATTAATGACCAAATTAAGAAAATAGCTGGTGAAGCAAGAAAAGGTGTAATTTCTGAAAATGATATCAAGGGCTCAACTTTTACTTTAACTAATTTAGGAATGATGAGAACAGAAATTTTTACTCCGGTTATTAACCCGCCAGAAGTGGCGATTTTAGGAATCGGAAGAATAATCAAAAAACCTGTGGTCGTTGACGAAGATAAAATCAGCATACGGGAGCTAGCTTATCTTTCTCTTTCTTATGACCACCGAATAATAGATGGAGCAGATGCAGCAAAATTCTTAGATAAATTAGCCAGATTAATTGAAAATCCAGCGCTAAAATAGAAGGAGGTGAAAGAAAAAAGTTTATAGACTTATAGATTCCAGATAAAAAAATTAGAAAATTCATATCAAAAATTTAAGGAGAAAAAAATGAAAAAAATTGTAATTTTAAGTTTAGTCGTCTTACTTTTCATAGGGATTATTTTTTCTGTCAGTAGTGCAAAAGATTTCACACCCAAAGCAGAATACACTATGACCGTAAATGTAAATGCTGCCTTTGGTTGGGGAATGGGTGCGCAAAAGTGGTGTGATTTGATCAATGAAAGAACTGGTGGAAAGATCATTGTAAAACCATATTGGGGAAGTCAACTTCTTGCCGGTAAACAGATGAACTGGGTTCAGGCAGTTGCTGAAGGGAGTATAGATTTCGCAGTAGAATCTACCATAAATTCTTCTTCGGTAGTAAAATCCCATAACCTTTTCTCTCTACCCTTTTTCATTAATACTTTCGAAAATTTAGACAAAATTGAATATGGCGAAACCGGGAATAAGCTGTTTTCCGAGATGGAGAAAATGCAAGTAAAAGCTTTAGCCTGGGGTGAAAACGGATTTAGACAATTAACCAATAATACAAGAGCCGTAAGAACACCGGAAGATATGAAAGGATTAAGATTAAGAGTTTGTCCTACTCCTATATATGATGATATATTCAAACAATTAGGCGCGGACCCCATTCATATGAACTGGGCAGATGCAGTTACCGGATTCCAACAGGGAGCAGTGGATGGACAGGAAAATCCTTACGGAGTTCTTCTCCCGGTTAAAATCTGGGAGTATCATAAATATGCTACTAATTGGAATTACCTGGCTGATCCCCTTCTCTTTGTAGTTAATAAAAGAGTATGGGATTCTTTCCCGGAAGATATCCAAACTATTATAAAAGAAGCCGCTGAAGAAGCAGGAATGTGGGAAAAAGCTTTTGTAAGAAGAGGACTTGATAGAGATATTTCTATCAACATTCTAAAAGATAAATTTGGAGAAACTCCTGAAATTTTAGATCAAATTGCTTATGTTAAAACTATGGGAATGGAAGTAGTTGAACTGACCGAGGCAGAATTAAATGCCTTCAAAGAAGCAACCAAACCAGTACTGGATAAATGGATTACTGAAGTAGGAACCGATTTTGTTGCTGCTGCCAAGTTAGATATGGCTAAATAATACACCAGAGACTAAAAAGAGGGGGTTTTATACCCCCTCTTTTTAAAAAATGGAGGAATGAATGGGAGGAAAAAAATTAAAAATTGAGGAATTAATTTCAGCAATTTTACTTTTTATCATGGCATCGATTGCCTTTATAAACGTCTTAAGCAGAAAAATTCTTCATCTTTCTTTTGCCTTCACCGAAGAAGTTACGGTTCATTTTTTTGTATGGGTTACTGTTTTAGGTATTGCTATCGCCTTTGAAAAAGGTGCTCACCTGGGAGTGGTGACTGTCTATGACAAATTACCAAAGACTCTTAAAAAAATTGCGGCTTTTATTTCAGCATCTTTAAGTACTCTTCTTTTTTTAATTGTTAATTATTATGCCTTTAGAGAAATCTATATGGACCTAACCATTTTTCATATGGAAAGCGAAGCCTTAAGAATTCCCGAATGGATGTATATTATCGGCATTCCTATATTTTCCGTCTTTATTTTTAAAAATATTTATAGGGGATTAAAAATTGAATTAAAAAAAATTGAAGGAGAGGAGGCGGAATAATGCAAATATTTACTCTTTTTGGAATTTTCGCTCTTCTTCTTTTGATAGGTGTTCCTATCGGAACATCGGTGGGATTTGCAGCAGTATTTTCTATATGGAAATATGGCCTGGGGGTTACTATGATTTCCAGAAATTTTGCATCGGGTATTGCTAAATTCCCCTTAATTGCTATCCCCTTCTTTGTTCTCGCCGGCATTTTAATGCAAAAAGCAAAACTTGCAGAAAAAATTTCTAACCTGGCCACAATTCTTGTAGGAAGGGCAACCGGAGGTTTAGCTATTGCTGGGATTCTGACCTGCCTTTTTTGGGGAGCTGTTTCCGGCTCTGGTCCGGCAACTACAGCTGCGGTAGGCTTAACCATTATTCCGGTGATGATTTACCAAAAGTATGATAAAAATTTTTCAGCTGCCACCATTGCTGCGGCTAGTGGGCTGGCTATCATTATTCCACCCAGTATAGCTTTTATTATATATGGAAATGTAACTGGCGTATCCGTGGGAGCACTTTTTTTAGGAGGAATTATCCCTGGTATAATTATCGGCTTATTTTTAATGGTAGCTGCTTATTTTATTTCTAAAAAAAGAAATTTTCGGGGAATAAAAGAAAGGGGAACAATAAAAGAGATTTTAATAACCACCAAAGACGCTTTTTGGGCCTTACTTGCACCAGTTATAATCCTGGGAGGAATATATGCCGGCATCGCCACTCCCACGGAAGCCGCTGTTTTTGCGGTATTTTATAGCATTTTTGTTGGATTTTTTGTTTACAAAACCCTCACACTTAAAGGGCTTTACGAAGCATTGGTGGGTACGGTTATTACTTCTTCAGTCGTTATGTTTGTGGTTACTTTTGCTACTCAATTCTCCATCGCCTCTGCTGTTTTAGGAGTAATAGATATCATGGCCAAGAGTATTATTGCTATAGCCAAAACTCCTATAGCCGTGCTGCTTCTGGCAAATTTAGCTATCATTATTGCCGGAATGTTTCTTGATGCAATTTCTATTATTTATGTCTTTATGCCGATCTTTATTCCTATACTGAATTACTACCATATCGATTTGTTATTCTTCGGAATCATCTTTGTGGTTGCCCTAGCTATTGGACAGATTACTCCACCAGTCGCAGTTAACCTATACGTAGGAGCAAATTTAATAAACAGTACTTTAGACAAAGTCGCTAAAGAAGTATGGATATATGTAGTAGCAGCTATATTAGGCTTAATTTTCCTTACTTTCTTACCCCAAATCAGTCTATATGTTCCTGTGGCTTCAGGACTTTACATTCCCTAAAAAACGAACTAATTTATCAAACTATATTAGTTTATAAATCATTACTAGAAGGGCAAGATTTAAATGAATCTAATCTTAATAAAAATATTAATTTCAACGATCATCGTTGTGCTATTAGCTGAAATTTCAACCCGAGTTAACCCGGTCTTAGGAGGAATATTTTCAGGACTTCCCTTGGGAGCGGGTTTATCGGTTTATTTTATTTCTTATCAAGAGGGAATATCCTTTTTGGTTAGCGGAATCCCCTGGGGTATTTCAGCTCTATCCTCTTCCATATTATTCTGTTTTTTTTATCTGATGACCGGAAAATACCTCCATCCAAAAAATAATTTAATTTCTATTACTGCTTCCTCATTTATGGGATTTATTTCTTTTTTGAGCTCCGGTTATTTGATTTATAAATTAAATTTCAATCTTCTTTCGGCTGCTATGATATTCTTCATCATATTTTTTATGAATATTTTTATTTTAAAAAAAATAAAAATAGAGAAAATAATGAAGAAAAATAATAAAAATTCTATTGTGAAGCTTTTAATTAGGGGATTAATAGCAGGAATTATCATTTCGATACTTACGGAAATTGCTTCCATTACTGGAAGCAGGTGGGCGGGGATTTTGAGCTCTTTTCCATCTACATTATTTGCTTTAATAGTTGTTTTGCATTTTGAAGAGCAAAAAAATTTATATCCTTCGGTAATTTATGGATTTTCTCTTAGTGTAAGCGCTTTGCTGGTTTTTTATATTTCTTGTTGGTATCTACTCCCAAAGCTTGGGTTAAATTTAGGTTTCGTGGCAACTTATTGTATATCAATTTCTTATCTTTTTTTACTTAATAAAAACAAAAATATTTTCGTTTAAGAAATATATTATTACAACCGCTAACTCCTCAAATTTACATTTTCTTAAAAACTACTTTCTCATTTGTTTTATCCAAATCAGCCTCTAATTGATCCCCATCTTTAAAAACTCCCTCCAACATCTGCGAAGCCAAAGGATCCTGAAGGTATCTTTGAATGGTTCTCTTTAAGGGTCGAGCACCATAGTGAGGGTCATACCCTTTGGTGGCTAAAAATTCCTTTACTTGATTAGTTACATTCAAACCAATCTTCTTACTCTGCAATCTCTCCCTTAGAATATTCAACTGAATATCCACAATTTTAATAATCTCTTCTTTATCTAAATTGTTAAAGATGATTATCTCGTCTATTCTATTTAAAAATTCTGGTTTAAAGTGCTCACGAAGAGAATCGTTTACTTTCTGCAGGACAGACTCTCTATTCTCCTTATTCATGTCGTAAATCCACTGACTTCCAATATTCGAAGTCATTATCAAAATAGAATTTTTAAAATTAACTACCCTTCCCTGTCCGTCAGTTAGGCGGCCGTCATCTAAAATCTGTAATAAAACATTAAAAACGTCGGGATGGGCTTTCTCAATTTCATCAAAGAGAATAACTGAATAAGGTTTTCGTCTGACAATTTCAGTAAGTTGGCCACCTTCTTCATATCCTACATAGCCGGGTGGGGCTCCGATTAACCGGGCTACACTGTGCCTCTCCATATATTCAGACATATCGATACGTACCAAGGTGTTTTCATCATTAAATAAAAAATCGGCCAAACTCCGAGCAAGTTCGGTTTTCCCTACCCCTGTAGGTCCCATAAAAATAAATGACCCTACCGGTCTATTGGGGTCGGCTATCCCCACTCGAGATCTTCTGATAGCATTGGAAATTAATCTAATCGCTTCTTCTTGTCCAACCACTCTTTTGGTAAGCTCTTCTTCCATCCTGACTAATTTATTCGCTTCACCTTCCATCAGTCGGCCAACCGGGATACCGGTCCATTTGGAGACAACCTCTGCAATGTCTTCTTCATCCACTTCTTCTTTAAGCATCTTGCTTTCTTTTTGCAAAGAAACTAACTTTTTATTTTCTTCCTCCAATTTTTTTTCAAGCTGCGGTAATACACCATACCTTAGCTCGGCAACGCGATTTAGATTCCCTTCTCTCTCTGTTTTTTCGGCTTCTAATTTAGATTTTTCAATATTACTTTTTATCTCATGAATTTTTTGAATATATTCTTTTTCGTTATTCCAATGCAATTTCAGGCTATCCCTTTTTTCTTTAAGGGAGCTTAATTCTTTTTCTATCTTTTTTAATCGTTCTTGGGAACTGGTATCTTTTTCTTTCTTTAGAGCTTGTTTTTCAACCTCTAATTGAATAATCTTTCTCTCCACTTCATCTATTTCGATGGGCATGCTATCAATCTCTATTCTTAGACTGGCAGCTGATTCATCAACTAAATCGATCGCTTTATCGGGTAAAAATCTATCTGCAATATATCGATCAGATAAGATAGCTGCTGCAATTAAAGCTGAATCTTTAATTTTTACCCCATGATGTACTTCGTATCTTTCTTTTAAACCTCTTAAAATAGCGATAGTATCTTCGACAGAGGGTTCTTTAATCAGTACAGGTTGAAAACGGCGCTCTAAAGCTGCATCTTTTTCAATATATTTTTTATATTCTTTTAAGGTAGTTGCACCAATGCAGTGTAATTCTCCCCTTGCTAAAGCCGGCTTTAACATGTTGGATGCATCTATAGCCCCTTCTGCTGCTCCTGCTCCAACCAGGGTATGAATTTCATCGATAAAAACAATGATTCCCCCTTCAGATTCCTGAACTTCTTTTAAAACTGCTTTTAGACGGTCTTCAAATTCTCCTCTATATTTTGCACCTGCTACCATGGAACTTATATCCAGAACTATTATTCTCTTATTCTTTAAACCTTCTGGGATATCTCCTTTTACAATTCTTTGAGATAGTCCTTCAGCAATAGCAGTTTTTCCTACGCCAGGCTCGCCTATTAACATAGGATTATTCTTCGTACGACGGGAGAGAATTTGCATCACTTTTCTTATTTCTTCATCTCTCCCAATAACTGGATCAAGTTTTCCTCTACTGGCTAACTCCGTTAAATCTCGAGAATAACGTTGTAAAGCTTGATATTTCTCTTCCGGATTTTGATCGGTCACCCTTTGGCTTCCTCGAATATTTAACATAGCCTGATAAATTTTATCTTGGTCAATCCCCTCTTCTTTTAATAAATCACTGACCCTGGTTCCTTCCGCTTCGACTAAAGCCATGAATAGATGTTCTGTGCTTACGTATTCATCTTTTACTTTTTGAGCTTCCCGTTGAGACGCACTTAATATTTCATTAAGTTCATTTCCAATATATTGTTGCCCTCCTCCACCTCCATAAACTTTAGGAATTGTTTCCAATCTCCGCTCTAATTTTGCTTTAAGTTCTGCGGAGCTAACTTCTAACTTATGCAATATCGAAGGAATAACTCCCTCTTTCTGATTAATTAAAGCAAGTAAAAGATGTTCACTTTTTATCTCTTGATGGTTATAATTAGCAGCAATTTGTTGTGCTTCACCAATTGCTTCCTGAGCTTTGATGGTAAACTTGTCAAATTTAATCATCTTTATCTCTCCTTTAGTGTGTTAAGGGACGAACCCTTGACACATTTTCTAAACCTTTAATTAAAATATCATTCTCCTCTCTCTTACCCACAGTAATACGCAAAAAATATCTGGAGGCTGAAAAAATCGGGTCAGAAACTGTCTGCACTAAAATTCCTTGTGTTAGCAAATGATTATAAACTAAGTCTGAATTTTCTTTAGAGCCTACTTCAACCAAAACAAAATTCGTCCATGAAGGATAAGCCTTAAAAGGCGGGATTTTATTTATCCTGTTTGTTAATCTTTCGCGTTCTTTAATAATCTTATTTAGGTTATCTTTTAATATTTCTTTATTTTGAAAAACTACCTGGGCAGCAATCTGGGAGAAAGTATTAACATTAAAAGGGCTTTTGACCTTTCTCACTTCATTAATAATTTCAGGATTAGAAAGTAAATACCCTACTCGCAAACTGGCTATGCTGTATGCCTTGGAAAAAGTCCTGAGAATAGCTAAATTATCATATCGAGAAATAAGCGGTATGAAAGTCTTTTCTCCAAACTCATAATAGGCCTCATCCACTATCACCAGGCACCCTGATTCTTCAATTATTCTAATCATCTTATCCTCGGCAAAATAATTTCCGGTAGGGGCATTGGGGTAAGCTATAAAAATCATGGACGAATCTTCTTTTTTCGCCTCTATTAAAATTTTATCTTCATTTAAACTAAAATTGCTCTGATTTAAAGGAATTTGTACGAAATTAGATCCGTTAATCATGGAATAAATTTTATACATGGCAAAAGAGGGAGCGGTAGTAATTATTCTCCTCCCCTTTTCAGAAAAAGCCTTGACTAAATAATCAATCAGTTCATCGGAGCCATTTCCTATAACTATATTATTTTTAGTTAAACCCCAAAAAGAAGAAACAATTTCACTTAACTTCACCGAATTTGCGTTAGGGTAACGAGAGTATTCTATATTTTTGGCTTTGTTTAATATTTCCTCAATATCTTCTTCCGATAAACCATAGGGATTTTCATTAGCGTTTAATTTTATTTTATAAGGCACTTCATGAGCATCATAAGGTTTTAACTCTCTTAAGCTATCACGAAAATACTTTTTATTTTTTTTCATATTTTGTTTTTGCTCCCTTCTTTCTATTTCTCAGTAATCTATCTCCTGACACAATTTATAAATCTATTTCAATCTCACTATTATTTCTATCTGTCTCTTATACACATCTGACGCTGCCGACGAAGAGGATAGTGTAGATCTCGGTGGTCGCCGTATCATT
>OGCK01000049.1_pt1 | contig 21286 bp, 17 predicted proteins | sample 1570051 | NCBI WGS metagenome assembly OGCK01 (sample SAMN06266181, study PRJEB24510) | hot springs metagenome | isolation source: hot spring sediment | place: USA: Zodletone Spring, Oklahoma | collected 2013-12-03 | reverse complement strand
TATAAGAGACAGTACAAGTAATATACAAGTATACAAGGGACAGACACCTATTTTCTTAAATAGTTAATATTTTATTTTTAAATTAGTGGTTAACCCGATAAAGAGTAAGATCTCCCATTGTAGCAAAGACATGCTAGGTTAACCATATGACCCAAGATCCTTAAATAGGTATCTGTCCCTATTATTCTTAAGGAGGTTTTTCATGAAGTATGTTAAGGTTGCTCAAACAAACGAACTAAATGCAGGAGAAAAAAAGAAAATATCTTTAGAAGGTAAAGAGATACTCATGACGAATATTCAAAATTCATATTATGCAATCGATAACATTTGCCCGCACATGGGAGGTTCTCTATACGAAGGAAAACTTAATGGCAACCACATTATCTGCCCAAAACACGGTTCTATCTTTGATGTAACAACTGGGAAAGTTATCCAAAGTGGTAAACTGTTTTTGCTCAAGGTTAAGGTACATGATCTTCACAATTACCCCATTAAAATAGAAGGAACCGATATATTAATTGGGATTTGACTTCACGCTTTTGTCCATGTTCTATAGGCATGATTTGTCTATATTAGGCTTATTATCATTTTATGTATAAAGTAATAATAAAGAAAATTGTTATTATCACTTTGATTTGAAAAATGATTACATTTCTATAATAATTAGAAAGTGATAATAATATATTCAATATTGACATTTACAATGCTAAATGATAATATAAAATTGCAATTTAAAAGAATATAAGATAATTATTAATAAAAATATCTAAAATGATTCTGGAGTAGTGATTTAATGTTTCAAGCTGGAACCTATAAACAGCAATACGAATATAAGAGCTTTAGCCCTTCTTTTATTAATAAAACCTTTGAATGGAAGGATAAACAGATAAATCTGCAATTAGAAGAAGCGATGAGATATTTAGGGGAACTAAATGCTTATTCTACATTAGTGCCAGATGTAGAGCTATTTATCAAAATGCATGTAGCAAAAGAAGCTACTACTTCCAGCCGAATAGAAGGAACCAGTACCAAGATAGATGAGGTCATTTTACCAGAGAAAGAAATTAGACCAGAAAAACGAGATGATTGGCTGGAAGTTCAAAACTATATTAAGGCAATGAATTTTGCGATAAAAGAATTAGAAAAATTACCAATTTCCCTTAGACTTCTGAAAGAAACTCATCAGATACTTCTTTCTGGAGTAAGAGGAAAATATAAATTACCCGGAGAGATACGCAAAAGCCAAAATTGGATAGGTGGATCAAGCTTGAAAGATGCCTTTTTTATTCCCCCACATTATGAAGAATTACCAGAACTCTTAACTGATTTAGAAAAATTTTGGCATAATCGTCAATTAAGCATACCTAATTTAATAAAAATTGCTATGAGTCATTATCAGTTTGAAACCATTCATCCTTTTTTAGATGGCAATGGCAGGATTGGAAGGCTGTTGATTATTTTACAATTGATTGATTCAAAGGTATTACAAAAACCAACCTTATATCTTTCTGATTTTTTTGAAAGACATAAGGGAAGTTATTATGATTCTCTAACCATAGCACGAACATCGAACAACTTAGAACAATGGGTTAAATTTTTCCTTACCGGAGTTATTGATACTGCCAAGAATGGAAAAAACACTCTAAAATTAATTGTAGGTTTATGTAAACAATATGAAGATAAAATAGTATCTCTTGGTCGTAAAATACCGATTGCCCAAAGATTATTATCATCTTTATTTTCTAACCCGGTAATTTCTATCAATCAAGCATCTGAACATTTGGAGATAGGCTTTGCGGCTGCCTCTCGCTTAATTACTGATTTTCAACGATTAGGTTTGCTTAAGGAAGTAACCGGCTTATCCAGAAATCGCTTATTTGTATTATCCGAATATATCGCTTTATTTAAATAGATAACAAACAGTAAAACAGGGGATGGTTGTTTGTTTGACCATCCCCTGTTTTTATGTTTTTAAGGAGGTATTTATTATGAGTACGGAAATATATTATTTTTCTGGAACGGGAAATTCGTTATTTGTTGCAAGAGAACTTCAGAAAAAGATTCCAGATTCAGTTATAATCCCAATTGTCAGTCTTTTGCATAAAGATTTTATACAAACTAATGGGAAAACAATCGGTATTGTTTTCCCATGCCATTCTCTAACTATTCCTATTGCTGTAAAACGATTTATTAGAAAAATTAATGTACAATCAGCAGAATATATTTTTGCAATTGCAACACGGTACGGAACTGTATTTAAGGGATTTAATATAATAGAAAAATTATTAAAGAAAAAAAATAAACATCTTAATTCACAGTTTATACTTAATATGTGCCATAACGAGGCACCACGGAGCGAACAAAATTACATTGTTCCTTCAAAGTCGGATATTCTACAAATAGAAACCACTGTTCTTAAAAAAATTGATGAAATCAGCAATATTATCAAAACTCAAAGTTCATTTCTTGAAAAAGATGCAGATGTTGTTATTAAAAGTTCATCTAACCCGATAACTGGATTTTTAATAGAGCAATTAGTTGTTTTTGCTATGAATATTTCTGAGTATATTGGGGGAGTCAATTATTTCTACCATGACAATAAATGCAATGGGTGTGGTATATGTGAAAAAATATGTTTATCGAAAAAGATTAAAATTACCGAAAAAAAACCTATCTGGCAGGGAAATGTACTATGTTATATGTGTTTTGCATGTTTAAATTATTGTCCTAAACAATCCGTCCAAATAAAAAATATTCCTTATGTGAAATCGCATACTACTGGAAATAGCAGGTATCCTCATCCTTATGCTACAGTAAATGATATTTCAGCCCAAAAGGAACATATTTGAAATGTCAAAAACAAGGAACAGTTCTTTGTTTGATGGCATCTCATTAATAGAATAAAATAATGAATGAGGTGTTGTCTTATGCCAAAGGAGGTCAGCAGAAAAAGTAACAGCAAAATATACCACATCATGATAAGAGGGATCAATCAGCAGAATATCTGGATATTCTTGATGTTTACCGTAAAAAGATTGAATATGGCCTATATGCCTATTACCTGATGGGAAATCATCGCCTTATTTCACCAGGTGCCACCACCAAAACAAACTAAGGTTTTAAAATATCTAAAAGAGCTGGATGGAAGCTCATTAAGGCAGCTGTCCAGACTGACAGGGGTTACGGTCAATAAGATCTTTAGAGCTTAAAACAAAAAACCGTTCCCTGTTTCTATATTTTAGTCAATTATTTTTTTAAATGAAAGATTGATATTGTAGTCAATATATAATACAATTGTACTCAGAAAGGAATACAGAAATTGGAAATATTACAGATTAGCAAATCTAAATTAAGAAAAGAATTATTAAATCTCTACTTTACTAATCCAGATAAGAAATATTACTTGAGAGAATTGGAGAGGATACTTGATTTTTCAGTGGGAAATATTCGCAGAGAACTTATTCAGCTTAAAAATATAGGTCTTTTTCATGTAGAGAATAAAGGAAATCTGACTTATTATTGTTTGAACAAGTCCTATCCTCTTCTTCCAGAGATAAAAAGCATTATCTTAAAAACTGCAGGAGCTTCAGGGGAACTTAAAGAATCTTTGAAAAAAGTAAAAGGCGTAGAATACGCATTTATCTATGGTTCCTTTGCTAAAGGAGAGGAAAAAGAAAGTAGTGATATTGACTTACTTATTATAGGGGAAATAGATGAAGGTAAGCTTATTGATAAAATTAAAATACTGGAGAAAAAGTTACAAAGAGAAATCAATCTTACTCTTTATGAAAAAAGTGATTTTATCAAGAAGAAAATGGAAGGTAACCCATTCATTTTAGAAGTAATAAAAGAGAAAAAGCTTTTTTTAATAGGGGATGAAGATGAGTTATAAAGAAACAGTTAAACTGATGCTTGATCGTGGATTAATAAAAAAGCAAAAGATAGATTTTAAACAAATTGAAGCACTTCTCTTCCGAGCAAAGAGGGATTTAATCGCTGCAAAAGCTAACTTAGAAATTGACGAAGAAGTAACTTATAACTATGCTTATTTAGCAATGTTAAGATGTAGTAGAGCAATGGTTTTTATAAAAGAATATCGTCCTAGTGATGGCCAACAACATAAAACTGTTATTGAACTTTCTGGAAAAATTCTTGGGGATAGTTTTGTAGATATTTTTAAAAAATTTGATAATATGCGACGTAAACGAAATCAATTTACTTATGATCCTTTTCTACCGGTATCAAAATTGGAAGCTAACAATGCTTTGAAGATTGCAGAGGAGTTTGTAAAAAATATTATAGAAATTGTCAAAAAAGAAAATCCTCAGCAAAATTTTATTTTTTGATTTATTGAATTCCTGCTTGCGCAGGAAAAACAAAAAAGAACGTTTCTTCATCTAAAAACAGTAAAAACAGGCGACGATTCTTTATACAAGGGACAGAAACCCATTTTCTTAAATAATTAATATTTACTTTTAAATTAGTAGGTAACCCGGTAAAGGGTAAGATCTTCCAATGTAGCAAAGACATGCTATGTTAACCACATGACCTAAGATTCTTAAGAATAGAATTTATAGGTGCTCTTTATCCTACTCCACGATGAAAGCCCAAGACCCCAAAGAGCCGGCTATCTTTAATAAAGATAGCAGATTATCTTGCTGTCTATTATAGTACCGTAAGCAGAGTGATCAAAAAGAGTAGAGCGGGAAGATGAAGAGTGATATGGCAAAGTCCGACCCTCGTTACTCTTGCAAGATTTGTAGAGAAGCTTAGGAAAGTTTTTTAGTTAAAGTCGAAAGTAAGACCTAAGAAGAAAGTCAATAAATAGGTGTCTGTCCCTATTTGTCCCTATTATTACTTAGGGGGAGCTTGCTAATTCAAGCCCTTTGGCATTTGCTGAAGGGCTTTTTATTTTTATGAATTATTTTTCAGAAAAAGAAGGATTTTAACCTAAAAAGTCGAATATAATAGCAAGGCTCTTGTAATTATTATCCTAACATTTATATATAAAATAAAAACAAAGAAAAACTTCCGGCTTTAGAGGCAAAAAAGTAAACAATAACTTTTTACTAAATTTCATATGTTAAGGAATCACTTTAAAATACCTCAAGGTTATCCCGGAAGAAAAGAGAAGAGAAATAATAAAAGAATGGATGAATTAATTCCGAAAGGATTAAAGCGTGGTAAAGAACCATTAGCTGTCACATTTTGGTGGTGAGTAAACTATGAATATTTTACCATTTCTACATTTTTTTGTATTTTTGGCCTATTCCTGCCTGTTAGTTTTTTTGCTGTGGAAAGATCCAAAATCTTTACTTAACCGGGTTTGTGCTGCTCTTCTTGCCTGTTTTGTTGTATGGAGTTTTACGTTGATTTTTATTTATAGTCCAAGTGCCTTAAAAGATACTGTTATATTATCTGATAATGTTGGTTCCATCGGGTGGATTGGATTCGCTAGTTTTTTTTTATGGTTTTCTCTTATTTTCACCGAAAAGAAAAAGATATTAAAAACAAGAATTATTTATCCCTCTATCTTTATTCTGCCTTTGCTCTTTATCTATAAACAATGGACAGGTTTTTTAACCGTAGATTATATTCAGCAACCCTGGGGGTGGGAAAGTGTTTGGTCAGACTCAATCTGGTCTTATCTTTTTTATTTCTATTATCTTTCATTTATGTTAATGGGACTTTATCTGATCTTAAATATCAGGAGAAAAACAGAAGAACCCCTTAAGAAAAAACAGGCAAGAATAATCTTTGTTACTGCGTTGGTTTCCCTTTTTTTAAGCACTTTGACAGATATAATACTTCCAGCATTGAATATTTATACCCTACCTTCCTTAGGGAATGTGTTTGCACTCATTTGGGCATCCGGAATAGTTTATGCCATAGCCAAATATAGACTGATGGTTATCACCCCGGTTGCCGCCGCTGAAAACATTATCTCTACCATGACTGATTCCTTGATCTTGTTAGATAGAGAAGGGAATATAGCCAGCGTAAATAAAGCTGCCCTGGATTTATCCGGATATGAGAAGGAAGAACTCACCGGAAAGCCAATAGAGCTGTTATTTAGAGAAAATAATTTCAAAACCACCTTGCTGGATAAAGCCCTGAAGAAAGAAGCTATCAGAAATTATGAGCTTGATTTTAATACAAAAACAGGAGACAATATAGCGGTCATTTTTTCCAGTTCTACCATGTTGGACAGGGCAGGAGGCATAATTGGCATTGTTTGTATCATCCAAGACAATACCCAACGTAAACAGGCGGAAGAAACCCTAAAGAAAAGTCAGCAGGAATTTACCAGTCTTTTTCAAAGCAATCCCGAGGCAACCATCTATTTGGATAAAGATGGCAATATCCTCAATATCAATAACAGATTTATCGAACTTTTCGGTTATACCCTTGAGGAGATAAAAGGAAAGAATATAGATTCCGGCTTAGTCCAGCCCCCGGATAAAATTAAAGAATCCAAAAAGTTAACTGAGGATGCTTTAAAAGAAAATTATATCAGTATTGAAACCATCAGGAAGAAGAAAGATGGTACTTTATTCCCGGTCCACGTATCAGGATCACCCCTGCATATAGACGGTAAGTATCACGGTTTGATAGGAATATACCAGGATATCAGCGAAAGAAAAGGAATGGAAGAGAAACTGGAAAAAATTGCCCGGATTGATGCATTGACCGGTTGTTATAATCGAAAATATGGATTGGAACTGCTGGACCGGCAGATGAAACTATCTCGTCGTAGTAATTCTCCTCTCTTGCTGGCTTTCCTGGATATAGATAGATTTAAATCCATCAATGATACTTTTGGTCATGGAGAAGGCGATCAGGTTTTACAAGAAACAGTCAACCTTTTCAAATCTACCTTAAGAGAAATTGATATCATCTGCCGTATGGGAGGAGATGAATTCTTATTAATATTTCCGGATAACTCTTTAAAAGAAGCACTCTTAATTAAGGAAAGATTGGATAGAGATTTAATTAAATTAAACCAAAGTCTAAAGAAACCTTACAAGATAGACCTCAGTATCGGTCTTTCGGAGTATAATCCTGTTAATCCTCTAACCATGGATGAATTAATCCGTGTAGCCGATCAGAGGATGTATGAAGAGAAGAATAACAAAAAACAAAAAAAAGAATAGTTTTTTGGATAAAATAAAATTATTTAAAAACCCAATATTTTGAAAGTTTCATAAAATATAATTAATAAACATCTTAAAAGATAATCTTTGAAAATTTTATTGAATATTATATCCGGAGTGTAGTGGCGACTTAGAAAGAGTTAAATAATTAAACAAAAGAGAATGTTAAATAATTTATAAGACTTAAATGATAGTATACTTTTCATATACTTATTTACTTTAAGGCATAAACAGGAGGAGAACAAATTGAAAGACGAGAGTAAGACAAAAGCAAACTTAATAAAAAATTTAAAAACATTGCGGAAGAAACAAGAAAAAAGCACAGCAAATAATATCACCGAGCGTAAGCAGGCAAAAGGAAAATTGCAGGATTCAGAAGAATATTTAAAAATGTTATTTGATTATGCACCCGGTGCTTATTATATTAGTGATTTAAAAGGTAATTTTATCGGTGGTAATAAGGCAGCGGAAAGATTAACTGGTTATAAAGTAGAAGAATTAATCGGAAAGAATTTCATAAGATTAAAATTACTTTCTCTTACTGATATACCCAAAGCCGCTGAATTGTTAGTAAAAAATTTTAGGGGACAACCAACCGGACCGGATGAGTTTGTATTGAATCGAAAAGATAACAGTAAGGTGACAGTTGAAATCTCCACTTATCCGATAAAGATTAAAGGGAAAACTTTAGTGTTGGGCATGGTAAGTGACATTACCCAGCGCAAGAAAGCCATAAAAGATATAGAGGAACTCGCAAAATTCCCTGCCGAGAATCCCAATCCCGTGCTTCGTATATCCAGGGATGGAACCGTACTTTACCACAACCCCTCCAGCGAGCCATTGCTTGAACAATGGCATTATCAGAAAGGGAAACCGCTCCAGAATAGGTGGTACCAGTTGGTGCTTGATGCCCTTCGCGATGAGGACATTAAGACCGTAGAAACTGAAATTGGCGATAAGGTCGCTTTCTTGACCTTTGCTCCGATTGTTGAAAAGGATTTTGTAAATGTCTACGGATCGGATATCACTGAACTTAAGCAGGGAGAAGAAAGAATTAAACACCTTAATCTGATTCTTCGTGCCATTCGTAACATTAACCAACTGATTTTCCAAGAAAAGGACCGTGAAAGATTAATAAAGGGTGCTTGCAATAGTCTTACGGCAACACGCGGTTATTATAGTAGCTTCATAGTGTTACTGGACGAAAAGGGGAAGATTGATACCTACGCTGAGGCTGGTTTGGGAGAAGACTTTTTGCCTATGCTTAAATTATTAAAGAAAGGTGAGCTGACTACTTTCGGTCAGATAGCCTTAAAGCAAGAGGATGTTGTAATCATCAAAGACCCGGCATCTGCCTGTCCCGATTGTCCGCTGGTACCGGTATGTTCCGCCCGGGGAAGCGTCATGACCGTCCGCTTAGGACGCGAGGGAAAGATCTACGGTGTGATGTCGGTCTCTATCCCTGCCCATTTTATTACTGATAAAGAAGAACAAGCCTTGTTTTTGGAGGCTGCAGGAGATATGGCTTTAGGTTTAAACGGCATTGAAATGAGGAAAAAACTGGATAAGCAAACCCATGATCTCAAGCAAAGGGTCAAGGAATTGAAAAGAGCTATGGATGCAACTCTTGACACTATGTCCAAGATAGTAGAGGCCAAAGACCCCTATACTGCCGGCCACCAGCGAAGGGTTTCTCAGCTGGCTACAGCCATAGCTAAGGAGTTAAACTTTTCTCAAGACAAAATTGAAGGGATAAGGATTGCCTCTTTAATCCATGATATTGGGAAGATCGGCCTGCCTACTGAGATCTTAAGCAAGCCCACCAAGCTATCTGATATAGAATTTAGTTTAATCAAAGAACATCCCAAAATTGGATATAATATCTTACAATCCATAGATTTTTCCTATCCGGTAGCAGAAATTGTCCTTCAGCATCATGAAAGATTGGATGGTTCAGGATATCCCCATCATTTAAAAGGTGATCAGATTTCCCTGGAAGCCTGCATTATAGGAGTGGCTGATGTGGTCGAGGCGATGTCTTCTCACCGACCTTATCGTCCGGCATTAGGCATCAATAAAGCCTTGGAAGAAATCTCTAAAAATAAAGGCACCCTCTATGACACAGAAGTAGTGGATACCTGCTTGATACTCTTCAAAGAAAAAGGATTTAAATTTGAATAAATAAAAGCGATTTACTTTTCTCTTAAGGGAAAGGCATGATGTTATATTCTTATTGAGTAAAAGCTCAATGAACAGTTACCCTTGGATAAGATTAATTTTAATATTATTTTATGGAGGTGTATATTAAAAAGATGAAGAATATAAATAAGAAAGAAGCCCAACTTATAGAAGAGTTACAAGAAATGCATAAAAAGGTTGCCGATTTAGAAAAAAAAGTAGTTAGGGATAATCGGCTGGAGAAAGAACTCCAGCAGAGTGACGAAAAGTTACAAAAATTCATAGAAGGTATTGCCTATATTATTGCGGAAATAGTTGAGATAAGAGACCCCTACCTCAGAGGCCACCACCAAAGGGTCTCCAAACTTGCTGCTGCCATAGCCCAGGAGATGAAACTCCTTCAGGATAAGATTGAAGGAGTAAAGATTGCTTCCCTGGTTCATGATGTGGGGATGATCAATTTACCCACTGAAATCGTCAGTAAGCCGAGTGCACTATTTGAAGTAGAATTAAATTTTGTTAAAAATTATCCCAGAACAGGTTATGAAATCTTAAAAAAAGCAGATTTTCCCTGGCCTATTGCTGAAATTGTCTTTCAACATCAAGAAAAGATAGACGGGTCAGGATACCCAAGAGGGTTAAAAGGTGCCGAAATTCTTATCGAGGCAAAAATATTAGGGGTAGCGAATGTGGTCGAGGCCATGTCTTCTTGTAAATCCTACCGGCCTGCTCTTAGCATTGATGAATCTTTAAGGGAAATTTCAAAGTATAAAAATATTCTTTTTGACCCGGAAGTGGTGGATGCCTGTCTTAAACTCTTCAAGGAAAATAAAATAAATAATAGAAAATAAATAGGTGTCTGTCCCTATTATTTATTATTTACCCATTTCTTTTCTTTCAGGAGTGCAATAATAGGAGGTGCAATAAGATGAAAGATGAGGATAAGTCAAAAGCTGAGCTATTAAAAGAATTGGAGATTTTAAAGGAGCAAGATTTAAGGGAGAGCGAAGAGAAATATAGAAACCTGATAGAAAGTGTAAACGAATCCATTATCTCAGTAGATCTTCAAGGTAAACTTTTAACTTTAAATAGTCTTGCTGTATCCTATTTGGGGGGGTCAGCAGAAGATTATATAGGAAAGACCTTATGGGATATTTTCCCTCCCAAAGTAGCCGAAGAGAGATTCGCAGGAATGCAAAAAGTCATTCAATCAGGAGAGTCTCTGGTTACAGAAAGTTATATTCCCTTTCAAGGAAAGATGCTTTGTTTTCTTTATGGTATGCAGCCCATTAAGAATAGAGCAGGAGAGATTTATGCTGTTTTAATCTTAGCCAGTGATATCAGCGAACAAAAACAGACAGAAGAAAAATTGAAGGCTTCGGAAGAGTATTTACAGATCTTATTTGATTATGCCCCCGATGCTTATTATATCAGTGATTTGGAAGGTAATTTTGTCGATTGTAACCGGGAAGCCGAGAGATTGACTGGCTATAAAAAAGAAGAGTTAATCGGAAAGAATTTCCTAAAATTAAAATTGTTTTCTACGAATGATCTAACCAAATTAAGTAAGCTGTTTCATAAAAATCTTAACGAATTAATAGGGAGAATGGGTGAAGTTATATTAATTAAAAAAGACCATGCCAAGGTGATAGTGGAGATCTCCTCTTATACGGTAAATATTAAGGGAAGGATTTTAGCCTTAACTATGATAAGGGATATTAGCGATCGTAAAAAAGCAGAGGAGGCTTTGATAGAATCCGAAGAAAGATACCGTACCATTTTTGAAAATACCGGTACTGCGATGTTAGTTGTCGAAGAAGACACCACTAGCTCCATGGTAAATTCCCAATGCGAAAAACTGAGCGGTTATTCTAAAGAGGAAATCGAAAATAAGATGAAATGGACCGATTTTGTGGTCCCGGAAGACTTAGAAAAAATGAAAAAATATCATCTTGAAAGGAGAAAAAACGGAGGAAAAACGCCCACAGAATATGAATTTCGTATGATGGATAAAAAAGGCAGGGTGAAAGATATCTTCATGAAAATTGGCATGATTCCTCATACTAAAAAGAGCGTTGCTTCTTTAATAGATATCACCGCACGCAAACAAACAGAAGGTAACCTAAAAAATGCAAAAGATGAGCTGCAAACGATTCTAGACTCAGTGCCTGCTATTATTTTTTATAGAGATACAGAAGATAAAATTATCCGAGTAAGTAAAACTTCAGCTGATTTATTAAAGCTACCGATAAAAGATATAATAGGTAAGACTACAGAAGAACTTTTCCCCCAAGAACAGGCTGAGAAGATGAAAAGAGATGATCGGGAAGTGATCATTTCCGGAAAAGCAAAAAGAAATATCATCCAATCCTATACAGCGTCGGATGGAATACGATGGCAAATTGTTGATAAGGTACCTTACATAAATAAGGAAGGCAAAATAAATGGTGTTATCAGTTTAGCTAAAGATATCACAGAACAGAGAAACACAGAACAAAAACTCCAAGAGACTTTACAGAGACTCCAAAAAACCATGACTGCAGTCCTTGACACCATATCCAGGATCGTCGAGGCCAAAGACCCCTATACTGCTGGCCATCAGCGGAGGGTCTCTCAACTGGCTACAGCCATTGCTCTCGAACTAAACCTTCCCCAGGATCAGCTGGAAGGAATAAGGATATCTTCCTTGATCCATGATATCGGAAAGATCGGCATACCTATTGAAATTTTAAGCAAGCCTACCAAATTAAGCGATATAGAATTTAGTCTGATCAAAGCACATCCCCAATTAGGATATGATATCTTAAAATCCATCGATTTCGCCTATCCGATAGCCCAAATAGTCCTGCAACATCACGAAAGATTAGATGGCTCCGGATATCCTGAAGGTTTAGAAGGTGATAACATTTTATTTGAAGCTAAAATTATAGGAGTGGCTGATACAGTCGAAGCCATGTCTTCTCACCGACCCTACCGCCCGGCATTAGATATCGATATAGCCCTGGAAGAAATCAGTCAGAACCGAGGTATCCTCTATGATCCGGAAGTAGTGGATGTTTGCCTGAAGCTCTTCAAGGAAAAGGGATTTAAATTTGAATAGTTGGGGAAATAATTAGTATTCAATTCACAAAAAAACAGCGGACGGTTCTTTGTTTTTTTCGAAAAGCGGGACCCAAACAGATTCATACATTTACTTGTTTTGATACCCCTTAATTGTTATAATATACCGCATGGGCACTATAGGTACTATAGACACTTTTTAGCTTGAACCTGAAATTTCAAAATCAAGGAAAATAATGATGAACTCTAACTTTTCGGTATGCCATAAAATCTCTGAAAATATCAATAAGGTAATCGTAGGAAAAAATAAAGCGATTGAATTGATCCTGGTCGCTCTGTTGGCTGAAGGACATCTTCTTCTGGAGGATGTCCCAGGAGTGGGTAAAACGCTTATGGCCAGATCCTTAGCCAGAAGCATTGGCGGGACATTCCATCGTATCCAATTTACCCCGGATTTACTCCCCTCCGATATAACCGGCTTTAATATCTATAACCAAAGAGAGGGTCAATTTATTTTCCAACCGGGTCCGGTCATGGCCAACATTCTTCTGGCCGATGAGATCAATCGAGCCATTCCCAGAAGCCAATCCAGTTTGCTGGAAAGTATGCAGGAAAGACAGGTGACCGTGGATAGTGTAACCAGGGCGCTCCCTTCCCCATTTTTTGTTATCGCCACCCAAAATCCCATTGAACTGGAGGGAACTTTCCCTCTCCCGGAAGCACAGCTGGATAGGTTTTTAATGCAGATTAAGTTAGATTATCCCTCACAGAAAGAGGAGATGGCCATATTGGAACGCTTTAAGAAAGAAGACCCCCTGGAAAAGCTTCAGGCAGTTGCTACAGCTGAAGAAATATTGAAGCTTCAGAAAGAAAGACAAAAGATTCATGTTTCCAAAGAAATCAATCACTATATCGTATCCCTGGCTAAGGCAACCCGAAATTCTCCCCGGATACGTTACGGAGCTAGTCCAAGAGCTTCCTTTCACCTGATGCAAGCTTCCCAGGCATTAGCAGCCTTACGGGATAGAGATTTTGTCTTGCCGGATGATATCAAAGAGCTCTTTATCCCTATCCTCACTCATCGTATGGTCATTGAAACCAAGGAAAGATTAAAGGGGATCACTTCTCAAAAGATATTAAAAGAGATATTAGAGCAAACTGAAGTGCCAACACAGGAATTGAAATAATGAACCATTCAGAGCATAACTATCCCTTATCCTCCATTTTTACCGAAGGATTTTTTCGTTTCTTGCTATTTATCTTACTTTTTATTTCCCTGCTCTATCAACAAAAGAACCTCATTTTAATTTCTATACTGCTTTTGGTTATGTTTTATGGCTTAAAATTCTGGAGCACTTTTAGTGTAAAAAATATTCATTATTCTTTTGATGCCGAAAAGAAAAAAGGCTTTCCGGGAGAATCGATTGTCTTACAGGCCGTTGTTTTCAATAATAAATTATTACCGATAGGGTTAAAATTAAAAATCCCCCTAGATAAAAAGCTTCATCCTTTCTTAGATTCAAGTCCTGCTGACTGTCTCTGTGAGGAAGGTAACCTACTCTGGTATGATCGTTCTTCCTGGCAATGGAAATTGACTGCCCAGCAAAGAGGTTGTTTTCAAATCGGACCTCCCTTTCTGGAAACCGGGGACCTCCTGGGTTTTTTTCAGCAAAGAAGGTATCTTTCCCAATCGGTGGAGATGATCATCTATCCTAAACCTATCTTTTTAAATTTTCTCTCTTCTCCGGTCAAAGAATTATTCGGGAAACCCGGTTTAGAAAGTCCGGTGAAAGATCCGGTATATCCGGTTGCCACTCAGGATTATAGTTATGGGGACCCTGCCAAATATATTCATTGGAAAGCCAGCGCCCGCCATAATCGTCTTCAATCGAAAGTTTTCGAACCCTCTTCTCAACGAAAAACCCTTTTTATTATCGATGTAAGCTCATTCCAAAAGAAAGAAGATAAGGATTTATTTGAGAAAACACTGGAGGTGGTGGCAGCAATGGCTATGGAATTTGAAAGACAGGGTAGCCCCTATGGCCTCCTATCCAATGGGGAAATGGTAGGCAATGGCAGCGCCAGCCTTTCTATAGCCACCGGACCTGAACAACTTTCCAGGGCAATGGAATTAATTGCTAGGCTTCAAATGAAAACAGCAGTATCCATAGAAGAAATACTATTTAAAGAAGATGTCATGCCGGGAGGGACCGGTTGTATCTATTCTTCCTGCACTCACAATAAAAAAAACACTCAGATTGCCCAATTTTTAAGACAACACCATATCCCGGTATATTTTATGACCGCCAGGGTTCCCCGTCGGTTCATTGATCACTCTATTAAATTCTTTTTATTGGATGAAATCCATGGAGGGGGTTCTTGATTTTAAACAAGACCGCACTTTAACTTTAAATGAATAATTCGAGGGCATGGTGATGACAGAAGGTCCAAAAAGCAAAAGAACATTATTATTGATCTCTGCTGGCATGATGGAAATAACCTGGCTATATGTACTGGCCTGTATCTTATTCCTCATGCTGAAAGCCCCTCTATTTCCTATATGGACAGCGATTCTTGTCTTTTTTACGCCAATATTTATCCATTCTGTTTTAAAAGGGAGAGGAAAAAGGATCATTATCCATGTTATGCTGCAGGCCTTTTTTTATCTAACCATTTTTCTTCAAACCTTTTATTTCTATGGAAATTGGCCGGGACCTTTTTTCAATTTCCAATGGCTGGAAATGATTCTGCATCACCAATATGGTTCGGTTGGCGGATTGGCCTATTTATTCATTCTTTTTTGGTATTCATGTTTATGGATTAGTGGATACAAATTAGCGAACCGTTCCCATGACTTTTATAAGATCGCTTCCCGCTTCGACCTGGGTATTGTAGCCCTCATTTCTGCCTTTATTATTTTAGGAAGCATGAATCTATCTTTCCCCCGTTCTGAAGTTTCAATCATCTATTATTTTCTTTTCAGTATGTTTGCCATTTCTCTGGCTAAAAATTTGGGAAGTTCAAAAACCAAATATTCTCACCAATTTAGTGGAACGAGTTTGGTTTTGACTTTTATTCTGGCAGTATTACTTATCGGCAGTTGGGTAGTATTATTCTTTTTGCCGCAGCTATCTCAAGCTGCCCAGGCAGGTTATCATGTTTTGAAAATAGTGTCTAAACCCCTGGGAAACTTACTGCTTAAGATTATTTCATTCCTCTTTGGATATGGAAAACATAGGGCTAATTTAGGTACAACTTCTTCGGGTGATGCCGCTATCCCTATGATAGAGAGTTCTGAACCATCCTGGTGGGCTCATCTATTAGAATGGGTGATCACCTGGGGAGGAATTATTCTTCTAAGTTTGGTGGTTATGATAGCCATCGGTTGGTTACTCATGTCACTCTGGAAATGGTTTTCTACAAAAACTGAGGTAGATAATAAGAGAAAAGGGTTTTTTGAGGAATTGCTCCTATGGTTTCTGCATCTATTTTCTCTCGGTAAAAAAGTACTCTACAAAATGCTTGGTCTCTTAAAAAACATCCGGAAAAGAGAGGAAACAATAGCTGTTCTTTTTCAAAAACTTTGCTGCTGGGGACGTTCCAGTGGCCTTCCCAGGGAAAACTCAAAAACTCCCCAGGAATATGGCAGATACTTGACTCATTTCTTTCCTGATAGCCAGCCTGATATTCAGCTCATTATCGAAAGCTTTAATCAGGAAATCTATGGGAAGAAGTACATTCAGGAAGAACAGTGGAGAAAGGCGAAAAAAGCCTGGCAACGTTTGGTCAGTCCTACAAAATGGCCCTTACGTCTCTGGGTCAAAATATTCTATTCCAGGAAATTTAGATTGCAGGAAGCCACTATTTCCACATAAAAACTCTTCACAAGAGAATAATAGGGACAGACACCCATTTATATTGACATCACTTCTTTCAAGCTATATCATGAATATATGCCAAGAATCGCCCGAACCGTTGCGGTGGGATACCTGCACCACATCACCCAAAGAGGGAATTATCGACAAAAGACATTTTTTGATGATATCGACCGAAACCAATATTGTATTATAATAAAAAAATGAAGGTAAGTGGCCATCTCTTTCAAAATCGCTTCTTCTCCTGTGTCCTGGATGAACGGCATATGATAGCCTGTGCTCGTTAGCTATAAAGAAATCTCTTAATAGCAAATCTGATTAAGAAACCATGCTTATGGTCTTACTCCAGTGCAAAAATACATTGCGGAATCAATAAATATGACGCATTAGGCGTTAACCAGCTTTTTAATTACATTGAGAAAAGACCAGTATAGGCCGGCCTCCTGGCCCCAATGATTTTATAGAAATGCTTGAAGGACAGCTTAAGAGAGTTTTTAAATTAAAGACAAAAGGAAGACCTAAGAAAAAAGTCAATAAATAGGTGTCTGTCCCTATTATTCTCTATAGAGGAGTTAATGAATTAGAAATTATGGAAGAGGTCATCAGTACAGAAGATTTAACTAAATATTTTGGTAATGTACACGCTGCAGAAAGTGTTTCCTTAAAAGTTAGAAAAGGTGAGATTTATGGATTTTTGGGACTTAACGGTGCGGGTAAAACAACGACTATTCGCATGCTCCTGGGAATGATTCGCCCTACAACGGGTTCGGCCTTTTTATTTGGGGAAAAGATTAATGCTGGCACTTGTAGCTTATGGGAAAAGGTTGGATATCTTGTAGAAAATCCCTCTTCCTATCCTGAGCTTACAGTTTGGGAAAATCTTGAAATTATACGCCGATTGCGCCAGATGCCTGATAAAAAAGCGGTTGAGGGAGTGATTGACAAACTACGGTTGGCTTCTTACCGAGATATAAAAGCAAAAAACTTATCTTCAGGGAACGCACAACGGCTGGGCTTGGCAAAAGCACTTTTACACCATCCGGATATTTTAATTTTGGACGAGCCGGCTAACGGGTTGGATCCCGCCGGTATTGTTGAGATACGAGAACTATTTGGTAATCTTGCCTTTAATCAAGGGGTTACCATATTTATATCCAGCCATATTTTAGGGGAGATATCCAAATTTGCCACTCGGATTGGAATTATCCATGAAGGGCGCTTGATAAGGGAATTAAACGCAGATCAGTTGGAGCGTCTTCTCGATAAGAGACTTGTTGTCAATGCCCTCGACAAAGAGGCAGTAAGATCAAGGCTTATTAACTATGGATATTCAGTAAATCTATCCAAAAACGGCAACCTGGAAGTCACAGGCAAGGAAGCAATAAATCATCCTGAATACATAGCAAATATTTTAGTACACGCAGGCTTACCACCAACTTTACTGAAAGTTGAAGAGGAAGACCTCGAGTCATATTTTTTAAGAACAATTGAAGGAAATGTAAAATGAAGAATATTTTTTCAGCTATTTGGGCTGAAAGCCTAAAAATTTATAGGTCTAAAATGCTTTGGATAACTATTTTAGCTTTTGCATTCATTCCTTCTATGATTGGTGTATTAATGTTTGTGGTAAAAAATCCGGAATTTTCCCGCAAATTGGGTATGATAGGTACTAAGGCAGCTATGTTAAGATTTGGAAGTGTTGATTGGCAAATTTATTTCGGACTACTCAATCAAATTATTGCTGGGGTAGGATTAATAGGGTTTACCTTTGTAGCAAGCTGGGTTTTTGGCCGTGAATATTCTGACCGGACAGTAAAAGATTTACTTGCGTTACCTACTCCACGATCATCCATCGTTTTATCGAAATTTATCGTTGTGGCAATTTGGTGTGTTTTGCTCTCATTCATTTTAATTGCTTTTGGACTCATAGTCGGAGGAATGATAAAATTTCCCGGATGGTCAAGTGAAATTGCTTTTCATTGTGTTCACATATTTATTATCACTTCTCTTCTTACGATTTTGCTTTGTACACCGGTAGCATTTTTTGCCAGTTATGGCCGCGGATATTTGCCCGCTATAGGTTTTGCCATTCTTACCCTCATTATTACTCAATTTATTGGTTTGGTGGGTCTTGGGCCCTATTTCCCCTGGGCGATTCCAGCACTATACAGTGGTACTACAGGAGTTGAAAGCGCACAATTAGGGGTTGTAAGTTATATCATTCTCTTTTTAACCAGTATTTTTGGATTAATTGGCACTTTGGCATGGTGGCATTATGCTGATCAATACTAAATGTAATATTACAAATAATTTACCACCAAGCTCGACAGAACCAAGCAATCCCGCAAAGCGGAATTATAGAAAATCAAAATTTGGTATTTCTAAAAATGTTTTTGCCCTGGGGCTGGTAAGTTTTTTTAATGATGTTGCTTCGGAAATGATTTATCCCATCGTACCTATTTTTTTAACCAGTGTCTTAGGTGCGCCAGTCGCTATTGTAGGTTTAATAGAAGGTATTGCGGAATCAACTGCCAGTATCTTAAAAGTTGTCTCTGGCTGGCTCTCTGATAAATTTCAAAACAGAAAATCTTTTGTTGTTGCTGGTTACTCATTTTCAGCCATTTCTAAAATAATTTTAAGTTTTGCTTTTAGTTGGCCGTTTGTTCTGATGGCACGATTTATTGACCGATTCGGGAAAGGAATAAGAACTTCAGCCAGAGATGCTTTGATTTCCGAAAGCTCGGAAAACTCGGCTCGAGGAAGAGCATTTGGTTTTCATCGGGCACTTGATACCCTGGGAGCAGTAGTCGGGCCAATGATTGCTCTTTTGGCGATTCATTTCTTAGATAATAATTTTCGCCTAATTTTCTTTCTTGCCTTTATCCCCGCTTTCATGGGAATTCTCTTGTTGCTCTTTTTGGTGAAAGAAAAGAAGAAAGAAGCAAATTCTTCTTCGCCCTTTCGTTTTAATTGGCATAATCTTGATCCCTCTTTTAAGGTTTTTTTATTGATCAGTTTCATTTTTGCCTTAGGTAATAGTTCGGACACCTTTTTAATTTTACGAGCGCAAAATTTAGGTTTGTCATTGAGTTTAGTTGTGTTAGCCTACGTTCTTTTCAATTTCACCTATTCTATTTTTTCCATACCTGCCGGAATTATTTCTGATAAAATCGGACCTAAAAAAGTGCTTTTGGCTGGCTTTTTACTTTTTTTCGTGGTGTATCTTTTTTTCGGTCTGGTTCATAACAGTCTTTTCCTTTGGTTCCTTTTCCCGGTTTACGGATTGTATATGGCGCTCACCGAAGGGGTGGGAAAGGCCTACATTTCTAATTTAGTTTCCCAAGAAAAGAGCGGTACGGTCTTTGGTATTTATCATACCATAATCGGCCTCACCACTTTTTTTGCATCTTTAATTGCCGGATTGCTTTGGACTTATATTGGAGTTAGCGCACCATTTATCTTTGGAAGTATCACAGCAGTGATTTCTGCCTTTTTGTTTATTGTTTTATGTCAGGTTTAATCCAACGAATTGGCTATTATACAGATCAGCATAGAATCCATTCTGTTTTAGTAATTCTTTGTGGGTTCCTTTTTCAATAATACTTCCTTCATTCATCACCAAAATTAAATCTACATCTCGAATAGTGGATAGACGATGAGCAATCACAAAACTGGTTTTTCCTTTCATAAGGTCAAGCATAGCTCTTTGAATATGAATTTCTGTTCTGGTATCAACACTACTTGTCGCTTCATCGAGAATCAATATGATTGGGTCTGCCAAAATAGCTCGGGCAATGGTCAATAATTGTTTTTGACCTTGAGAGAGATTATTGGCTTCTTCATTGATAATAGTGTCATAACTATCCGGAAGTGTTCTGATAAAGTGATCGGCATAAGCCATTTTTGCTGCCAGAATAATTTCCTTTTCTGTAGCATTTTCTCTTCCATAGGCGATATTCTCTTTAATGCTTCCTTTAAACAACCAGGTATCTTGTAGAACCATGCCAAAAAGACTCCTCAATTCACCACGTTTCATATTGCGAACATCTATTCCATCAAAAGTAATTTTCCCGTCATCAATTTCATAAAAACGCATCAGTAAATTTACCAAGGTTGTTTTTCCAGCTCCGGTAGGACCTACAATGGCAATTCTTTGACCTTTTTTAACATCAATATCCATATCTTTTATGAGTACTTTTTCTGTTTCGTATCCAAATTTAATATGCTCAAATTTTATATTACCTTCGGGTTTACCTAGATGAATCATATTTCTTTTATCAGGTATTTGCTCAGATTCTTCAAGCACTTCAAAAACACGCTCAGCAGCTGCAATGGTTGATTGAATAATATTGGCAATATTGGCTGTTTGAATGATCGGTTGAGTGAATTGCCTGGAATATTGAATAAATGCCTGAACATTCCCGATGGTAATCGTTCCTCTGGCAACAGAAATCCCACCGAAAATGACAATCAAGACATAGCCAAGGTTACCAATAGCCATCATCAAAGGCATAATGATTCCCGATATGAATTGAGCTTTCCATCCGGCATCATAGAGTTGATCATTCACTTGATTGAATTTATCGATGGATTGCTTTTCATAGTTGAAGACTTTAACTATTTTATGGCCGGTGTACATTTCTTCTACGTGGCCATTTAACTGACCTAAAAGCTTTTGTTGTCTGGCAAAGAATTTTTGTGATTGCTTGGCAATAACTTTAGTAACCAAAAAACTTAAAGGTAAAGTTACGGAAGCAATTAAAGTTAACATTGGACTAATACTTAGCATCATCACTACAATCCCAATTAAGGTTACTATGGAAGTAATTAATTGGGTAATACTTTGTTGAAGCGTGTTGCTGACGATATCAATATCATTGGTTACCCGACTGAGTATTTCTCCGTGGGTTCTTCCATCAAAATATTTTAAGGGTAATCGTGATAACTTAGAGTTGATATCTTTTCTCATCTCATAAACGGTTTTTTGGGCAACACCGACCATAATATATTGTTGAATAT
>OGCK01000046.1_pt1 | contig 21928 bp, 27 predicted proteins | sample 1570051 | NCBI WGS metagenome assembly OGCK01 (sample SAMN06266181, study PRJEB24510) | hot springs metagenome | isolation source: hot spring sediment | place: USA: Zodletone Spring, Oklahoma | collected 2013-12-03 | reverse complement strand
ATAAAGGGTTGGGTCACAGTGTGCTCGATAAAAGACATGGGTGGATTCCTCGCGGCTCGTTACAATCCGTACATCGTGAATCAGGAGACGCTTATGTTCAACCAGACCTTTTCGATGACCCGTATGCGGCGGATGCGCCGGGATGATTTTAGCCGCCGCCTGATGCGTGAAAACGTGTTGACGGCGAATGATCTGATCCTGCCAGTGTTTGTGTTGGAGGGCCAAAGCGATGGCAAGGGGCGCACAGAAGCAATTGCATCCATGCCCGGCGTGGAGCGCCAGTCGATCGATGTGCTGTTGCAGACGGCGGAACGTGCCGTGGCGCTGGGTATTCCCATGCTGGCGCTGTTTCCGGTCACCCCGCCGGAAGCCAAGTCACTGGATGCCGCCGAGGCGTGGAATCCGCAAGGCCTTGCGCAGCGTGCGGTGCGTGCGCTCAAGGCACGTTTCCCCGAGCTTGGGATTATGACCGATGTGGCGTTGGATCCATTTACCACCCACGGGCAGGACGGGCTGATCGACGCGTCCGGCTATGTGATGAACGACGAGACGGTCGAGGCGCTGGTGAAGCAAGCGCTGTCCCACGCCGAGGCGGGCGCGGATGTGGTCGCGCCATCGGACATGATGGATGGTCGCATCGGCCTGATTCGCGAGGCGCTGGAGTCGAACGGCTACATTCAGACGCGCATCATGGCCTACGCGGCCAAATACGCCTCCAGCTTTTACGGGCCGTTCCGCGATGCGGTGGGTTCGGCGGGCAATTTGGGCAAGGGCAACAAGCACACCTATCAAATGGATCCGGCCAATAGCAATGAAGCCCTGCGCGAAGTGGCGCTGGATTTGCAGGAAGGCGCGGACATGGTGATGGTCAAGCCCGGCCTGCCGTATTTGGACATCGTGCGCCGCATCAAGGATGAATTCCGCGCGCCGACCTATGTTTATCAGGTCTCCGGCGAGTACGCGATGCTCAAGGCTGCTGCGCAAAACGGCTGGCTGGATTGGGAGAAATGCATGTTGGAAAGCCTGGTGTCGATGAAGCGCGCCGGGGCGGATGGCATTTTGACCTATGCGGCGTTGGAGGTGGCGGGGTGGTTGAAGCGTTGAATTAATAACCAACTATTAACTTGGATTGATTTAATAAATGGTTGACGTGAGCTGGGTGTGCACGCATGATTCGCATGAAGTATTAACTTGTTTTAATTCGATAGTTAGTCAAGGCGGGTCATTGTGAAACTTCCTCTCTCCCCCCCCGAGCTGGTCGGACTGCTCACCAAAACGCCACCTTATGAGCTGGTGCACGCCATGCGCATGCAGGAGGGCGGGCTTGTCCACGGCGACTACATGCATTGGGACGAGCTGCGTCATCGCCCGACGCCCGAAGGCGTGCAGCATGAAACGTGGTGGCTGGCGGTGCGCATGGCGCGCCAGGGGTTGCTCAAGCAGTTGCCCTTGCTCGATAAATACAACCAGCCGATGGTTGTCGCCATGCCCGAGCCGGTGCTGCGCGATTTGCACCATATCGATCAGGATGCCGCCGGGCGTGTGAGTCTGCCGGGCGATGTGGTCAATCCGGCGGATCGGGATGACTACATTTTCAACTCCTTGATTGAGGAGGCTGTGACCTCCAGCCAGTTGGAGGGCGCGTCCACCACGCGTCTGATTGCGGAGGAGATGTTGCGCGCCGGGCGCCAGCCCAGAAATCACAGCGAAAGAATGATCTTCAATAACTATCAGGCCATGGACTGGATTCGCTCCATCAAGGATCGTCCGCTGACCCCCGAACTGGTGCTGGAGCTGCACCAGCGCGTGACGCACGGCACGCTGGATGATCCCGCCGATGCGGGTCGATTGCGGCAGCGTGATGATGTGCGCGTGGTGGATAACCGCGATGGCACGGTGCTGCACGAGCCGCCTCTGGCATCTTCCCTGGCTGAGCGGCTTGAGCGTCTGTGCACCTTTGCCAACGGTGGAGAAGGCGGGGGTGAGGGAGAAAAGCAGCCCTTTGTTCACCCTGTCGTGCGGTCGATTTTGCTGCATTTCATGATTGCTTACGATCACCCGTTCACCGATGGCAATGGGCGCACCGCGCGCGCGTTGTTTTATTGGAGCATGGCGCGGCAAGGCTATTGGCTGATGGAGTACCTCTCCATTTCACGCATTATCAAACAGGCGCCCAAGCAATATTCGCTGGCGTATTTGCATGTGGAAACCGATGACAATGACACGACTTATTTTTTGATTCACCAGCTCAGGGTGATTCGTCGAGCCATTACTGCCCTGCATGAGTATTTGGCACGCAAGGGCGCGGAACAGCGCGGTACGGCGCGTTTATTGCAGACCTCGCCAACCTTGCGCGGCAAGCTCAACCAGCGCCAAATCACGCTTTTGACCCATGCGCTCAAACAGCCGGGGTTCGATTATGTGATCGAGGCGCATCAGCGCTCGCAAGGCGTGTCCTATGCCACAGCTCGCGCCGACTTGCTCGGTCTGGCGGAACTCGGGCTTTTGGAGCAGACCAAGCGCGGGCGAGCGTTTGTGTTTATCGCCCCGGATGATTTGCGCCAGCGCATCGAGTCGGCGCATACGGTGAAGGGCTAAGGTCATGGAGTGCCGCTACTTCCAGGCCGGGCTTTGTCGTTCGTGCCGCCTGATTGAACAACCCTATGCGCAGCAGCTTGCGGACAAGCAGGCGGCATGTGCGCTGGCCTTGCCGATGGTTGCTGCGAAGGCCTGGCAGACACCCGAGCCGAGTGCTGAGTCCGGCTTTCGCAACAAAGCCAAGATGGTGGTCAGCGGTTCGGTCGAACAACCGATCTTGGGCATTACCGATGCCGAGGGTCGAGGGGTGGATTTGGGCGCTTGCCCTCTGTATCCGGCAGCCATGCAGCAGGCCTTTGCGCCGATCCGCGCCTTCATTTCCCAGGCCGGGCTTGCGCCTTACGATGTGGCGCAACGCCGTGGCGAACTGAAATTCATCCTGCTCACTTTGGCCGAACACAGCGGCGAGTTCATGCTGCGTTTCGTGCTGCGTTCGCCTCAGGCGCTGCCTGCCTTGCGGGCGCATTTGCCGGCATTGTGTGCAGCCCTGCCGGGGCTGGCCGTGGTTTCGGTCAATCTTCAGCCAGTACACCAGGCCATTCTGGAGGGCGAGGAGGAGATTATGCTCAGCGAGTGCACAAGCCTGTCGATGCAGCTCAACGGCATGGATCTGCACCTGCGACCGCGCAGCTTTTTTCAGACCAATACCCAAGTGGCGGCGGCCTTGTATCGCACGGCGCAGGCATGGGCGGCGGAAATTGCAGCGGAGGATGTCTGGGATTTGTTCTGCGGCGTGGGCGGGTTTGCCCTGCATCTTGCGCCGGTGGTGCGCGGGCAGGTGACGGGGATTGAGGTCAGTGCCGAAGCGATTGCGTCGGCGCAACAGACGGCGACGGAACTGGGTTTGCAGCATGTGCAGTTTCGAGCCTTATCGGCGGATGCGTTCGCCTTGGGCGGGCGCGCCGCGCCGGAGCTGGTGGTGGTGAATCCGCCGCGTCGCGGTTTGGGCACAGATTTGTGTGGCTGGCTGGAGGCTTCAAGCGCACGTTGGCTGCTGTATTCGAGCTGTAATCCGCAGAGTTTGGCGCAGGATCTGGCGCGTATGCCGAGTTTCATGCCGCTCAAAGCGCAGTTGTTCGATATGTTTCCGCACACCACGCATGGCGAGGTGCTGGTGTTGCTTGAGCGCAAGGCTTAAGTTTTGGCTATAGTCCGTCGGGATGTTTCAAAAAAGGGGTGTTGTGATGAACTTTAGAACGGTGGATTCAGGGCGCGGTGTGGGCTGGATTGGCGATGGTTGGAACCTGGTCAAAGGTCAGCTGGGTGCATGGATTTTGTTGGTGATTGTGTATCTGGTGATTGAAATTGTGTTGCAGATTATCCCGTTTGTCGGCGGTCTGGTGGCAGCGCTGATTTCTCCGGGGCTGGTGGCGGGTATGTTTCTGGCCGCGCGTTACTCGGACGAAGGTAAAACGGTGGATTTGAACCTGCTGTTTCAGCCATTGATGGAAGCGCGCACACGCGGGCCGTTGCTGACCTTGGGCGCGATGGCGATCGTGTTTAGCATCCTGATTACCTTAGTCATTCTTGCCATGATTGGCGGTGCAGCGGGTAGCGCATCGCTTGCGGAAAACGCCAGCAGCATGGATGCCGAGGCAATGTTGATGTCCAGCATGATGGGCATGGGTCTGGGCGGCTTGCTGCTGATTCTGATCCTGGTCGCGGTGTACAGCATGGCGATGTGGTTTGCTGCGCCGTTGGTGCTGTTTGCTGGCGTTGCGCCGATTGAAGCGATGAAGCTGAGCTTTAAGGCGGTGCTGACGAACTGGTTGCCGGTGCTGGTGTTCGGTTTGATCGTGATCGTTCTGGGCTTGGTAGCCTCGATTCCCCTGTTGCTGGGCTGGTTGCTGTTAATGCCCGTGCTGTTCGCAGCCATGTACGTCAGCTACAAAGAAGTCTTTGATGTACCGGAGGAGGATGCCGTGGTGATCGAGCAGCCGGGCATGGCTTCATCGGTGATGAAGATGTAAGTTGGGTGACGCATTAGATGTAAAAAAGGGCTGAATTCTCAGCCCTTTTTTATTATGCTGTTCTAATTATGTTGTAATTTAGAGAGTGGCTATGCATATTCGTTTGCGCGACGTGGGAAACTCACGTGGCATTATTATTCCAGCGGCTATGTTGGCAGCGTGCAAAATGCGCGATGTGGTTGATTTGCGCATTGAAGACGGTCACTTGCTCATTGCGCCCGTCGAGACAGCACGCGCGGGTTGGTTTGATGGCTATCAAGCCGCGATGGATGACGATGTTTTGGCCGCATTGCCGTTAGATGAGGGCGATGAAGCGTGGGTATGGTAAGGCGCGGTGAGGTGTATTGGGTTGACCTTGACCCGACGTGCGGCACGGAAATCAAGAAGAAGCGTCCGGCTTTGGTGGTTTCGCCTGATGATATGAACGCCGTATTGCCGCGCGTGATTATTGCGCCCTTGACCAGCGCCGGGCAGCCTTTGGGCTGTCGTCCCGAGCTGGTGTTTGCGGGTAAACCCGCGCGCATTTTGCTCGATCAGATTCGCACAGTGGATAAGTGTCGCCTTGCTGGAAAAATGGGCGAGATTGCGCAGGAGGTTTGGCATCCCGTGTTGTTGGAAATGTTAGCTTGAGCTGACTTTGGTTTTTGCCAGCTTGTGCTGAAATAACGATGGAGCCTATTTAAAACTTCTTTTGGCAGTCCATGCAGTACACGTTTTCACCGAACCTAGCTTTGTTGAACCAGCAGAACTTCGCAACGTTGTAAGTGATCGGAACTCCGCATGAGGCACAGATAAGCTTGGATTTCGGCTTCTCCTCATCGGCTTGCACAACCGCTACCGACGCAGCAGGTTGCGGAGTTTCCGTGGAGAGGCCGAACTTATCTGCCCAATGGAAAACGATGGGCTTGTGAATGGCGGCAATGTCCCGTGCAAACGCCTCGATGGTCTCCTGCCCTACGACCTTCGCCAAAGTCATGATGTTGTTGCTCGTGTCCAGAACTTTATCGATCTTGGATTTAAGCTGGTCATTCTTGATGACAGTGTCCATGCCTTCGATCTTTGCTTTGGGGCGCGTAATGCGAGCCCCCTTGGATACCAGCACTAGGCTGTTGACCGAAACGGGCAGTGAAATACCCAATCTGGTTGGGGGTTTGATGTGCTTGCTTTGGATGGCACTTTCCAGTACTGCAAGATGCTTACGGTTCTGCTCCAATGGAGAGGGGATGCCATAGGGGCGTCCGGCGAAAAAGGCGGAACACTCGCCATGATCGTTGATGGCGATGCCTTCGGCGAAGTGTTTGCTTTCGCAGACCCATATTTCCAAGAAACGGTTGATCAGTAGGTGGTCGATTTGTGCGACCCTCCCTTGGCACTCAATGCGCAAGTCATGGAGGATCATCCAGTTCTTGCTTTGGCCGTAGTGGAACTCCATTTCATAGGCGGCTTCGCGCTCACCTTTAAGTCCGGCTTGGATGTTTCGGATCTCACGTTCGATGTTTCGGCGGGTTTGCTCGGAAGCATCCGGGCGCGTCATGAGCGCCTGCAGTACAAGAATGTCCTGAGTTTTGTCGTCAGCGGTTTTGATGATCATGGTGTTTTTTTCTGAGCCATTCCGCTGAATCAGATCATCCCCTAACAGGCTAACTCTTGGCTGGCTTGCGCTGGAACAAATCTGCGCCACGGCTAATCAGGCGATCGAGGAACAGCACGCCGTCAAGATGGTCGATTTCATGCTGCGCAATGCGCGCTTCATAGCCTTCCATCTCGAAACTCAAGACCTGGCCGTCAAGGTCATACGCCTTGAGCTGGATTTTCTCGGCGCGCACCACATTGCCGGTGTAGTCAGGCACGGATAAACAGCCTTCGCGCCCCATGGCAAAACCTTCCCAAGCGGTGATTTCCGGATTGACCAGGATTAGCTTGCCATGATTGGGTACGGGCTTGCGCGCACGGGTGGCATCGACGATACAGATGCGTTGCAGCATGCCAACCTGCGGCGCGGCAATGCCCACCGCACCGGGGCCACTGGCGCAGGTTTCGAGTAAGTCGTGTACGAAGTCGCGTAGCTCGGCGTTAAAGCTTTCGACGGGGTCGCAGATGGTTTTCAGGCGGTTGTCGGGATAAAGAACGATGTCGCGTACAGCCATTTCAGCCTCGCACGATGTCGATCGATTCGAGGTTGACGCGCATGTCTTGCGGTATCTTGGCCAGCGCCTGCTCCAGCTTTTCAATGCCTTGTTGTGCCACGCCTTCAATGTTCATGATGTAGATCGGCTTGTCTTCGCTACCCGCCACGTCCGAGCGTAGGTCGGTAATGCTCAAGCCCGCCTGCGCGAGCGCCTCGGTGACTTCAGCGACGATACCTGCGCGGTCGGCACCATACACGGTAATGCGCACGTCGGGCTCGATGCGGCGATGCAGGCCGGCATTCAGTTCATCCACATGCACACGTAGTTTGTACTCGTTGCGTACGGATTCGAGCAAACCTTTGAGGTTAACGCCATCGCCTTCAATGCCGACCATGAGCATGATGGTAAACAGGCCACCAAGACGCATCATGGAGGCTTCGCCCAGTTCTGCGCCTGCGCCAAGCAGGACGCGAGAGACGGCGGCGACAATGCCAGGGCGATCAGGGCCGACGAGAGTGAGAAGTTTCCAGTGGGGTGTGTTCATGTGTGGTTTCCGCTAAGTAGGCGCACGATAACACAGAAATCGGTGTCAGCTTGATGAATGGGGGCGGTGAAAATGAATTCTAGCCACAGAGGACACAGAGTTCACGGAGATAAAAGCCGCCCCGAATGTCAGGACTTTCCTCTGCGGTCTCTGTGTTCTCGGTGGCTAAATTTATGTTCTCCAAATCAAACTCGCCATGCGTCCGGTGGGCGTTGCGCGGCGATAGGAATAAAAGCGTGATGGATCTTGATAGCTGCATAAATCGCCGCCGTAGATCTGAGTCACGCCTGCAGCGCGCAAACGCAGACGTGCCAAGGCATATAAATCAGCCTGCCAGTGACCCGCGCGCAGGCCGGGCATAAAGGCCGCCTCGGCGGCAGGATCATGCTGCATAAAGGCTGTGCGCACCTCGTCACCCACTTCAAACGCCGCTTGGCTGATCGCAGGGCCTAGCCAGGCGATGATTTCAGACGGCGGCGCACGAAAATGATTCAAGCTGGCTTCGAGTACGCCGCCCAGCAGGCCGCGCCAGCCTGCGTGGGCTGCGGCGATTTCCTGACCATCACGCGAGGCAAACAGCACCGGCAGGCAATCCGCCGTCATGATGGCCAGTACTATCCCCGCTTGGTCGGTGTAGGCCGCATCGGCGCGCGGCGCGTGTGGCGGTGTGTTTTCATGCGAGGCGAGGTGTACCTCGATGCCGTGCACCTGTTCCAGCCAGCGCGGCTCACTGGGCAGGGCGAGCGCTGTGCGCAGCTGTTGGCGGTTGGCCTGCACGTGCGCGGGATCGTCGCCAACATGGGTGGCGAGATTCAGGGACGCATACGGCGCGCCACTAACACCGCCGTTGCGCGTGGTTTGTGCGGCACGTACGCCGGGCGGCAGCGGCCAGTCGGGAATAATGAAACTCATCCGCGCACTTCGCTCAATAGGCGTTGCATCAGGCGCTGACTCTGCGCGGCGTAACCTTCACCGAACAGGTTGAAGTGATTGAGCACGTGGTAGAGGTTGTAAAGCTGGCGGCGCACGCCATAGCCCGCATCCAAAGGCCATGCGGCTTCATAGGCATGGCGAAAACGCGGTGGAAAGCCGCCGAACAGCTCGGTCATGGCGATATCGGCTTCGCGGTCGCCGAGGTACGTCGCCGGGTCGAAAATCACCGGTTCGGGCTGGGCGCTTTCGCTGGCGACATAGCCATAATTGCCGCCCCATAAATCGCCGTGCAGCACGCTGGGGCGCGGTTGATAATCGGTGAAAAAGCTCGGCAGTGCGGCCAGCAATTGCTCACCCAGCTCCAAGGTGGCGGGCGCAAGCTGATTCTGCCGTGCACGCTCAAGCTGCGGTTGCAGGCGGCATCTCGACCAGAAGCTCACCCAATCGTTGTGCGGCGTATTGTCCTGCGGGGTGGTGCCGATGAAATTGTCGTGCTGCAGGCCAAAGAGCTCATGCGTGGGTGCGCCGCTGTGCTGGTGCAGGGCAACAAGCCGTTCCGCGAGGCGTTCAGGGGCATCGCTGTCCACCAGCGGCAGATATTCGAGCACGATAAACGCGTGCTGTTGGCCGGACGCACTCGCCGTGCCACACAGCAGCGGTTCCGGCACGCGCAAGGTTTGCGTCGCCGCCAATAGGCGCAATCCGGCCATTTCCGCCTCAAACATCGGCAAGCGTTCGGCACGATTGAGCTTGATAAAAAACATGCGTGCGCCATCTTCGAGCACCAGGCTTTCGCTGATACCTCCACCACTGCGCGTGTGCGGATGACGCGCGCGAAAGGGTTCACCGGTGACTTGGCTGATGCGCTCGGCAATATCAGCGTACAGCGGATCGGGCGCAGTGGCGGCGTTCACTTGGATGTGTCCTTGGACGGGCAGGGCAGGGTGGCCATCTGGCTTTCAATCCACTGTTCGACTTCGGCATTGATGTCGCTGGCCTTGCGCCCCTCGGTTTCGATCAGCGGGCCGATGCGCAAGGTGATGGTCATCGGTGTTTTGATAAACGAGCCACGTGGCCAGGCACAACCTGCGTTGTGCGCAATCGGCAATATGCGCGCACCGTTTTGCGTGGCCAGCAGCGCGCCGCCGGGTTTGTACTTGCCGCGCTCGCCCACCGCAGTGCGCGTGCCCTCCGGGAAAATAATCACCCAGCGCCCCTGTTTGAGTCGTTCTGCGCCTTGTTCCAGTAGTTGGCGCAGCGCATCGCGTCCGGCGCTGCGATCAATGGCAATCGGCTGGTTCACCGCCAGCCCCCAGCCAAAAATCGGCAGGCGCATCAACTCGCGCTTGAGCACAAACGCCGGGCCATCGAACAGCACTGGAAAGATAAAGGTCTCCCAAGTGGATTGATGCTTGGCCAATACCACCCCCCCCAGACCGTCCTGGGGCAGTTCGCCTTCAATCTTCCAACGCACGCCGCAGGTCATGCGCAGCCAGTGCACCGCCATCCAGTTCCACGGGCGCATCAAGCGGTAACGCAAAGGCGCAGGTGTAAGGGCAACAATACCGATAATCGGCACATAAGCCAGCAGAATCAGCCAGAGACCGAGATTGAAAAGTGAGGCGCGCAATAAGCCGAAAAACTTGTGCACAACAGTGTTACCAGAATGGTTTGCTTTAAGTTTTGTGAGAATGGCACTGAGCCGAGGGTTTGGGCAAGAGGGGGCTTGCGATTCGGTGTGAGTTGGCGCGTTGCGGCCAGAAAAAAACCCCACTTTTGAAGCGGGGCTGTTGTGTCCATCCGGAAGGAAAAGCCGAGGCTCTCGAACCTTAGGCGCGGCAGCGGTATTCGCCGGTGCGACTGTCGATGGAAACTTTTTCGCCAATTTCGATGAAGGAGGCGATTTGGATTTCGTGGCCGTTGGCCAGTTTGCCGATCTTCATGACTTTGCCGGAGGTGTCGCCACGGTTGGCAGGTTCGGTGTAGACGATTTCGCGCACGATGGTGTTGGGCAATTCAGCGGAGATGGCTTTGCCGTCGTAGAAGGTGACTTCGACTTTGTCTTCCATGCCGTCCACGATGAAGTTGAGCGTGTCGCCGAGGTTGTCTTTTTCCACTTCGTAGGAGTTGAAGTCTTCGTCCATGAACACGTACAGCGGATCGGCAAAATAGCTGTAGGTGCATTCTTTTTTGTCGAGAATGACGTGTTCGAACTTGTCGTCGGCCTTGTATACGGTTTCGGTACTGCTGCCGCTGAGCAGGTTCTTGAGCTTCATTTTCACGATGGCGGAGTTGCGCCCTGACTTGCTGAAGTCGGCCTTGAGAATGACCCAAGGTTGGCCATCGATCAGCATGACATTGCCTGCGCGGAATTCTTGTGCGGTTTTCATAGGGGTTCCAGGATCTAAAGTTATTTTCGCGCGGCATTGTAGCTTGTGGCGGACTGGATTGCGACGATATTGACTAAATTCTGTGCAAGTTCCGGGTGTTGAGCAAGTCGCTGCATGCGTTGTGCGTACCACTCGTGCTGGTTTTGCAGGCTGCTTAGGGCGGCGAAAAAATCGGCGCAATGTGCATGCGGAAGGTTATTCCAGTGCTGCATAAGCGTTGTGAGTTGGCTTAGACGTGGAGCCAAATCGCCTTCGGTGTAGGTCTCAAGAAAGGCGTTGAGCTTGCTGTGATGCGCGAAATCGTCGGTGGGGTAGATCTGCCAGATGAAGGGTTTGCCCGCCCAGAGCGCGCGGGTGAGGGATTCTTCACCGCGCACGAAGTTGATGTCGCACAGCCAGAGCAGGCGGTCATATTCGGCTTGCGGCAGGAAGGGGATGATGTGCAGGCTGAGGCTGCCGAGTTGGACGCTGTCGCCTGCCTGGAGTTGGGGTTGGCCAAGATGCTTGCGCAGGCTATTGAGCAAACGGCTGGCGGGCAGGTAGGCGGTCACCGGTTGGGGGGCGTGGCTCAGGCTGTTGATCAGCGTGCTGAGGTGCGGGTTTTCGTAGGCAAAGAGCGAGAGCTTGAGGCTGTTCGCTGTGGGTAAAGGAATTGCCCATTGCGAACACCATCTGTGCTGTTGGGATGGGTGGACAAGAAAAGCGGCGCGTTCAACGAGCAGGTTTTTTTCCCGCAGCAGGCCGCCGCCCTGTGGTAAGAGGCTGGGGATCACGAAGTGTTTGCGCAAACCCTGCGCGAGCAGGGACGTTTGGCCGTGGACGTGGCTGACCCAGTCTTCGCAGCTCATGTATTCGAGGTTGATCCAGGTGGGTTGCGGGTGGTTTTGCATGGCCTGCACGTAGTTGGCGGGCAGGGTGCAGCCGAAGGTTTCAATGACCACGGCAGCGGGCGGGGTGTCGGGAAAGTCCGCCGTCCAATGGCGCACGTCAATACCATGCAGGTTTTGTTGCGCGCTGTTTTGGGTCGCTGGAACCAGGGGTTGGAGTGCATCGAGATCGTCCACCCACAGGCGCACCTGCTGGCCGTGGTCGTGATGCAGAATGTGCGCCAAGCGCCAACAGGTGCCGATGTCGCCGAGGTTGTCGATGACGGTGCAGAAAATGTCCCAGGATGGGCTGGTCATCGTTTTTAGGCGGCGAGGTGCTGGGCGAGCCAGGCCGCAATATCGTCAATTTCCTGCATGTTGACGCTATGCGGAATGGGGTAGCTGCGCTGTTGGATGTCGCGGTAGCCAAGCTGGGTGAGGCGGTCGCGGGTGCGTGTGGCGGCCGGGATGGAGATAATGTCGTCATCTTCGCCGTGACCAATGAACACCGGGGTTTGGCAGGCGGCGGGGCTTGGGGTGGGCAGCGCGGATTGCGGCAGCCAAGTGGACAGTGCTAGCAGGCCGCTCAGGCGCTCGGGCTGGTGCAGGGCGCAGTGCATGGCAATCACGCCACCTTGGGAAAAGCCGCCGATAATGATGCGCTGCCACGCCACGCCAGCGGCATGTTCAGCGGCGAGCAGTGCGCTGATGCGTTGGCGGCTTTGTTCGATACCCTGTGTGTCAACGCGGGCATCGGCATGCAGGCTGTAAAGATCAAACCAGGCGGGCATGACATAGCCGCCATTGACGCTGACCGGGCGCGCGGGGGCATCGGGGCAATGAATGCGCATGTTCAGTTGCGCGCTGTGCAGGCGGGCGGCGATGGCTTGTTGAATGGCATGGGCAATCGGCTGCATGTCGCGGCCATCGGCTCCCAGGCCGTGCAGTAGGATGAGGCTGATCGGTGGCATATTTGATTCTTGAGGAAGGGATTTGAGCGACATTGTATTACGCGCCATTGGCGTGGTGCGCACGCCGTTTGTGGAGAAGTTTGGTATTCCGCGTCAAGGCGGTCTGGTGGACGAGGTTCACGCTACGCTGGAGCTGGATGCGCCCTACAACCGCGAGGAGGCCTGGCGTGGGATTGAGGGCTTCAGTCATCTGTGGCTGCTGAGCTGGTTTCATGCCGACAAGGGGGCGGAGGCGGCTTTGACCGTGCGCCCGCCACGTTTGGGCGGCAATGCGCGCTTGGGGGTGTTTGCCACGCGCGCGCCGTATCGGCCGAACCCTGTGGGCTTGTCGCTGGTGCGTTTGTTGCGCGTGGAGCGCTTGGCGGGAGATGCAGTGCGCATCCATGTGGCGGGGGCGGATGTGTTGGATGGCACGCCGCTGTTGGATGTGAAGCCGTATGTGCCTTATGTCGAGGCCTTGCCGCAGGCGCTGGGCGGCTTTGCGGCGGAAGATAGCGGCGCGCGTTTGCAGGTGGTGTGGACGGAGCAAGGCCGTGCAGCGTGCGCTTCATGGTCGGCGCGCTATCCCGATCTGGCGGCACTGGTGGAGGCTTTGCTGGCGCGCGACCCGCGTCCGGCCTATCGCCATGCTGAGCAAATTGGGCGGGTGTACGGGATGCGTGTATACGCTTTGGATGTGCGCTGGCGGGTGGAGGCGGGCGTGGTAGAGGTGCTGGATGTGATTCTGGCGGTGCCGTGAGTGAGAGGGCGTGGCTCTTGGAACGCGTTGTTTTCACTACAGCTCAACGCACCTGCTCCGGCGAGTGCTCCTTCAGCCAATCTTTGAGTGCGGCATCCATGCGCGTTTGCCAGCCGCTGCCGGAAGCGCGAAAACGTTGCACGACTTCGGGCGAGAGGCGGATGGTGATGCGTTCTTTGGTGGGCGCTTTTTGTGTGCCGCGACCGATTGCACGTAGTTTGGCCTGCAAGGACTCGGGCAGGGCGGAAAAGGGAACGGCGGCACGGAAGTCGTCTTCGTTCCATTCGGGGTTTTCTTCGTCGATCAGTTCTGGGTCAAGCAAAGTTTTCATATTGCGTTACCTCACGTTTATTGGCTTTGCGAAAACTGATGACACGGATGCCATCGCTTGTTTCCGTGAATACAAGAGCATGGAGGCGACCCTCCACGCGCCCAAGTGCACGGTAGCGCACTTCACCATAGTCACGACGCTTGTCTTCTACAATGAATGCCGATGAAAAATCAAAATCCGCTGCCCGTTCGAATGACAAGCCGCGCTCGCTGATATTTTTCGCGTTTTTGACCGGGTCATAGCTGATCTTCATTTTGAGTAGTGTATGCACAATTTGACCAAATGCCAAAGCCGAGTCGTGAGCTGAATCGCCTTAGATGGCGTGATCAAACTCCGGGCGTGCATGGCGTTGCAGAAGTTGTGCCACCGCCAGTTTGGGAGCCAGCCCTTCGTAAGCCACTTGGTACACGGCGTGGGTGATGGGCATGTCTACTGCGTGTTCGCAGGCCAGTCGCCAGGCTTCGCGGGCGCTGGGTAGGCCTTCCACCGCCTGCCCAATCAGGGCAAGCGCGGCCTCGACGCTTTTGCCTTCGGCCAGCAATAAACCGAAGCGGCGGTTGCGCGATTGGTTGTCGGTACAGGTGAGCACCAAGTCTCCCAGGCCAGCCAGCCCCATCAGGGTTTCGCGGCGTGCTCCCATGGCCTCGGCCAGACGCATGATTTCTGCCAGCCCACGGGTAATCAGCGCGGCGCGGGCGTTCGCGCCAAAATGCAGACCATCGGCAATTCCGGCGGCAATGGCGAGTACGTTTTTCACCGCACCGCCCAGTTCTACGCCGATCACATCGTCCACGCGATAGGCGCGAAAGCTGGGGCTGTGCAACAGTTCGGCCACGTGTTCGGCAAAGGCGCAATCGTGCGAGGCGACGGTGACGGCGGTGGGCAGTCCGGCGGCGACTTCGCGCGCGAAGGTGGGGCCGGAAATAATCGCAGGTGCGGCGAAATCCGGCAGTTCTTCGGCAAACACCTGGTCGAGGCGTTTGGCCGTGCCAGTTTCCAAGCCCTTGCTGGCCCAGGCTATACGCGGGGCAAGGCGCGCGGAGGCGGTGGCTAAATGCGGGCGCAGTTCGTGCAGGAAGGCGCGAAAGCCGCTGCTGGGAACCACGATCAGAATGAGATCGGCGCACTCAAGCGCCATGCCAAGATCGGCGGTAGGCGTGAGTGCGTCCGGAAAGGGGGTTTCGGGAAGATAACGTGTATTGCAGCGGGCAAGCTGCATGGCTTGCACCTGCTCCGGCTTGCGTCCCCATAAGTGCACGCGGTGTTGGTTGCGAGCCAGATGGATGGCAAGCGCGGTGCCCCATGCACCTGCGCCCAGCACGGCAATGGATTGATGTGTCGTCATGCTGGACGGATGCTGTGCTTACTGAATGGTACTAGGCGCGGGGGCTTCGGTTTGCTGCTGCATGTGCTGCATGTAGAGCGCGTCGAAATTGATCGGTTGGAGCAACAAGCTGGGGAAGCCGCCCTTGACCACCAAGTCAGCCACGGTTTCGCGGGTGAAGGGGAAAAGCTGGGTTGGGCAGATGCTGCCGATAATGTGTCCCAGTTCAGCGCCTTCAAAACCGACGATGGTGAAAATGCCTGCGTGGGTCACTTCGGCGAGGAAGGCGGTTTCCTGCGCGCCTTCAACGTCGGTGGTGGCCGTGGCGGTGATTTTCAGAGCCACTTCAAACACGCCGTCACCGAGCTGGGTGCTGGCGTTTTCAACTTGCACGTTGATGTTCGGTTGCCATTCCGGGTTGAGAAAAATGTGCGGTGCACGCGGGGATTCAAAGGACACATCCTTCAAATAAATACGTTGCAGGGCAAATTGGCGTGGGGTTTCTTGCGCTTCGGACATGGTGCGATCTCTGAAAATAAAAAGTTAAAGGCTGATGTGTTGGCTGAGCCATTGCTTGAGTTGCGGCAATTGCAGCGCGCCGCTCATGCGGGCGATTTCGCGTCCGCCCTGGAACAGGGCGAGGGTGGGAATACTACGGATGCCAAATTGCTGGCTTATGACTGGCTCGTTTTCGGTATTGACCTTGGCGATCAGCAGGCGCGGTTCGAGGGTTTTGGCGGCTTCGTCAAGCACGGGAGCCATCATGCGGCACGGCCCGCACCACGGTGCCCAAAAATCGACCAGAATGGGCAGATCGCTGCGCGTGATGTAGCGCTGGAAATTGGCGGTGGTCAGTTCGAGCGGATGAGCAATAAACAGCGGTTTGCCGGACTTGCCGCACACCGGGTTGTCGCCAAGCTTGTCGCGCGGAATGCGGTTGATGGTGCCATCGTGCGGGGAAACAACATGCACAAGATCAGTCATGGTGCAGCTCCTTAATCAGTGGTCGGAAAGAGTAGGGGGTTAAGCAGGCCTTGGCGGTCGAGTTCAGCCATGTCGCTGAAGCCGCCGATCGGGTGTTTATCAATGAAAATCTGCGGCACGGTCGAGCGACCTGAACGGGCTTCCATTTCGTCCCATAAGGCTGGGTCGCTGTCCACAATGATGCTTGCGTAGCTCACGCCCTTGTTGTGCAACAAGTGTTTGGCGCGGATGCAGTAAAAGCAGCTGCGACTCAGGTAAACGACAACTTCGGCCTGGCGCACAGGTGCTACTTTTTTTTCACCGGCAGATTTTCATGCTGCCAGGCGAGAATGCCGCCAGCGAGGTTGTACAGCTTGCTAAAGCCGAGCTTGGCGAGCTGGCCGCAGGCGACACCGGAGCGGTTGCCGCTGCGGCAGTAGATAATCACCGGCTTGTCTTTCCACGCCTCAAACTGATCGGCTTTTGCCGCCAGCTGGCCGAGCGGAATATGCTTGGCTCCCATGAGGTAGCCGGCGCGGAATTCGTCAATTTCACGTACATCCAGCAACAACGGTTCGTCGTGGCTCAACATGCGCGTGGCTTCGGATGGGTTGATTTCACTGTATTTGCGGGTCACGCGCGTGGCCTCGTTGGCAATAATCATGAAAAGGATGCCGACCGCAGCAGCGGTGAGCATCCAGTGGCGTTGCAGAAAATCGAAAAAGTCCATGGGATGTTATTGCGCTCGACGCACGCCCATCTTGGCAAGAATGCTGTCGAGTGGGCAAAAGGTGGTGAAACCGCTTTGGAAGAGGTTCAAGGCGATGAAAGCGGTCAACCAAAGCCAGCTGACCTTGCTCATGTCAACCTGCCCGGTGAAGTGGGCAAGCGCCAGTGTGAGCAAAATCATTAATCCGGCAACGATGCGTACAATACGGTCGGTGGTCATGAGGGTGTTCTCGTGTTGGATGAATGTGCGGAGCTGCTAAACGGGCAAAATACGTCCTGCATCATGCTGATAAGGCGTAGGGTGCGCGCGTCGTTGACGCGGTAGTATACCCGGTTGGCCTCCTTGCGCGAGGCGAGGATGCCTTTGTCGCGCAGGATGGCAAGGTGTTGGGAAATATTGCTCTGTGTTGTTCCTACGGCATCTACAATATCTTGGACGCTGATTTCATTGTCACCCAATACGCACAGGATTTTTAAGCGCAGGGGATGGGACATGGCTTTGAGCGAATGTGACGCACGGTCAATATCTTCGCTGCGCGTCGAAAGAGGGGGAGTAATGACTTGGGTTGATGATTCGGTCATGGTGAGCGTATGAGTCTTTTAGAATATTCAGATATTACATGCTAAATCGTATTTTTGGACGCACGCATGCACAACTCGATGCTCATTTTTGGTTGGGAATTGCATTCGCGCTAGGCAGTGGTTGCGCCTATGCCGCACCGGCGATGGATCCGGTCGTTAAAGAGGCTAAACAGGAGCTTAGGGGCGTGCAGCAGGATATCAAGGCTGAGCGTGAACGTTTGGCGGCCTTGGATGCGGAGCGCGATGCAGAGCTTGCGAAGTTGCGTACGCTTGAAAATCAACAAGCCGAGGCGGGGCGGGCGGTCTACGAGGCGCGGTTTGCGGTCGAGAGTAAGGGCGCCGAGCTTGAGGATTTGCGTGCACGGCATGCGGCTTTGGACGATGAGATTGCTGCAGGCTTGGCCCATCTTGAGGAAAATTTGCGTGCGCTGCATGTGTTGGGCGCGGGCAATGGTCTGGAAGGCGTGTTAAGTCCGGGGGGACGCGCTGATAAAATGCGCGTGGAAGGCTATTTGGCGCAGTTGCGTGCTAGCCGGGTCGATGCACTGAATCGCTTGCGTGTGGCACGTGAAGACAATGTCCGTGTCCAGCAGGAGATTGAGTTTGCTTTGGAAGAGTTGACTCGCATGCAGTTGCTGGCCGAATCCGAGCAGGCGACTTTGGATGGCTTGCGCGCGGAACATCAAAAGGTGGTGGATGCTCTGGAAGCACGTCATTTGGCTGGCGAAGCCAAGGTAAGGCAGATGACCAAGGATCAGAAAGCCTTGGAGCGCGCGCTGCAAAAACTGGAGCAAGATATGGCGCAGGCTGAAGCCGAAGCCAAGGCCATGGCTGAGAAAAAACAGCGTGAGGCTGAGGCGGAAGCGCGCAGGCAAGAGCAGCAACAACGTGCGCAGCGCGAGCGCCAAGCCGAAGTGGAGAAGGCGCGGGAGAAAGAACTTGCAGAACGCCGCCGTCTAGCAAAGGAATCTGCTGAGCCCTCAGAAAAAGTATCCGCGAAACAAGCTGAGCCGGTTGAAGAAAAGTCGCCTCAAGCGCGCAGCGCCTCCCCGGTTGATGGCGGGGAAATTCCAGTGCGCGGGCGCAAGGTGCGCGGTTTCGGCGAGCCGACAGGCGTGGGCGATCTGCGTTCACGCGGCATTTTTTTTGCTGCGCCGGAAGGGTCGCGGGTGCGCGTCTTGGCCGAGGGCAAAGTGGTGTTCGCTGATTGGGTTCGCGGCTATGGCAATTTAGTCATCGTGCAGCACAAAGGCGGTTATTTGAGCTTGTATGCGCAAAACGAGGCCGTATTGAAGTCGGTCGGGGCGCGCGTGCAACGTGGTGAAGTGGTGGCTACGGCAGGGCGCAGTGGTGGTGAGCGCCAGACGGGGGTGTATGTCGAGGTGCGGCGCGCTGGGCAGCCCATGAACCCGACGCGCTGGTCGGCATGGCCGAAGAAATAATCGTATTCTGAACTGAAGCTGTTGGATTCGGCACAATGCTTTAGCGGAACCGCCTGTTACACTCCCTATCCAATGTGAGCCGGTTTTTTATAGGCGCAATTTTGAGTTTTTGCGGATGGGTTATCCGTATTTTTGAGGAAGGTTTGAATGCAACATCGTATGCGAGCGGCGGCCTTGGTGGTTGCTGGTGCGACTCTTGGTTTTGGTTTGACCTTTGGCGTGGGCGTATTTGCGCAAAAGGATGCGGCAGCGACGGGCGCATCGAGCGAGGTTGATGCCTTGCCGCTGGATGAGTTGCGCACTTTTACCGAGGTGTACGGTCGTATCAAGGGTGATTACGTTGAAACCACCGAGGATAAAAAGCTGCTGACCCAGGCGATTCGCGGCATGTTGAGCGGCCTGGATCCGCACTCGTCGTACCTTGATCCGGAAGAGTTCAAGGAGTTGCGCCAAGGCACCACAGGAACCTTCGGCGGGCTGGGGATTGAAGTCGGCATGGAAGATGGCTTCGTCAAGGTTATCTCGCCGATTGACGATACCCCTGCGCAACGTGCGGGGCTGAAAAGCGGCGATTTGATTATCAAGCTGGACGAGAAGCCGGTGCAGGGCATGTCGATCAATGACGCGGTCAAGATTATGCGCGGTGAGCCAGGCACCAAAATCAAGCTGACCGTGGCGCGGAAAGGTGTGAACAAGCCGATGGAGTTCACCTTGGAGCGCGCGATTATCCGTATGCAGAGTGTGAAGAGTCGCATGCTTGCGCCGGGCTTCGCCTATGTGCGCATCACGCAGTTCCAGTCGCAGACGGAGCAGCAGATGCTCAAGGCGATTGAGGCTTTGAAAGAGGAGGCGGGCGGCAAGCTCAAGGGTTTGGTGCTGGATATGCGCAACAATCCGGGCGGCGTGTTGCAAAGCTCGGTCGGTGTGGCGGATGCCTTCCTGAATGACGGTCTGGTGGTGTACACCGACGGACGGGTCAAGGATTCCAAGCTGCGCTACAGCGCCCATAACGGTGATGTGTTGGACGGCGCGCCCATGGTGGTGCTGGTGAATGGCGGCTCGGCCTCGGCTTCGGAGATTGTGGCCGGTGCGCTGCAGGATCAGCGGCGCGCGATCGTCATGGGCAGTAAGACCTTTGGCAAAGGCTCGGTGCAAAGCATTCAGGAATTGGCCAATGGCGGGGCGATCAAGCTGACCACAGCGCGTTATTTCACGCCCTCCGGGCGTTCGATTCAGGCTGAAGGCATTGTGCCGGATATTGAGCTGCCTGCGCTGAAAGTGGATGCGGTTGAAGACAGTGGTTTGGGTGTCAAGGAATCTGACTTGAGCGGACATCTGGATAACCCGAATGGCAAAAATGGCAAGGCGGATGCGTCCAAGCCCAAGGTTGAGAACGGTGAGGCCAATACAGCGGAACCCTCCGAGGACAAACCTGCCAGCAGCCGTTCAGGGGATGCGGTGCTGGACAAGGACGATAAGCGTCCTTTGGCACAGAAGGATTACGCTTTGTTCGAGGCGCTGAATATGCTCAAGGGCATGGCCTTGTTGAGCAAAACGGCAAACAAGCCCTGAGAGGCGTGTTCTCTTGTAGTCCGGCTGTTGAATGGTTTGACATCAGTGTTTGGAGATCATTATGCCGCGTGTACTCATTCCACTTGCTCCGGGCTTCGAGGAGCTTGAAGCCGTTTCTTTAATCAATATCCTGCGCCGCGCCGGTATTGAAGTGGTGACTGCTGGGCTGCATCCGGGGGTCGTGTGTGCCAGTCGTGGCACGGTGATGGTGCCTGATGCCTTGCTTGAGCAGGTGATGGATGAGGCCTTTGACCTCGTGGTGTTGCCGGGTGGCTTGCCTGGTGCGGATAATTTGCGTGATGACCCTCGCGTTATCCATTTGCTGCAACGCACCTATGCAGAAGGGCGTTTGGTGGGTGCGATTTGCGCGGCACCCAAGGTGCTGGCACAGGCGGGTCTGTTGGTCGGGCGGCGGGTGGCGCATTATCCGGGAGCCATGAGTGCCGAGGCTCTGGACGGTGTTGTTGACAGTGCGGCGGCGATTGAAATGGATGAGCGTGTCTTCACCTCTCGCGGGCCGGGCACGGCGATGGACTTCGCCCTGGCCTTGGTGGAAACGCTGGTGGGAGAGAAAAAGCGCCATGAGGTTGAGAAAGCCTTGGTGCGTTGATTCGGGAAATCAGTTCGACATTATGAAAAAACGCCCCATCACTTGGGGCGTTTGTGTATTTATCGCGTCTTTATCCGGAAAGAAAGCCGTTAACGCTGACTGGGGGGTGTCGCGCTGATTTTGTGCAGCGCGAGGTCGGCACCTTCGTATTCTTGCTCTTGGTCTAGACGCAGACCTACCAGCTTCTTCAATGCGCCATACACCGCAAAGCCGCTAAGCAAGGCGATGCCAATGCCCAGCAGTGTGCCAATGATCTGACTCATCAAGCTCACGCCGCCCATACCGCCCAGTGCCTGCAAGCCAAAAATGCCGGCCGCAATACCGCCCCACGCACCACATAGCCCATGCAGCGGCCACACGCCGAGGACATCGTCGATTTTCCAGCGGTTTTGCGTCAGGGTGAACAGCACCACAAACATGCCGCCGGCCACCGCTCCGGTCATCAGCGCGCCCAGTGGGTGCATGAGGTCGGAGCCCGCACACACGGCCACCAACCCGGCCAGCGGGCCGTTATGCACGAAGCCGGGATCGTTTTTGCCCACGATCAGCGCCGCCAGAATGCCGCCGACCATGGCCATCAGCGAGTTCAGCGCCACGAGGCCGGAAACGGCTTCGACGGTTTGCGCCGACATGACGTTAAAGCCAAACCAGCCGACGGTCAGCGTCCACGAGCCAAGCGCAAGGAAGGGAATGCTGGAGGGCGGATGCGCGGTCATGCCGCCTTGTTTGCCATAGCGCCCCATGCGCGAGCCAAGCAGCAGCACGGCGGCGAGCGCCACCCAGCCGCCAAAGGCGTGTACGACAACAGAGCCGGCGAAGTCGTGGAATTTGGCGCCGAAACTGGCCTCCAGCCAGGCTTGCAGGCCAAAGTGGGTGTTCCACACCATGCCTTCAAACAGTGGATAAAACAATGCCACGTGAATAAAGGTCGCACCCATTTGCGGATAAAGCCGCGCACGCTCCGCAATGCCGCCGGATACAATCGCAGGGATGGCGGCAGCAAAAGTCAGCAGGAAAAAGAATTTCACCAGCGCGTAACCATGATCGGCGGACAGAACCTGGGCGCTGCTCCAGAAATCCACGCCATAGGCCAGCGGGTAGCCGATAAAGAAATAGGCGATGGTCGCCACGGCAAAGTCAGCCATGATCTTAACCAGGGCATTGACCTGATTCTTTTCACGCACCGTACCGACTTCAAGAAAGGCAAAACCGGCGTGCATGGCGAGCACCATGGC
>OGCK01000041.1_pt1 | contig 22442 bp, 22 predicted proteins | sample 1570051 | NCBI WGS metagenome assembly OGCK01 (sample SAMN06266181, study PRJEB24510) | hot springs metagenome | isolation source: hot spring sediment | place: USA: Zodletone Spring, Oklahoma | collected 2013-12-03 | reverse complement strand
GCCCTCCCGGACGGCGTCCCGGACGGGCCGCATGAGGGCCCGGTCGTCAAGCGGCGCCAGGACGATGCCGTCGACGCCGCGGCTGATGAAGTCCTCGACGACCGTGATCTGCTGGGCCCGGTCATCCTCCTTCTGCGGGCCCTTCCAGTAGATCTCGACCCCGAGCTCTCGGGCGGCCCGGTCCGCGCCGGCGTGGATCGACTTCCAGAACTCGTGCGTCGTGCCCTTGGGAATGACGGCGATGGTGACCGTCTCGGCGCCGGGCGGGCCGGAGGCCCTCTCGGCGCAGGCCGCCAGCGCGAGCGCCGCGCCGAAGGCGATTAGCAGGGTTGTCGAGGGGAGGGATCTCATGGCCTCAGTATACCCAGAAGGCCCGAGACCGTCAAAGTGGCCGCCGAAAAAACAGGGGGGAACCACCTTCGGGGGAAACCGCGAAGGTGATTCCCCGTCCGCGCCGGGAACGGACGTCCCCGGCGTCCGTCGTCGGTACGAGAGGCGCTAGGCCTTCTTCAGGATGGGCATCCCGGTCTTGGTCGTCTCCTGGACGGTGTAGCCGAACGGGACGGCATCCAGGGCGCCCGGCCGCACGTCGCGGGCGAAGAAGTAGATCGTCTGCTTGCGGCCGCCCTTGAGAAGGACCTCCTTCGAATGCAGGTAGTAGCTGACGCCTCTCGAGTTCTTGAATTCGTAAGCCATGTCTATGACCTCCCTGAGGAATTACGAACGTCGCTGGCGGCGACTCGACGATTGAGTCCCCTTGGAAATGATAATACTCCTGTCCGCCTGGTTCAACTATTATTTGAAATCCCGCCTGATGTCAAGGCCGGGGCGCAAGGAGGGCCGGTCCGCCTTCATTGGATGAAATCGACCGGGGGCGGCATGTCGGAGGGGATGATCGTCCCGTAGGAGTCCTCATAGCGCTTGATGTTGGCCTGGAGGGCCTCCAGAAAGCGCTTGGCGTGGGCCGGGCTGACGATGATGCGGGCCACGAGCTTGCCGAACGGCCCGTCGGGGAAGAGGAAGGCGAAGTCGAACAGGAACTCCTCCCGCGAGTGGCGGATCGCGGCCAGGCTGGCGTACTGGCCCAGGGCGATGTGCTCGTCGACCTTGATCTCGACTTTCTTCGGGTCCGTCTTCTGGTCCATATTCCCTCTCCCGGACAGGATAACATCCCCATTGTGAGGGCAAGCGGGAGGAAAATCAAGCGGCTCGAAGGGCGGGAAAAGGGCCCGGAAAAAATCTAAAAAAAACCCTTTACAAAGGTCCGGCCGGTGCTATAATGATAATGGCTTTCTTGCGCGGGCTGGAGAAAGCCCCCACCTTTTTGGTTCCCATCATCAACCCCCCTTTTGCTGACAACAGCCCGCACTTCTCCGGCACACCGGACACGGTGTGTGAAATATCAGCTTCTTCGGGGGATCTCGGAGCGGCGTAAGGCCCGCTCGGCAGGAGAGGTTGTGTGCCCGGGGCAGGGCCGGGCCCCGTCAATCCGTATAGGAGAGGATCGTCCTCAGGACGGCGGCCTCGCAGACCTTGCAGAAGGGCTTCCTGCCCCGCGAGAACATCAGGCAATCGATCTCGGGACGGTAGAGCCCCTTGGCCGCATAGCCGGCCCCTTCGAACGCGCCGACCTTGCCCCGGTACGCGCTCGCCTTCAGGAAGGCGTCGACCTTGTCCGCCTGCTCGCGGGACATCCGTTCCGATTCCTCCTCGGCCCGGGCGATCTCGGCCGCGGGCCCCCCTTCCCTCTTCAGCCGGGCGATCCTCTCGTTCATCTCTCGTCGGCTCTTTTGATAGGCTTTGCCCAGGTCGTCGAAGGCCGTTTTTTCCCAGGGCGTCGGAACGGCGATGCCGGGGCTCGCGAGGGCTTTCCACTTCAGGGCGTCTGGGTCGAGCAGGGCCGTGATGTTCGGCTCGGCCGGCTCGACGCCGGCCGGATAGAACTCGTTGTAAGCCACGTCGGAGGTGTAATACTCGTCGGCCAGGCCGGTGAAGGAGTGGCCGAACTCGTGGAGGAACAGATACTCGGTCCACGGGTTGTCGGCGGTGAAGGTGCAGTAGAGGTTGTAGATCCCCCCGCCGCCGTAGCGCGCGTGGTTGACCATGATGACCAGGGCGTCGTACGGGACATGGGCGGCGATGTCGCGCAGGCTCCGGTTGTTCTCGGTCAGGAGGTAGCGCTCGGAGCCGAGCGAGTCGAAGGTCGCGTCGAGGGCGGTCGACTTGTACGACCCGTGGCTCGGCTCGTCGCAACCGCTCTCTCCCGAGGGCTTGAAGACGCCGCGGATATTGAACCGGTCGCGGTGCGACTTGTAGGGCTCGAACCCCAGGAAGAAGCCGGTGAAGCGGGCCAGGTCGGCTTCGAACTTGCCCTCCTCGGCCGCGGTGTAGCCCTCGGCGATGACGGCGATGTCGACCTTGCGGCCCGGCTCGCCCGACCGGACGGACTCGACGACCTTGACCCCGGGGATAGGGCGCTCCCGGATTATGGACGCGTCCGCCGGGTCGATCGTCCGCGTCCAGACCGTCCGGAAGACGTTCTCCCGGTCCCGGGCCTCGATCGCAAAGCGGACCGGCTTCTTGGGGACCGGCAGGAGGGCGGATTCGTGGTAGGTCCGGGGCACGCCCGCGACGCCGTCGTCCGAGGTCTTGTATTCCCCGAAATAGCTGTCGAATCCCTGGCTGAAGATGAGCTTGCCGCTGGCCTCGTCGTAGACCTTGACGGCGTAACGGCCGAGGCCGAACAGGTCGACGAGACGGCCCCGGGGGCCGGCCCAGGCGCCCTGGTCGTACATCCGGTCCACGGCGAAGACCTCCCCGGCCGCGCTGCCGGTGTGGTAGTAATCGACGCGGAGGGTCCGGTCGACGAACCAGGTCTCGAAATCCGGGCCCTTCTGGCCCCGGGCGCAACCGGCGACGGCGACGGCCAGGATGACGACGGCGACGGATCTCTTCATGGCCTCCTCCCTCACACCGGCCTGACCATCCGCCCGGCCGTCTCCTTGAGGATCTTGAAGGCGGCGGCGGCGGTGATGGCCGCGGGGTCGCGCGGCGGGTTCAGCTCGACGATGTCCAAGCCGACGATCCGGCCCTTCAGCGATTGGATGACCTGGAGGGCCTGCCGGGTCGACAGGCCGCCCGGCTCGTGGTGGGCGACGCCCGGGGCGAAGGCCGGATCGAGCGCGTCCAGGTCGAACGAGATGTAGACGGGATGGGCGAAACGCAGATGGAGAGGGTCTTGGATGTCCTTCATCTCGACCATGCGGACGCCGCTCTTGAGGGCCTTGGCCCGATGGGCGGCCGTGACGGCCCGGACGCCGACCTGGACGATGCCCGCGGCCAGCCCGTCCTCGACGATCCGGGCGAAGGGGCAGGCGTGCGATAGGCGATCGCCGTAGAGATCATCGTAGAGGTCCGGATGGGCGTCGAAGTGGAGGATCTCGAGGGGCTTGAAGGCCCGGGCAAAGGCCTTGAGCACGGGATAGGTGATGGAATGATCGCCACCGAGGACGATGGGCGCGGCGCCTTTGTCCAGGATCCCGGCCACGCCCTTCTCGATCAGGGCTAAGGATTTGTCCGGGTCGCCGGACGTGTCGACGTCCCCGACGTCGACCAGGACCGTATCCTCCTCGAGGTTGACCCCGAGCTCGGTCCAGGCGCAGTAGCACTTGCCGGTGGACACCCGCCGGATGGCGGCCGGGCCCCCGGCGGCGCCGCGAAGGTAGCTCGACTTCTCGTCGAAGGGGACGCCCAGGACGGCGATCTTGTAATCGGGATGCTCGGACACCAGCTTCGCGGCCCCGCCGAAATCGGACATCGTCGGCCTCCTCGGATTCGGTTGGCCCGATTATACCGGATTCGGCCCGGCGCCCCAAGGGGAGCGAGAGGCAAGGCCCTGAGCGAAGCCGACGAGAGAATCGCCGGGAACCGGGAGTTGGGCTGAAAAAGAGGGGGGAGAAGGATCCTCCTTCTCCCTTTCCACAACCTTGGCACCGCCTCTTGCGAGGCCGTCGCGCCGGCGAGGCTGCGACAGGCCCCAGCATCCCACGGGCCTCCCCGGGGGGGAATCGCCGGCGGCGGTGATAAACGCGATGATATCGCGGCCGTTCTCTCACCCCCAAAGGCTAGCCGGCCGCCCGAGTTGACTTCGGGCCGCGCTTCCATACAATAGGGCCGATGGCCGACGCGATCCGGATCGAGGACCTCCGCAAGAGCTTCCGGCTCGGGTTCATCCCCAAGACCCGGGAGATCCTCAAAGGCATCACCTTCTCCGTCCGCGAGGGCGAGACCTTCGGCTACCTCGGCCCGAACGGCGCCGGCAAGACGACGACCATCAAGTGCCTGCTGGGCCTCATCCGCCCCGACGCCGGGTCGATCGCCATCTTCGGGCGGCCCCACGCCTCGCCCGGGTCCCGGGCACCGCTCGGCTTCCTGCCGGAGAACCCCTACTTCTACGACTACCTCACGGCCCGGGAGTTCCTGGCCTTCACCGGCGACCTGTTCGGGCTCGGGCGGGCGGAGCAGGGCGAGCGCATCCCCCGGCTCCTCGAGCTCGTCGGCCTCGCGCGGGCCGCCGACCTGCCCCTCCGGAAATACTCCCGGGGCATGCTCCAGCGGGCCGGCCTGGCCCAGGCCCTGATCAACGACCCCAAGCTCGTCGTCCTCGACGAGCCCCTCGGGGGCATGGACCCTCTCGGCCGCAAGGAGATCCGCGACATCATCGTCCGCTTCAAGGACGAGGGCAAGACCGTCTTCTTCACCTCGCACATCCTCCAGGACATCGAGATGATCTGCGACCGCGTGGCCATCATCGTCGGCGGCCGCATCGTCAAGGAGGGCAGTCTGCGCGACCTCATCTCGGAGAAGGTCCTGTTCACGGAGGTGACCGTCTCGGGCCTGCCGCCGGCGGCGTTCGAAGGGCTCGGCGAGAGCGTCTCGACCCGGGGCGACCGGGTCCTCCTCAAGGTCTACGACGAGGCCCGGGTCGACGAGGTCGTCGGCCTCGTCCACGACCGCAAGGGCCGGCTCGTCTCCCTCAGCCCGAGGACGGAAACCCTCGAGGACATCTTCGTCGACACGGTGACCCGCACATGAAGAGGATCGGGGCCATCGCCGGGATCACGTTCAAGGAGGCCAAGCGCGACCGCATCCTCTACCTGCTGTTCTTCTTCGCCGCCCTGGGCATCGTCGCCTCGCGGGTCCTGGCCATCCTGACCGTGGGCGACAGGGTCAAGATCATCAAGGACGTGGGCCTGGCCTCGATCGCCGTCTTCGGCGTCCTCATGGCCATCCTCATCGGCACCGGCCTCGTCTACAAGGAGATCGACAAGAAGACGATCTTCACCCTCCTGGCCAAGCCCCTCCACCGGGCCGAGTTTATCCTGGGCAAGTTCCTCGGCCTCGTCCTGACGCTCTTCGTCATGACCGCAGCCATGACCGTGATCTTCCTGGCCATCGTCTACGCCCACACGCTCCAGGTCGAGGGCCGCCTCCTCGTCGCCGTCGCCTACATCTTCCTCGAGCTCGTCCTCATCACCGCCGTGGCCATCCTCTTTTCGTCCTTCTCGACGCCCATCCTCAGCTCTCTGTTCGCCCTGGCCTTCTATCTCATCGGGCACCTGTCGTGGGGCCTCGAGCTCATCATCAAGAAAATGGCCCCGGGGACGGGCCGGACCCTGGTCCGGATCCTCTATCTGGTCCTGCCCGACCTCGAGAACTTCAACTTCAAGACGGAGGTCGTGCACGGCCTGCCCATCCCGCCCGGGATCTATGTCTCGTCCGTCCTCTACGGCGTCTGCTACACGGCCTTCATCCTGGGCCTGGCCGTGCTCGTCTTCAGGCGCCGGGATTTCGTCTGAGCATCGATGAAAACGCCGCTTTCCTCCGCCGGCCGCCAAGGCACGGCCACGATCCTCCTGATCGTCTTCCTCCTGGCCGCGGCGGCCGGGCTCGTGGGCCTCAAGGCGGCGACGGACAGGATCGTCCGCGAGGAGTTGCCCGGCTCGTCCATCATCTACATCCCGTCGGGCAAGTTCCTGAAATACGCGACGTTCGGCTTCCGCGGCCTGGCCGCCGACCTCATCTATCTCTGGGCCATCCAATACTACTCGACGCCGACGATCGACGACCGTTTCGACCACCTCGACCACATCTTCGCCATCATCAACGAGCTCGACCCCCGCTATCAGGACCCCTACGAGGTCGGGGCCCTGATCGCCGTCCAGGAGGCGCGCAACGTCGGGGCCGCCTTCGCCATCCTCGACCGGGGCGCGGCCAACAATTCCGACCAATGGATCTACCCGTTCAACGCCGGCCACATCGCCCTGATGACGATCAAGGACTACGCCCTGGCCGAGACCTACTTCGAGAGGACGATGAAGATCCCCGGGGCCCCCGACTTCGTCGAGAGGCTCAGGGCCAACGCCATTTTCAAGAAGGGCGACCTCGGGACCTCCTGGGAGACCTGGCTCGACATCTACGAACGGGCCGCGGACGAGAGAACCAAGAAGATCGCTTCCAACCACCTCTATAACGTCAAGGCGACCATCGACCGGACGGCCCTCGAGGCGGCGGTCGCGGCCTACCGCGAGCGCTTCGGCCGGCCGCCGGCCGACCTCGACGCCCTGGCCCGGACCGGGCTCGTCCGCGAGGTGCCCAAGGACCTCGACGGCAAGGACTACGTCTATGACCCGGAAACGGGCCGGGTGAGGACGGCGATCAGCCCATGGAGACGCTGACCCTCGTCCTCGTCGCCGTCGCCGGCCTGGTCCTCGGCAGCTTCTTCAACGTCGTCATCTACCGGCTGCCGCGCGGGCTGAACCTGGCCCGCCCGGCCTCGTCCTGCCCCGGATGCGGCGCCCGCATCAAACCCTACGACAACATCCCCGTCCTTTCCTACGTCGTGCTTCGCGGCCGCTGCCGCGGGTGCGGCGCGCCGATCTCCCCCGTCTACCCGGCCGTCGAGGCCCTGACCGCGGCCGGCTTCGTGCTGGTCTACCTCCACGCGGGCCGCGCGCTCGGGCCGGAGTTCTTCGCCGGCTGTCTCTTCACCAGCGCTCTCATCGTCCTGGGCTTCATCGACGCCCGCCACCAGATCCTCCCCGACGCCATCACCCTGCCCGGTCTCGTCCTGGCCCTGGCCTACGCGCTCGTCCGCGACGATCTGAGCTTCCGCGCCGCCCTGCTGGGGGCGGTCGTGGGAGCGGGATTCCTGCTCCTCGTCTACGGCGCTTACCGGCTTGTGCGCAAAAAGGAAGGGCTGGGCATGGGTGACGTGACCATGATGCTCATGGTCGGCGCCTACCTCGGGACGGCCCGGACGCTCTTGGTCCTCATCCTGGCCTCGTTCACGGGGGCGGTCTTCGGGGTCTATCTCATCGCCCGCAGGGGCAAGGACGTCCAATTCGCCCTGCCCTTCGGGACCTTCATCGCCCCCGCGGCCTTCGCGGCCATGCTCTGGGGGGAGGCTATCGTCCGGGCCTATCTCGGGCTCTACCGGCGCTAGGCCTTCGGGCCTCGGGCCCGGGGACGGCCGGAGGGGGCCCGCGCGACCCGGACCGACAAGACGTTCTTCGTTCCCGCCGTGATCTTGTGGCTCTCGGCGACGGGGAGGCCGGGCGCCCAGACGACCTCGCCCTCCGAGACGATGACGGGGAGCCGGTCGCGCTCGGAGACCGGAACGCCCTTGGCCCTGAGGGCCTCCTTGAGCTTCTTGCGGCCCGGGGCGCCCAGGGGGCGAAAGAGATCGCCCGGTCGCCTGGTCCTGACGGTCAGGGGGAAGACGAGGGTATCGGCGTCGAACTCGGCCCCGGCTCGGTCATCGGCCGTCCGAGCCGGTTCCGGCGTCTTCGATCTCCTCAACGCGCCCTCCAGGACGAAGCCGGCGGAGGCCAGCTCCAGCCGGCCTCGGCCGTCCCAGCTGACGTCGTACGGAGCGGCGGGGGCCCGGCCCGTTCGGAGGCCGACCCGGCCCGATTCGCGCCCCAGGACCAGGCCTTTGCGCAGGACGAACTCCTTGCCCTCGCCGAGCGCCAGGAGCGATCCCACGTCGTCGAAGGAGATGTCCCTGAGGTCCCCCGCGATCTCGCGGAGGAACTCCCGGGCCACGCGCCGGGCCAAGGCCGGCGGGCCCGGGGACAGGGCCCTCAGGTCCAGGGAAACGCCGCGCCCGTCGCGGATGATGAGCTCGTCGGCGAGCTCGCCGACGAAGCCGCGGAGGAGCGCCTCGTCCTCGCGGACGAGATCGGCCAGCCTGGCCAAATGGGCGACGATCCGGGGCTCGTAGTCGCGGGCCATGGCCGGGAGGAGCTCGGCCCGGATGCGGTTGCGCAGGTAGCGGCGGTCGAGGTTCGAAGCGTCCTCGCGGAAAGGAACGCCCCGGGCCGCGAGCCAGGCCCTGAGGTCCGGGCCGGGAATGGCCAGGAGGGGCCTGACGACGGGGCAGGGCGGGCTGGGGATGACGGGCGCGATCCCGCCCAGGCCGGCCAGGCCTGTCCCTCTCATCAGGCGCATAAGCACGGTCTCGGCCTGGTCGGTCATCGTGTGGCCGGTCGCGATCTTGGTCGCGCCTGCGGTCTCCGCCGCGCGGCGGAGGAAGCGGTAACGCAGCTCCCGCCCGGCCTCCTCGAGATTGAGCTGGCCGCGAGACGCGCGCGACCGGACGTCCGCCGAACTTACGGTCAGGGGCAATTTCCAGCGGCGGGCCAGGCGGCGGACGAAGCGCTCGTCGTCCCCGGCTTCGGCCCTGAGCCGGTGATTGAAATGGGCCAGCCGGACCTCGATCGGCATCTCCTCGCGGAGACCCAGGAGAAGTGCGACCAGGGCGACCGAATCCGGGCCCCCCGACAGGGCCGCCAGGATCCGGTCGCCGGGGACGACCATCCGCCCCCCCAAGACGGTCCTCTTGAACGCGGCGAAAAGAGGGTCGGGAGCGGCCGTTTTGGCGGGCATGGTCACGTTCTCGTCAAGGGGGCGAGGGCCCGATGAAATGGCGGCGGAGGGATTTGAACCCCCGACGCTGCGGATATGAGCCGCATGCTCTGACCAACTGAGCTACGCCGCCAGGGTGCAGGAATTTTAGCGGAATCGGGCCCCCAAGTCAACGCGCCGGGGACCACCCGGAAGGGACGCTCTCCGCGGGACCGCTCACTGGAGGACGGGGCTTTCGGTCCCGGCCCTGAACGAGAACCGGCTTTCCCGGAAGAGCCTGATGCAGGCGTCGACGGCCCGGGTGTCGTAGCGGAGGCCCCGGCCCTTGCGGACCTCCTCGAGGCCCTTTTCGATCCCCAGGGCCGGCCGGTACGGTCGCAGCGAGCACAGGGCCTCGACGACGTCGGCCACGGCCAGGACCCGGGCTTCGGGCAGGATGGCGTCGCCGACCAGTCCCTCGGGATAGCCGGAGCCGTCCAGGCGCTCATGGTGCTGGAGGATGATATGGGCCACCGGCCAGGGGAAGGCGATGTCCTTGACCATCTCATAGCCGATCCGGGGATGGTCCTTGACCAGCAGGAACTCCGTCGGCGACAGCCGGCCGGGCTTGGCCATGATCTCGACCGGCGCGGCGATCTTGCCGATGTCGTGGATGATGCCGGCGAAGCGGATGCCCTCGATCTTCTCCCAGGGCAGGTTCATCTCCTTGGCGATGGCCGCGGCCAGCCGGGACACGCGCTGCTGGTGGCCGGCCATGTAGGGGTCCCTCAGCTCGAGGGTCATGGACAGGGCCCGGAAGGTCCCCTCGAGCGCCCGTTCCAGCCGGTCGAGCGTCGACTGGAGGTAATCCTCCGAACGGCGGGTCTCGAGGACCTTGCCGTGGAGCTCGTCGTTGGCCCGGGCCAGCTCCTCGGTCCTCTTGTCGACGAGCTGGTCGATCTCGATCCGGGCCAGCCGCAGCTCCCGTTCGATGCGGCCGCGTTCGGCCGCGTCCTTGTCCATCTGAACGGCGCGCTTCGCGGCCTCGTCCTCGAGGAACCGGTTGCGGTCCTCCAGGTCCCGGAAGGACTTCTCCAAGCCGTCGAGCATGCCGTTGAAGGTCCTGGCCAGCGTGCCGACCTCGTCCCTGCCGGAGACGCGGGCCCGCTGCGCAAGGTCCCCCCCGGCCAGCCGCTCGGCGGTCCGGGTCAGCTGGACGATCGGGCGCGTGAGCCCGCGGCTGAGGGCGATGACGGCGGCGAGTCCGAAGGCCACAAAAAGCAGGCTCGGGACGAGTTTGGCCGTCAATCCCTCGCGGAAGACATGAGAAGCGGCGACGTAGGCGGCCATCAAGGCGCCGAAGAGGAGCAGCATCTTGGTCCGGAGCCTGCGGGGGCCGAAGCCCCCGGGGAGATTCACGGTGTCGAAGGGATCGCGGCTCGCTCGCATCGATATGGTCCTAGGTCAATGTCCCCTCCAGACTACCCGAGCGGCCGGGAACGGCAATACCCTTTGGGGGTGAATTTGCGGGGGTGGTCTTCACCTCAAAGGGGGGGACGCGATGAGGGGGCCGCCTCACCAGCGCTTGGCCTTGGCGGGCTCCATGCGTCGAAGGTCCAGTCCGCGCTCGAAGGCGCCGATCCGGTACAGGCAGATCTCGCGGACCGAGGACGGATGGTGGAGGACCTCCGAGAGCGATTGGGCGCCGACCGCCCAGACCCCGCCGCCCCGGACCACGGCGACCTTGTACTCATGGAGATTACGGATGAGCTCCTCGGCCCCGGTGTCGGGAGGCAGGACGGGGATGACGAGGTAGAGGAACGAGCCTTCGGCGTCGATGGGGATGATGCGGTCGGCCGGCTCCGTCTCGCCGGGATAGACGAAGCGGGCCGAAGCCTCGGCCTCGGCGACGTGGCAGTGCATGACCGACTGGAAGTCGCTCCCGGCGTAGATGGCCTTGTGGAGCGCCGCTTCCGGATCGTCGGAGGGATCGGGGGCGAGCGGGACGCTCAGGAGCGGCCCGCCGACGTCGCGCGGCATCGAGGCCTTGGGCGCGTAGAGCATGGACCTGACGCCCCGGATCGACATCGAGCCCGTGTGGAAGGGCGAGAGCCGGGACTCGAAGACGCGATGGCCGGCCTTGACGAACTCCCGCAGGATCTCCTCCTCGTCCCGGAAGTCCGAGCGCTCGTCGCCGTCAACCTCGTAGTCCGGGGGCGGCCCGGCGAAGGCGCGGCCGGGGCCGGCCGCGATCCCGTCGCGGACGGCGCCGACGTCGATCCGGAGCCTTTCCATGTTCCGGACCACGGCTCCGGCGTAGTTGCCGACCATGAGCCGGAAGAAGGCCTCGCGGAGCGTCCGGCCCTTGGCCATGGCCCCGTGGCCGAAGATGATAGTCAGCGGATGGTCGGCCAGGCGCTCGGGGATGACGCGGGTGAGCTCGGTCGAGCCGCTCGGCACGGCGAACCAGTCGACCGGGACGGCCGGGCCGAGGTGATGGCGGGCCAGCGGATCGACCGGGACGAAGTCGGGCGGCTTCCCCGGCTTGGGCGCGTCGTCGAGCGTGGCCAGGATGAGGTCCTTGACGTGGGCGTGCATCGAGGCCCGGACGCCCGGCAGGGCCAGGATGCGGGCGTGGATGTCGGTCTCGGAGGACGCCTTGTAATAGCCATAGTCCGTTTCCGTGGCCGAGAGGAAGCAGATCTGGCTCGGCTCGAGGTCGCCCTTCTGCGAGCCCGTGGCCGTGATGACGATCTCGTCCTCGCCGCGTTCGTTCGTCCGGCGCAGGGCCATGTTGCCGCTGTGGCTGTCCTGCGTGTCGAGGACGAGCGAGGCCCGGCCGAGGGCCTGGAACTCGCGGAAAAGACCGTCCGTCGCGCGCCACCGGGGTCCGCTCATCGCCGGGCCTCCTCGATCCTCAGGGCCCGGAGGAGCCCCGGCGTCGGCCGGCCCGCGGCGTCCCAGCCCCTGACGGCGTAATAGTCCCGCTTCATGCGCTCCTGGTCCTCCCGGGTGACTCGCCGCTCCCGGCCCTCGACGAGGATGGGAACGTCGGCGAAGCGGTCGGGCAGGGCGTCGTCCTCCGCCGTCGCTCCGGCCCCCAGGTTGAAACATCGCTCCAGGGTGGCGACGCGGTTCTCGATCTCCTCGAGCTTGGCCACGGACAGGTCCCGCCCGGTGACGCCGCTGGCCATCCGGGCCCAGGGATCGGCGGAAAAGGCGTAGCCGGTGAACCGGCAGATGCCGAGGCTGTCCTGGAGGATGCCCATGTTCTGCATGTTCCGGATGGCGATCGGGGCCTGGAGCAGGCTGAAGCGGGGGATCTCCTTGGCCCCGCCGAAGAAGGCCAGAGAGACGGCGTAGCCGCCGCGGAGATGACAGGCCCCCGTCGGCGAGGTCATGTAGCCGAGCGCCTGGGTGAAGGAGGCCCGCGGGTCGTAGGCCGGGATCTCGAGCTTCTTGACGGTCATGGCGAGCTCGGGCCGGCCGCGGCCGGCGGCCAAGCGGTGGGCGCCTTCGGCCAGGGCCGCGCCCAGGCCTTCCCGCCGGGCGGTCAGGCCGACCAGGGTCTCCAGGGCCTCGGCGCTGCCGAAGGCGAGATCGATCCCGTTGGTCTCCTCGGGGCCGATGAGGCCGCGCTCCGCGAGCTCCATGGCGCAGGCCAGCGTCCCGCCGTAGCTCATCGTGTCCAGGCCGAGCTCGTTGGCCCTGTAGTTGGCCCGGGTGATCGCGGCGAGGTCGTAGATGCCGCAGAGGGGGCCCGTGAGGACCACGGTCTCGTACTCCGGCCCCTCGCCGCGCTCCTCGCCGCCGTCGCGCCCGGCGACGCGGGTGTGCCGCTGGCAGCCGATCGGGCAGAGATAGCACGAGCCGGCCTTCTCGAGCAGGGTCTTGGCCAGGGTCTCGCCGGAGACGCGGTCGACGTCCTCGTCGCGGTGGAGGCAGTCCTGGAAGTTCTTGTGGGGGAGCATGGCGATGAGGTTGATGAGCTCGACGAGCCCGGCCGTGCCCAGGTCGCGCATGAGGCGCTTGGTCACGGGGGCCTGCTTCAGGAGATAAATGGCCTGCTCCTGGCCCGACTTGTACTTCTCGGGATCGGCGGCGGCGATCTTCTCCCGGCCCCGAACCCGGATGGCCTTGAGCCTCTTGCTGCCCCAGACGGCGCCGGGCCCGCAGCGGCCGTAGACGCGGTTGCGGTCGTTGGCGACAGCGGCGAAGCGGACGAGGTTCTCCCCCGCCGGCCCGATGCAGAGGATCCGGGCGGGCCGGCCGGGCCCGGCGTCCGCGGCGAGGACGTCGTTCGTCTCGTGGGTCGTTTTGCCCCAGACATGGCCGGCGGGGAGGATCTCGGCCCGGCCGGGGGCGAGGTCGATCATGACGGGCTCGGCCGCGGCGCCTTTGACGATCAAGGCGTCGTAGCCGGCCGACTTGAACGCCGCCCCCCACGTGCCCCCCGAATTGGACGTCCCGATGACTCCGGTCAGCGGAGACTTGAAGACCATGTGGCCCCGTCCGGCCGTCGGGGCCGTGGAGCCGACGAGCGGCGAGGAGGCGATGACGAAGGCGTTGTCCGGGCCGAGCGGCTCGCAGGCCGGGTCGATCGTGTCGCAGAGAAGCCGCGTCGCCAGGCCCCTGCCGCCGAGGTAGCTCAGGGCCGTGCCGGGATCGAGGGGCACGGGCCGGATCTCCCCGAGGCTGAGGTCGGCGACGAGGACGCGGCCATGGTACCCGGGGATCGGGAAATCGGGCATGTTCGCCGCTAAGATATCAGAACCAGAATCGCCCCGCAAGGAACGGCTCTCGGGATCCCGAGGCTCACCCTCCGCCGAGAAGCGGGAAGACGGCCAGGGTGTCACCCGGGGCCAGCGGGGTGGCCAAGCCCCGGAGCGCGCCGACCGGCGCTCCGTTGAGCATGACGACGACGTGGGCCCTGAGCCCGGCGCCGGCGAAGAGCTCCCGGCGGCGCGCGGCCGTGTCACAGAGGACGGCCAGGGCGTCGCCGACGGTGGCCCCCTCGCCGACGGCGAGATCGCGCGACCGGCCGCCGAAGAGGTCGCGGAAGGCGGCGAAGAACCTAACCTCGATCGTCATGGGGCCCGGGTCCGGTGAAGAGCTCAGTGTCGAGACGTTCGATGAGCTTCTCGTCGCGGAGATTGAAGACGACGGGCTCGCTGGGCGCCAACATGGCGGCAAGGTCGGCCACGATCCCCTCCCGGGCGACCAGGAGAGCGGTCAGGCCCGGCCGGTCGAGGGCGGCCCGGAGGTCCGGCCAGAGCCCGCCGCCTTGGACCTCGAGCGGCCCGACCTCGTCGACGACGAGAACGGCGGAGGGATCGGCGGCCCGGATGATCGAGCGGGCCCGGTCGAGCGTCGAGGGGACGAAGACGTAGGGCCCGACCGACTCCGCCCCGGCCTCCCCTTCCCGCCGGAGGTAGGGCCGGCGGCGTCCCGATCCGATCTCCACGAGGTCGTAGCCCCTCAGGCCCGTCCGGTCCGTCACGGCCGGGCTGAGGAAGCCCCGGCAAACTAGGCCGCGCTCAGCCCAGGCGGGCAGGCGCCGCTCGAGGAAGGTCGTCTTGCCGCCGTGAAGGGGCCCGGTCAGGACGAGGACCATGCGGCCCTAGCGGACATTGACGCTCGCCTCGCCCGTCTCGAGGACGACGGCCCGGCCCATCGGGCTGCCGGCCGTCGCGCTGGTGAAGGCCAGGGAGGTCTGGCCCGGTCCGATCGCGCTGAAGACGAGCACGGCCAGGGTGCCCCGGCCCCGGAAGCCGCGGCCGCCGGGCGGGGCGGAGAATCCGATGGTGCACGTCCCGCCGCTGATGCTCTCGAGGAAGGGCACGTTCTCGCCGAGCTGCCTCAGCCCGCCCCCTTCCAGAACGTCCTTGAGCTCGAGAACGCGAGGATCGAAGGTCAGGACGAGGGAGACGTTGCCGATCTCCTCCTCGCTCGAGAGATCGATGTTCATCCGGAACTCCCGGTTGCGGGGGACCTCGAAGCTGGCCGGCGAGATGTAGACGCCGCTGGCGCCCGTGTCCTCCGGTTCGGGCATGGCCGGTTCGCCCAGGGTCTCGGTGTCGCGACGGACCGCGGCCGCGCCGCCGGCGGCGCCCCCTCCGGTCACGCCGGAGAGGCTGTCGGGATCGACCCAGAGGGCCTGGGCGTCATCGTCGGTGATCTCGATCTCCCGGATGATGTGGGGGGTGATGGTCATGATGACGTCGCTCTGCTCGATCGTCCTCTGGGTCGCCGAGAACAGGCTGCCCAGGACGGGGATGTCCTTGAGCCCGGTGATCCCGCCGGCCGACTTGCGCTCCTCGTCGCGCAGGAGCCCGGCCAGGAGGTTGGTCTCGCCGTCCTTGAGCCGGATGACGTTCTTGATCTCCCGGTTGGCGATGATGGGGATGCCGGCCACGCCCTCGCCCGCGATCGAGGAGACGGTCAGCTCGATCTCCATCGTGATCTCCCGTTCGAGATGGACCTTGGGCGTGATCTTGATGGTGATGCCGATGTCCTGGAGGTTGTAGTTGACGATGGGTTGGGTGCCGAGGCCGCCGGCGGCGATGGCGGCGAACTGGGAATTGACGATGGGCACCTTCTGGCCGACGATGTACTCGATCTTCTCCCCGGCCAGGCCGCGGATCTTGGGCTGGGCGATGATCTTGGTGTCCGAATCGGCGCCCAGGAACTGGGCCACCGCGTTCGGCATGGTGACTTGATAATTCCCGAGATCGCCGAGGTCGAGGCCGTCGATCCGGAAGAAACCGTCCTCGTCCGGGGCGTAATCGCCGAGCGGGTTGAGCCGGACGCCCAGGATGCCGGAGCTGAGGTCGATCCCGTACTTCTGCAGCCGCATGCGGTTGACTTCCATGATCTCGATGTCGATGACCACTTCGCCCTTGGACTTGTCCCAGGCCCGGAGCAGCTTCTCGGCCAAGGCCACGGCCTGCGGGGTGTCCCGGATGGTGATCGAGTTGAGGTTCTTGTCGACCTGGATGGCCGGGACCTTGTACATGGTCTTGACCATCTGGGTCAGGCGCATCTGGACATCGCTCGCGTCGATGTTCGAAAGGTAGAAGGTCTTGATGGCGTTGAGCTCGTACTGCATCCGCTTCTGGACGTTGTCGGGGACGATGATGACCGTCCGCTCGTCGATGACCCGGGAGAAGTTCTTGCTGGCCACGCATAGGAAATTGACGGCCTGCTGGAGGTCCTTGCCGGTCAGGTCGATGGCCAGGTTGGTGTCGCGGAAGGTGTCGTCGTAGAGGAAATTGACCCCGGACACGCGCCCGAGCGTCTGGAAGATCGACCGCAGCGAGACCTCGTTGCGGAAGCTCAGGTCGAGCGGCTGGCCGGTGCCCCTGAGACGGACCGGGCCTTCGAGCCTCTCGACGCTCTCGACCGGCTTGCGCGGCGGGGCCAGGAGGGCCTTGAGCTCGGCCGCCGCCCGGTAGTTCTGAGGATCGAAGAACAGGGCCTTCTCGTAATTGATCTCGGCCTCTTTCCTCTTGTTCTGGGCGACGAGGGTTCGGGCGCTCTGGAGGAAGTGGAGGCTGGCCGCGGCCCGGGCCCGGAGGAGGGCCAGGCGGTAGACCGGCTCGTTGGGATGGTCGAGGGCGGCCTTCTGGTACTGCCTCACGGCCTCCTCGTAGTTGCGGTTCATCTCGGCCTTGACGCCCAGGCGATAGTCGTAGCTGAGCGTCTGGCAGGCCCCGGCCGCCAGGACCAGGGCCAGGATCGGGATCAGGGCGGTTTTCTTCATGGCCGGTCTCCTTGTTTGGCGAAGGTTCGCGTCTCGCCGGTCGGGCCGCGGACGACGACGGCCTCGGCCGTCACGCGCAGGACCCGATAGCCGGGGACGATCTCGTCGCCCTCGCTCACCGGGAGGGTCTGTCCGCCGCGCAGGACGAGGGCGATGATGCGGCCGCCGGACTTGATCGAACCCACGTAGCTGATGGTCAGGGCGAACGTCGGCGCCGGCTCGGGCTCGAGGGCGCTCGGGCTCGGCCTGACCGAGGGCCTGGCCGGGCGGCCGGAGGCCGCGGCCGGCTTGGGCCTGAAGATGTCGCGCAGCGGCGGATCGATCTCGCCGGTGCCGAGGACGAGGAGGTCCTTGCGGACGAGAGGCTTGGGCCCCTCGGCCTCCTGGGCCGCCCCGACCGCCAGCGACAGGAGCGTCAGAAGGACCGCCGCGGCCGTTCTCTTAGATGCCATAGTAGCTCGCCAAGGTCAGTCTGGCGTTCAGGCGCTCGCCGCCCGAGCCCGTCCTCGGGAACTCGACCTTCTCGATGACCAGGAATTTGGGGAAGGCCTCGATGGCGGCCAGGAGCTTCTTCAGGCCCGCGTAGGTGCCGGCGTAGGCGAAGCTGGCGAGCGTCTTGTTGACCTGTTCCTTTTCCATCTCGGAATAACTGTAGTCGATATCGGTGATCCTCACGCCGGCCCGGGCGAAGATCTTCTGGAGGTCCTGGCGCAGGACCTGGATCCCCGCCCCTTGCTCGTAGAAGTAGTCCGCCCGCAGCTCGGCCAGATCCCGGCCCGCTTCCTCCCAGCGCCCCCACTCGGCCTTGGCCGTGTCGCGGGCCTGGAGGGTCTTCTGCGTCGTCTCGTGAAGGCGGAAGGACTCCGTCTCGACCTTCTCCAGGCCGGTCCGGAAGCGGACGAACAGGACCAGGAACGCCGCCAGGGCGACGAGCGCGGCCAGCCCGAGCCGGCCGAGCGTCCGGCGCTCCTTGTCGTCGAGCAGGTCAAAGAGGGCGCTCATAGGTCGCTCGGATCTCCATGAGATAGCGGCCGTCCCGGTCCCGCTGCTCGCCGCTGAGCTGGATGCCCTCGAAGTCCTGGGCGTTGAGGGCGGTGATGAAGGCCGTGATGTCGTCCATCGTGCGGGAGCTCACCCGCATCTGGAGCGCGACGCCCCCTCCGGAGGCGAAGGCCGGGCTCAGGCTCGTGATGTAGCTGGCGTCGGGGAGGGCCCGCTCGAGCTCCGAGAGAAGGCCCGTCCAGGAGAACGTCTTCTTCCGGATGATGGCGTTGACCAGGTCCACGCGGGCCCCGCTGAGTTTCTCCTCCCTGTCGATGTCGGCCCTCAGGCGTCTCTCCTCCCGGGCCGCCTCGGCCTGGATCTGCCTCGTCTCGGCCATCGAGGCCCTGAGCCGCGAGGCCTCGCCGCCGTACTTCAGGAAGACGAACACGGCCAGGCCCGCCAGGCAAACGAAGGCCGCGACTAGGGCCCAGGCTGCGGCCCTGAAGAGACGCCGGTTCCGGAGGGGCCGGCTGGCCAGGTTGAGGTTGAGGGCCGTTCGGCTCGTCATAGGATCTGTCCTACGAGCGGGGCCAGGACGGCCTTGTGGGCCTCCGTCCAGGCCTCGGGGGAGTCGTATGTGACCGCTTCGACGGGCAGGGCGATCCTCGTCTCGAGCCTTCGCTTGATCTCGGCGAACTCCTCGGCCGCCGCGCACCGAAGCCAGAGGCCCTCGATCCCCGCCTTGTCCCGGTCCTCGAGGAAGCGGACCGTGTTCTCCGTCTCCCGGACGATGGTGTCCCCGCGCTCGCCGGCCCCGGGGCCGCCGAAAGGGCCGACGGCCTTCTGCCGGTAGAGGGACCAGCCGGGGGCCGCCAGGGCCAGGACGGTCAGCGTCTCGTCCTCGACGTTGAGCAGGACGCCGGCGCCCCGGCCGTCCCGCCGGACCAGGTTGACCAGGGCCAGGGAAGGGGCCGTCACGACGACCGGCTTCAGGCCGGCTTTCTCGAACAGGGCCTCGTACTCCCAAACGACCACCTGGCGGGCCATGGCCACGATGACCCGGCGCGCGCCTTTGCCGGGCGTCGCCGCGTAGTCGATCCGGACGTCCTCGGGGATGTAAGGCATCAGCTTGGCCACGCGCCAGCGGATGAACGCGTCCCTCTCCTTGCCGGAGGCGGGGAACGCGTCGACGCTCAGGACGAAAACGCGGACGGAAGGCTCGGGGATGAGCAGGGCGGCGGTCCCGGAGGACAGCCGCAGGTTCTTCGCCCCCTGGGCGATGGCCTCCTCGAGGGCGTCCTGCCCGGTCACGTTGGGCCGGTCGAACGACGGCGAGACCGGCCGGTCCCGGAATGGCAGGACGAAGCCGCCCTTGACCGAGCCGTCGCCCCGGTTGACCCGGAGGCCGCTCAGGTGCCCGGGGGCGACCTGGAAGACGGCGTCGGGCAGAAGGCGATCGGTGAAATAGCCGCGGACCCTGGCCCCGAGCGTCATCCCATCACTCCACGAACGTCACCTTGTTCAAGTCCTTGAGGCCGGTCACGCCGGCCAGGACCTTGTCCATGCCGACCTCGCGCAGGAAGACCATGCCTTCGGCCTTGGCCCTCTTCTTGACCTCCGAGAGAGGCCTCTTCTCCAGGATGAGCTCCCGGATGGCGTCTGAGAGCTCGAGGATCTCGGCGATGGCCGTGCGGCCCTGGTAGCCGGTCCGATTGCACTCGGGACAGCCTTGCGGCTCGTAGAAGACAGTCTCGGCGTAGCGGGCCGGATCGAGCCCCGATTCGACGAGCTGGTCGGCCGGGTAGCGCATGGGGGCCTTGCAGACGGGGCAGAGGACGCGGACGAGGCGCTGGGCCAGGATGCAGTTGAGGGCCGAGATGAAGCTGTACGGGTCGACCTGCATGTGGAGGAAGCGCCCGATGACGTCGAAGACGTTGTTGGCGTGGACCGTCGTGAAGACGAGGTGCCCGGTCAGGGCGGACTGGATGGCGATCTGGGCCGTTTCGGGGTCGCGGATCTCGCCGACCATGATCTTGTCCGGATCGTGGCGGAGGATGGAGCGCAGCCCCCGGGCGAAGGTCAGGCCCTTCTTCTCGTTGACCGGGATCTGGGTGATCCCGTCGACCTGGTACTCGACGGGATCCTCGATGGTGACGATCTTGTCCTCGGGCGAACGGATCTCGGTCAAGGCGGCGTAGAGGCTGGTCGTCTTGCCGCTCCCGGTCGGCCCGGTGACGAGGACCATGCCGTAGGGCTGGGTGATGTAGCGGCGGAACTTCCGCAGGATGTCGTCGGAGAAGCCGAGGACGTCGAGGCGCAGCTCGCGGATGGCCTGGGTGATCATCTCCTTGTCGAGGATGCGGATGACCGCGTCCTCGCCGTAGATGCAGGGCATGATCGAGACGCGGAAATCGATGGTCTTGTCCTTGATCTTGAGCCGGAAGCGGCCGTCCTGGGGGACGCGGCGCTCGGCGATGTCGAGGTCGGACATGACCTTGATGCGGGAGATGATCGGGGATTGGAACTTCTTGTCGATGGCCTCCATGGCCTCGCCGAGGACGCCGTCGATCCGGAACTTGATCTTGACGTCCTCGTCCTTGGATTCGATGTGGACGTCCGAGGCCCGTTTCTGGACGGCCGTGAAGATGATCGTGTTGACGAGCTTGATGATCGAGCCGTCCTGGTCGGCCAGCTTCTCGATCGAGATGACGTCGTCCTCCTCGCCGGTCACGCGCTCGACGACCTGGGTGGCGAATCCCTCCGTGGCCGTGCGCAGGACCTGCATGGCCGTCTCGCTCTTCCTCAGGGCCTCGAGGATGGCCCGCTTCGAGGCGGCGAAGACCTTGACCTTCCGGCCCAGGAAGGACTCGACGGCGTCGATGGCCGCGATATCGGAAGGATCGGCGACGGCGATCCGCATGGCCCCGTCGGCCTCGCCGAGCGGCACGAACGTGAGGCGATGGATGAAATCGACCGGGAAGGACTGGATGAGGTTGCGGTCGAGGGGCACGGTCTCGAGGTCGATGTAGGGGACGCCGTAGCGCTCGGCCAGGGCGCGGACGTCCTTCTCGCCGCCGCCCTCGGTCCTATCGTTGCTCACGTCCTTCGCCTCCCCGCCCGCTCACCGGGCGACCCGGATGATGTTGAAGATCGGTATGTACACGGCCAGGAGCATGCCCGCCACCACGAGCCCCATCACGATGATGACCACCGGTTCGATCAGCGTGACCAGCGTCTCGATCTTACCACGAACCCTCTCGTCATAGAAGTCGGCCATGTCGCCGAGCATGCCGGACAGGTTGGCCGAGCTCTCCCCGATGCGGACCATGTCCAGGGCCAGGTCCGGGAGCGCGCCGGTCCGGGCCAGGGAGTCGGACAGGGTCTCGCCGTTCTCGATGTGATCGGGGACGTCCTTCATGGCCCTGACCATCCAGGCGTTGGGCACCGCCTGGACGGCGATGCCGACCGAGCCCAGGAGCGGGATGCCCGCCTCGAGGAGGAGGCCGAGGGTCCGGCTGAACAGGCTCAGGCCGGATTCGAGCCAGATCGTCCGGCCGAAGGGCACGCGGAGCTTGAGCCGGTCGATGTGGTAGCCGAAATCCGGACGGCGGCGCAGCCTGACGAAAGCGACGACGGCCGCGAGGACCAGGGCGGCCAGGACGTACCAGCGGCGGCTCAGGGTCGTGGCGGCGGCCATGATGAAGGTCGTGATCCGGGGCATCTCGGCCTCGAAGCTCTTGTAAAAGTCGGCGAACCTGGGGATGACGAAGTTCATCAGGACGGTCATGAGGACGAAGGAGAAAAGGATGAGGATGGTCGGATAGGTCATGGCCGACTTGATCCGGGACCGGGTCTGGGTGACCATCCGGGCGTAGTCGATGTAGCGCCCGAGCGAGGCCGGCAGGCTGCCGCCTTTCTCCCCGGCCATCAGGCTGGCCGTATAGACGGGCGAGAAGATCTTCTCGTAGGGCTGAAAGGCCTCGGACAGGGCCTTGCCCTTCCTGACCTCGCCGCTGACATCGGTCAGGATCTCCCTGAGGTGGACGTTCCTGACCCGGGCGGTGATGGATTCGAGGCTTTTGAGGATGGGATAGCCCGCCTTGAGCATGGCGACGAGCTCCTGGTTGAACAGAATGATGTCCCTGTCCTTGACCTTGCGGCCCAGGCGGACGCCCAGGTTGCCGATCCGGTTCCAGTCGCGGCGGACCGAGAGGACCAGCAGGCCCTCGGACTCGAACATCCTGCGGCATTCCGCGGCCGCCGTGGCCAGGACGGACCGGCTCTCGATCTTTCCGTCCTCGCAAGCCACCCGGCAAAGATAATAGGGCATTGAGCTCGATTTCCGCTCTCGAGAGTCTCATCTAATCTAGTCCAGGGTCCTGATCTTGTCAATCGGAGGCGCCGCGCCGCCCGGCGGGGCCATATTGACAAAGCCAGGCAAACCGTTAACAATAATTGCCGTGAGCACTAGAAAGAGGGCCCTTTCGGGCCTGCTGGCCGGGGTCGCTTTCGTGCTTCTCCTCGGCCCGCAGTCGATGCGTCCCGGCGCCCAGACGGCCGGGCAGGAACCGCCGCCGCGGGAGGTCCAGAAGCCCAGTTACGACTACATGAGCGGCTTCCTGTCCCGAAGCACCCGCCCGCTGGGGCTGAACGTGGATCCGGCGGTCCGGCGCATGCTCGGCCAAGGCCCCGTCGCCTGGGCCGTCCGGGCTGGCTCTCGCCACGTCCTCGATTAAGGATTTTTTTTTGTGATCCAGATTCAATTTTTTGGATGCCGATGAAGAAATCC
>OGCK01000040.1_pt1 | contig 22581 bp, 24 predicted proteins | sample 1570051 | NCBI WGS metagenome assembly OGCK01 (sample SAMN06266181, study PRJEB24510) | hot springs metagenome | isolation source: hot spring sediment | place: USA: Zodletone Spring, Oklahoma | collected 2013-12-03 | reverse complement strand
AGCAGAAGACGGCATACGAGATCTAGTACGGTCTCGTGGGCTCGGAGATGTGTATAAGAGAAAGATTTCATAATAACACTATCTCTCTTTTCTGTAAAGAAAATTTTAAAAAATGGAGTGCTACACAAAAAATTTATTTCCTTAAAATAATTGCTATTAATTTATTTACTGGGGTAAAATTATGTCTAAAATAGCTGATTTTGGGGAATAATATAAGCAGAGAGAAAAGAAACTTGAAAAAATGAATAAATTATTATCTAAGTTGATAAAGGCAAACTATCTGAAAGGATAGGACGCAAAGTCATGGGCCTAAAGTACTTCTGTACCAAGACTGCCAGACTACCGACTTTTTTTATTTAGAAACCCTTGGATAATACTCTCTTGTTAATAGAAAAATCAAAAAAAGAGGGGGAATAATTAAAATGATAATCTCCAAAAAAAGTATATTTCATACAGTATTATTAATTTCCTTGACCATCACTACATTAGTTTATGGAGCTTCATCTTGCCTAACCACCGAAGATGCAACTACTTATTGCCAGGAAATCACTATTGATCAACCTATTGAAGAGGTAAACACTTTAGTTATTCCTGAAAATAATAATATGATCTGTGATTCATTAACCGGAACATGCGGTCCACCTTCCGGTTGGTATTAAACCAATAGCCAATACTAATAATAATACTAAAAAAAGTCTTAATCTTTAATATTTTTTGGTTTTTAGATTAAGACTTTTTTATTTTTTTAGAACCTTAGAGCACGGGTTTATAAGCAGAGATTTTAATACTAGCTACTTTAATCTCTGATCCTATAGCAATCCGATTGATATCCTCGCTTATTCCCGGAGTTGATTTTATAAACGATTCCAGTTCATCCCATTGGTATGTTTTTCGCTCAATAACCTTTATTTTTTCAAGTCCTGCTTTATGCAAGCCGGAAATATATTCCTTTTCACTGATCACTCCGGAAATACAGGCACAGTATAAGTCTTTATTTTCTCTTAACCGTTCCGGAATGTTTTCCCCCACCATATCGGATACTACCATACGGCCACCTGGTTTTAATACCCGACTAATCTCCGAAAATACTTTTTCTTTCTCCGGAGAAAGGTTAATGACACAGTTAGAAATAACCCAGTCAACTGAAGATGATTCAACAGGAAGATCCTCGATCAACCCTTTGCGCACCTCAACATTCTTAACTCCTGCAGCTTTGATATTTTCTTTCGCTTTACCGATCATCTCTTCGGTCATATCCACTCCAATAACCCGACCTGAGGATCCTACCTTACGGGCAGCGATCAAAAGATCAAGCCCGGCACCAGCACCCAGGTCAAGCACAACATCCCCTTCCCTGACTTCACTGAAAGCCAATGGATTCCCACAACCGAAAGTGGTAATATTGGAATCAGTAAGAAGATCATTAATATCTTCTTCGTTATATCCTATATCTTTTGCCTTAACGCAACAATCTGTTTCTTCTGTACAATTACAACAGCTTGCGTTTTTCCGTGATATTGCCTGGGCGTAACTTTTTTTTATTTCCTCTCTGACCTTTTTAGCATTAACTTCCTTTTCTTTTGAATCCATAAAACATTCTCCCTTTTTTATTTTTTGTTTTCCTTTTTTATAAGGACACAGTTGCGTAAGTATGCAAATATTAGTTCAAAAAAATATTTCTTTCCTTAATTTATATTATCCTTTTTTCTCTTTAGGCGGACAACATGATTCAATTGCTCGCGCAAAACCCCGAAAGATTGAAGATAAAAACTCGTATCGTACCGAATAATAAACCTCTTTGCCCTGCTTCTCTGCAAGCAGAATTCCCTCTTTACGAAGTATTGCAAGATGACGTGACACTACAGATACATCAACCGGAAAGCTTTTAGCAATCTCACTAACTATTTCAGGTTCCTTAGCTTCCACTAAATGAGCCAAAATACGAAGTCTGGTAGAATCGCTAACTGCCTTTAAAAAATTCGGATCGGGGATTCCTTGGATACCACAGCATTCTTCGTCTTTATTTCTATGTTCTTTTTTTGTATTTTTGTTTATTTGTGTCATCATGCAATTATTGTAATCTATCAAAAAATATTTGTCAACTTTTTGAAATACTTTTATTAAATATTTCACCATAAATTATTTTGTTTATACTGGTCAATTAATATTTTATTGACTATTTTACGATGGAAGCTTGAGCGCCAATTTATAAGCTTTATTATATTTATTCTCCAAAAAATGAAGTATCAGAAATAGAAGGAAGCTAATAAAAAGAGGAAGAGCTGCGAAGCGATAAGACCAAACTAAATTGCTTTGGTCTGCAATCCATCCGTAGAGAGTAGGAGCAATCGTGGCGGAAATTCCCTCCGCAAAAAGACTTATTCCAAATATTTTCCCCTGATGATTAATGGGACAAATAAAAGTTAACCAGGTATTTTGAGAAGGGAAAAATATTCCTTCTAAAATACCCAAGTTACCGACCAGTAAGATAATGAGTATAAACTGAGTAACAAAAGTAATAGATAAAAGCAGGAATGTTGTGACAATAGTGGTTGATAAAACCAGGATAAGCGGATTACTTCTATCTATAAGCTTACTGGAAATGAGGCTGCCCAGAAATACTCCTGAAAAAATTATAGTGACAATCCAGGCAGAAACCTCTGGTTTTATACCCAGATAATCTGTAGCGTAAACAGGGAGAAAGGAAAGAACTGCCCAGAATCCCAGGCTTCGAATACCCATACTTATAAGAAATAAATAAATATAACTTTGTTTGATCTTCTTCTCTGCTTCTGTTTTTGGATTTTTTTTACCCTTTTTTGATTTTAGATATTTATAGGCAAGAAAATAACCGGGAAAAGAGAGCAATAAGCAGGTCATCTTCCATCCGAATATTTGAACCAAAAAACCGAATAATAGACTTGCAATCATTATTCCGGCAGTTCCTGCGGCAGAAAATAGACTTAGGTAACGCCCTCTCTGGTGTTTCTGGGAATTCTCTCTCACCATAGCGGTTGCCAGGGGATGAAAAGTTGAAACACCGATAGCTAATAGAAATAAAAAAGCAATAATAGTGTGAATATTATTTACCCAGATCAAGCCACCTAAAAAAATAGAGGAACAGACAAAGCCACTAGCTATTATTATTTTTTTCTCATATTTATCACCGACGTAACCGAAAAGTAAGGAAAAAATAGACCTCAAAGCAACGTGAATAGTTAAAATTAGTCCAGATTGAAAATAGTTAAGGTTAAATTGTTCTCTAAAAAGAGGTAAGAGAAAAGGTATAATGAAAAAATACATATCATTATAGGAATGACCTACAGCACTTAAGCTTAATATTGATTTTATTTCTTTCTTTTCTTTATCGGACATGGTCTTCTTTAACCTCGAATTAAGCATTAATCAGTTTCAAACAATATAATCCTTTTACCGCAAAATTACAAGGAATTTTAATAAATAAAAATAATCTTCGTAAATATTCACTTAATAAACCGCTGATAACTTTTTTAGCTCAGCTTCTATTTTCTTATTTTTATTATCTGGCCTCGATTAGCCTTATGTAGTTCTTGAGAGGAAATTTTAATGAGGGATTTTTCCGAACCTCCTCCGGAATAGACGAATTCTTTTTCCATCACTTTCGGATCGATTAAAAAAGTAGCAGAATATCCAAAAGAAGGAACACCGCCACAGACAAAACCGGTTTTCTGCAAAATTTCTAACGGGTTAGCTGTTCGAGGTCGCTCAATTCCTAAAAGTCTTCCTATTTTAGAAGTACTGGCTCTATCTTCACCTTTCACAATAGCAACAATTAGATTTTCTTCCTTATCAATCAAACATATATTTTTTACTACTTCTTCTACTGAAGCATCGACCGCTCGCACCGCTTCTGCCACAGAATGGCAGGAAGTCTTAAAAGAAAGATGTTCTGCCTTGATATTGTTGTCTTTAATATACTTCTTGATTTTCTCTTCGTAAAAGTTCATTAATACCTCTTGATTGCTTTAAATATTTTTTTATCACAGCTAAGTTATTTCTTTGACTCCTTACCGGTCATTTCTTCAATTTTTACTTTAACCATGGTTACTTTTTCTAAAACATCTTCGGAGTAATGAAATAAAGAGGAAGAATTATGGTCATTGTAGTGGTGCATGATAATATCTAAGGCTTGCTTCTTTTCTACCATATCTTTTAAAATAACTGCTTTTCCGAAAATCAGGACACTCTTGTACTTCATGCTGGTCTTGCATACTTTTGGAGATTGCACCAGTTCTACATCAATATCAAATTCTATACAAACCTTATTATTATTCCGAAGAATATCCAGCTTGCGTCCTTCACTGGCGGAATGCAAAAAAATATTATTATTCCGATAACCAAAATTCATAGGTATTACGTAAGGCATATCTTGCCAGCACATTCCAACCCGGCAAATAATTGCTTTTTCAATAAAAGATATCATCAATTTTTTATTCAATATTTCTTTTTCTTTTCTTCTCATAACACCTTTATTCCTTTTATCTAAAAATATTATTAGTTAAATAAAAAATAAAAATTACTTTCCTGCCAGAGACTCCCCTATAGAATCGTTGAGCCCCTGGTTAGGTTTTTGAACTACATACTATTAACTGCTCTTTCTATTCTCTTTAAACCTTCTTCGAGCATAGAACGGGGACAGGCAATATTGATTCTCATAAAGCCCTCCCCTCCTATGCCAAACCAACATCCATCATCAAGGGCTACTTTAGCTTTATTAATCATTAAATTATTTAAATCCTGGACATTTAATCCTAATTGCCGGCAATCTAACCAAATCAAATAAGTCCCTTCCGGTTTAATAACCTTTATCTTTGGTATATTTTCTCTAAAATATCTACTTAAAAATTCTAAATTTGTTTTTAGATAGGTCAATAACTGCTCAAGCCATTCTTCTCCGTATCTAAAGGCAGACTCCAAAGCCACTAAGCCAAAAACATTATTCTCGTTAAGGGTTAAACTATCCAAGATATTCTGATAAATTTTGTAATATTTTTTGTTGGGGATAATGATGGTAGAAGTCTGTAGTCCTGCTAAATTAAAGGTTTTACTCGGCGCCGTGCAGGTAATTGAATTATGAGCATATGCGGGTGAAATTTTCGCAAAAGGTGTATGCTTGTGACCTTTAAACAAGATATCTGCATGGATTTCATCAGAAACAACCATAATATTATGTTTTATACAAATTTCTCCCAGTATGATAAGCTCTTCTTTTTGCCATACCCGTCCCACCGGATTATGTGGACTGCATAGAATTAATAGCTTCACTCTGGGGTCGCTAACTTTTCTTTCTAAATCATCGTAATCCATAAAATATTTTTTGTTACCAAATTTTAAGGGATTATTCACTACATGGCAACCGTTATTTTCTATTACCCGAAAAAAGGGATAATAAACCGGCGGTTGAATGACCACCTTGTCACCGGGTTCCGTAAATGCTCTGATAATAAAACTTAAAGCAGGAACAACTCCCGGACTGAAAGCCAGCCAATCTTTTTTCACTTTCCAATGATGTCTTTTCTCCATCCAACCAATGATTGCCTGGTAATAGGAATCCGGCCTCGAGGTATAGCCATAAATACCATGCTCGGCTGCTTTTCTTATAGCTTCGATTACCGGTTTCGGTGACCTAAACTCCATATCGGCAACCCACATAGGAAGTATATCTTTGGCTCCAAAAATAGTGTCCAGTTCATCCCACTTTACGGAGTGATAGTTAGTTCGATCGATAACCTTATCAAAGTCATATTTCATCTCACTTCTCCTTAAGTGGTATATCTTTTAAATATTTAATGCGAAAAGTTTACTCTGAATCATGAACCTTCTAAATTACTTGTTCAATTTTCTCTATTGCAATATCCTCGGTATTTGCCTATGATCTTTGCACTCATAGTTCAAATAGTACAATCATCCTTGTTCTCTAATTCTTATTGAATTGAAAAAACTCATCTCTTCAGATAAATTGCCTCTATATTTTTATGAAAGAATTTCATCAAATTTTTCTATAGTAATTGCGGGGGTGGAAGAAAAGGCGATACCGGTTAATTTATGCAAATTTGCAGAAGCTTGAATTACCTCTTCTACACCGGGTAAATTTACAATAAAAACCAAATCCTTATCTCCCAGTAGTGCATATTGGGCAACTATCTTGCCACCAAGTTTCAAGATAGCATCATTAGCTTTTTTTGTACGCTCAGAACTAATTCCCTTTATAGCTTCAGGGGAATATTTGCCAAACATGAAATAAGTCGTCATTTTCTTCTCCTTTCTTTTCTAATAAAAATTTTTTCAGGGTAAAAATAATTTTTAAAATATATTTGTACTGCTGAATTAAGAACAAGGAGATTGTACTATCTACAATCCAGAGTAATTTTGCAAATCAATAAATCAACTCTTTTAAAAAAGTAATTTACTGTAAAAAATAATATGTCTTTTGTAAAATTATAAGCAAAAAAACATTAAATGAATAATAAAATTTAAATTACTCATCTTTTTTTCAAGATTAAAGTTAAATTCTTATTTAAGATGGTGACTATAAAATCAATCTAATAGTCTTTTTTCACCACTGATTAATTGAATATCCGTAATGTTTCGAGATACCTCCAGGCAGCCGAGATATTTTCCTTCAGTATCCTTCAAAGCATAATATTCTATTAGAACTTTTTGCTTTTCATTATTAAGACCGATAGGAAGATCAATCCAGAAACGAGCTTTTTCTCTTTTCCTTTCTTTCATCTCTTGTAATATTTTATCCACTTTATCAAGGCTCTTTTTAGGATGACAGTTAGTTACATCTCTGCCTACCACATTTATAGGCCTTTTAAATATCCTTGTTTTATGTTTATTCCAAGCTAAGACCTTATCTTTAGCATCCACAACGGAAAATTCAATAGGTATAGTCTCCAAAACCGCTTCTAATACATCTTCAGGTAACTTACCAATCATTTCTTTGCCTCCTTTAAATTTTTATAATTATTAAAATATCTTCTCTCATGTATTGCAATATTACTGCAGGTTTAATTCTTTTTCAAGGTATATATCTTTTTATAAAAACTATTCCTAACAACTCTCTCTGTATTATTTGATTCTTAATGAATTTAAAATAACTGTGATGGAACTTACAGCCATAGCTCCTTCGGCTATTGCCGGGTGCAATAATCCTGCCATAGCCAGAGGGATAACAATAACGTTGTAAAAAAATGCCCAGAACAAATTCTGCCTAATAATTCGAAAGGTTTTTCGAGAAATTTCAATACTATCTACTATGCGAGATATCCCACCTTTTACTATCACAATATCAGCGCTATCTATTGCCAAATCAGCCCCTTCCCCTATAGCCACCCCGATATCTGCTCCTTTAAGAGAAGCTGCATCATTTATTCCATCTCCTACCATTAAAATCTTCGAGCCTTTTTCTTGATATTGCCTTATAATATTGAGTTTATCTTCAGGCTTAATACCGGCATACACTTTTTCTATCCCTACTTGACGGGCTATTGCCTGAGCAGTCTTGAGGTTATCACCGCTTAACATGATTGAATCTATACCCGAGCTTTTAAGTTTCGATACTGCTTTATTCGAATCTTCCCTAATGGAGTCTTCAATAGTTATTGATCCAATATTTATATTATTTTTGTAAACTTCTATCACAATTTTGCCTTCTTTAAGGAGCTGTAAATATTTTTCTGTGGATTTTGGCTTTCCGATAAAATATTCATCCCCTTTTACTACTGCCTTAACCCCTTCTCCGCTTATCTCTTCAATTTTTTCTGGTTTTACATCTGATTTTTGAAAAGAGGATATAGCCTTGGCCAAAGGATGATTGGAATTACTTTCAATTCCCGCAACAATTTTCATTTCTTCATTAGAAAGAGAATGATTAATAATATGGGGATTACCCTGGGTAATAGTACCGGTTTTATCCATCATCACTATTTTAATATCTTTAGAAGTTTGAATGGCTTCTGCATTCCTAATGATCATTCCTTTTTTAGCTGCCAGTCCGGTTCCGGAAACCAAAGCCATAGGGATAGCTAATCCCAAGGCACAAGGGCAGGCAATAACGATAGTAGAAATAAAAACAAATATCGCAAAAGAAATCGAATTGTCGGTATTTAATATCCAGGGGAATAATCCTCGCATATAGGAAAGAAATCCCTGAAATTCTTCGAATTGAAAAGTCCAGATTATACCACTCATCAGTGCCAGGATAATAATTGCGGGAACAAACCAAAGGGTAATTCTATCAGCTAAAGCTTGAATAGGAATTTTAGTCCCCTGTGCTTCTTTGATTAAATCGACCATCTGAGAAAGGAAAGATTCTTCGCCAACTTTATCAACTCTTACTTTAAAACTACCGGTAAGATTTAGAGAACCACCGGTTACCTTACTCCCTTTATTTTTAGTTATCGGTAAAGATTCTCCACTAATCATGGATTCATCTACGGAAGAAATCCCCTCTTCTACTTTTCCGTCTACAGGAATTCTTTCTCCGGGTTTCACTAAAACCAAAAATCCGACTTTAACTACTTCAATAGGTATGGTTGATTCTCCTTCAGAAAATATTACCCGAGCTTCTTTTGCTTGGAGTTTGATAAGAGCCTTTATTTCTTTGGCTGCCTTGTCTCGAAGACGTGATTCAATAAATCTACCGGTAAGATGAATAGTCACAATCATGGCACCTATGGTTCCGAAAGAGATGATGGAAAGTCCTAATGAACTTAATAGGACAGTTATCCAACAAGCAAGTGAGCCAATAAAAATGAGAGTATCCATATTGGTATGAACATGGGTAAGAGCTATCCAGGCTCCTTTAATAGTAGCTCTACCACTATAAAAAATTACTACCCCACCAAAGATTAATTCTATCCACATGAAATAAGGAACAGCATAACCTATCATATTCAAGATCATTAACAAAGATAAAGGGAAAGTAATGATCCAGGAAAAGATAAGATTCTTTCTAGCAAGGTCATATCTTTTCTTTTCTAAATCTTCTGCCGGTTCGGTTGAAATACCATAGCCTGCTTCTTCTACTGCTTTCTTTATCTTTTCTAAAGATATATCTTTTTCGCTGATCAAAAAAGCACTTTCAGTTGCCAGGTTGACCGATGCAAACTTTACTCCATCAATTTTTTTCAAGGAATTTTCAACAGTATTCGCACAGGTAATACAGGTCATTCCGGTAATTGAAAAGCTTTTTTTGTTTTCACTCATCATATTTTCCCCTTTCAAGAAAATTTGCTCACAATAATTATTGAAAGTTTTAATGCGAGTAGACTGAATTATTTTATTTGATGTTTTCCTCCCAGCCATATCATATAAAGGGCATAAATTGCACTAAAAATTGCTCCGGGAAGAGAGGTGATTTCATCAAATAGGGTCAGGGCAATGGCGGCTGCAAATCCGGAGTTTTTAATGGTCCCTAAAAGTATCATCGAGGTTCGGTCTTTTTGATTTATTCCCATTTTTTTCAAAATGAGATTTAATAGAATGAATCCCAGGAAAGTAGCGGTAAAAGCAATCAATGATACTTTCATTAAAATATTCGGTTGTTCCAAGAAGGTTTTTTGGTTTAAACCGATCGCAGTAAAGATAACCACAAAGAAACCCCAATTAATCATGGTTCCTTTCCAGGAAATAATTGATTGATAAAAACGGCTAAAAAGCAGTAGGCGGGAAAATACGATAGGTAAAATAATTAATTCGAGCAGAGTGAGGATCAACTTTGACAAAGGAAATGTTTCAGCGCCGGTTAATAACCAGATCAAGCCCGGCATAATAAAAATAGAGGATAGATAGGCACCAAAAGTGGCAAATAGAGATAAAATTGAATTACCCGCTAATAAGGAGGTGAAGGGGATCACTGCTATACCAGGAGGTGCCGAGGCAACCAAAATCATCCCTATTCTTATAGGATCTTGGAAAATAAACCATTGATTTAATATAAGAAGCACTGAACCTAAAAATAGATAACTGAAAAGTATTCCGATAGCAAGGGGATGGACCAAGCTCTGCCATTTTAACATTTGCTGGGTGGGAATTTGAACAATGGAAACGGTCATTACCAGCGCCAGAGCAGGAATGGTTAATAATTTGGTCCATTGAGCCAGTTGAGGACAGGTGAAACCTAAAACGAAGGCCAGTGGTAAGATAAAATTTCGATGCCCAAGAAATTTAAACATTTTGATTCCCTAAAACATAATTTTTTATTAGCCTATAATTTATATTTTAATATTCATCCAAATGATTAAATTCTGCATTTTCAATCCACGTTTCGGGTCTGGAAACAAATTCAATCAAGTTTTCTAATAGAAACATATGCTTTTTTTCTTCTTCCGCTAATTTTAAAAATATTTTCCTTTGTGACTCGATTTCCACCTTGTCACCCATTTCTATATAAAACTTATGACTCTTTTCTTCAATTTTCCAGGCATGGCGGTATAAATTTATCTCTGGTAAGTCAAAGTCAAATACTTGTTTTTTCCCTTTAATTTTAACAAAGATATTTTTAGCACTCTCTAATATATCTGTCTCTACCAATTCTATACTTACATCGGTTTTCATCATTTTTTCAATAATATTATAATGTTTGGCTTCGTCATCAGCTAACATTTTTAGAAGTGTCTGGAGTCCTATATCACTTGTTTTGCCAGCAAGTTCACGATAATAATTTTCACCGTCTTTTTCCATCTTCATGGCATACTTATAAATATTCATTTTCTTTCCTCCTATCATTATATTTTTCAAAGAGTATTTTTTTCTTCTTTGACTGTCAATATTTTATCGGGTTTCTCAACATTTTCTTCATCCATTTCTATATTTTTTGATTTTATCATCATTTAATAAAATTGTGAAGTCCCCGTTTAAGTCCCATACATTTCCACTATTAAAATACCTTTAGCCTTAACAATTCAATACAATACCTAATTCATTTTAAAAGATTCATTCCCTAAAGAAGTAATATAACATAATATATTTTTACATTTAACTTTTTATATTTTTTAATAAAAATTCAACTTATAACTCGAAAAGCTCCATATATTGACCAAATCCTTCCTTTTCTAAATCTTCTTTGGGAATAAATCGAAGCGCAGCTGAATTCATGCAATAACGTAGACCGGTGGGTTCAAGCCCATTATCAAATAGATGGCCAAGATGAGAATCTGCATATTTGCTCCTTACTTCCGTTCTGCTCATAAATAAACTGTTATCTTCTTTTTCTAAAATGTTATCCGGTTCGAGCGGCTTCGTAAAGCTTGGCCAGCCCGTTCCCGAATCAAATTTGTCAAGTGAGCTAAAAAGCGGTTTGCCGGATAAAATATCCACATAAATACCTTCTCTCTTGTTATCCCAATATTCATTGTCAAATGCCATTTCTGACCCATTCTCTTGAGTTACCTTATATTGTAAAGGAGTTAATATTTTTTTCAGCTCTTCATCCGAAGGCTTTTTGAATTTGTTAGCATCATTATTGTTCGCTTCTTCCCATGTCGATTTAAGATATGCTTCACGTCCCGAACCAGCACGATATAATTTATATCTTGTGGGAGATTTTTGGTAATAATCCTGATGATAATCCTCCGCCTGATAGAATTGAATGAACGGAACGATTTTAGTATATAATTTTGCATCCAATTTTTTTTCTTGTTCCTGCATTGATTGGATAGCCGCATCTCTCTGCTTTACATTATGGTAAAAAAAATAGACATATATTGTCGGTTAGAAGATTTCATTTTGCAATGGATAAGAATTGAGCATTTATGGCCACAATTATAGTGCTTAGAGACATCAGAGCAGCTCCGATAGCCGGAGAAATTATTATGCCATAATTGTATAATATTCCGGCAGCAAGAGGAATAGCAATAACATTATATCCTGTTGCCCAATACAGATTTTGAATCATTTTACGATAAGTTGCTCTTCCAAACAAAATGAGCGAAGTAACATCCAAAGGATTGCTGTTGACCAAGATAATATCAGCAGTCTCGGCAGCAACATCTGTGCCTGAGCCGATAGCAATACCTACATCTGCCTGAGCAAGAGCGGGGGCATCATTAATTCCGTCTCCAGTCATAGCAACAAATTCTCCTTTACTCTGCAGCTCTTTTATTTTTTCCAGTTTTTCATGTGGCAGTACTTCTGCAAAATATCCATCAAGATGTAACTCATTTGAAACTTCTTCAGCGATTCTTTTATTATCTCCGGTAAGCATCCAACACTTTATGCCCAATCTTTTTAGCTGCTGTATTGCTTCATAGGATTCCTTTCTAATTTTATCAGCTAGCGTGATAACGCCAATTATTTTGCTATCAAGCAAAATATAAACCAGTGTTCCGGTTTCGTAATCCTTAATTTCTTTTAGCATCTCAAAATTGTTTTTCCTCACATAACCCTGGCTAACCAAGGCGATATTTTTTCCTTCTATTTTCCCCTTTACTCCTTGTCCTTTTATTACCTCGAAGTCTGACATCGGCATGGTCTTAACTTTTAGTTCTTCCGCTCTGTTTATAATTCCCCTGGCAATTGGGTGTTCAGAATTCTTTTCCAGTGAGGCTGCCAATTGAATCATCTTTTTTTCATCATAAATTTTGTCTATAACCGTAACCAGGCTTACTCCGAATTTACCTTCGGTAAGTGTACCTGTCTTATCAAACACCACAGTGGTTATCTTTCTGGAATTTTCAAAGGTAGTTCTATTTCTTATTAAAAGGCCGTTTTTTGCCGACAACGAAGTCGAGACTGCCGTAACCAGAGGTATGGCTAAACCTAAAGCATGAGGGCAGGTAATCACCATTACTGTAGCCATCCTTTCAATGGCAAAGGCTAGGTCGAGCCCATATATAATCCAGTAAATGAGTGTGGCTGTTCCGATAGTCACCGCAATGATGGTAAGCCAGTTTGCTGCTTTATCCGCAAACCTCTGAGTTTTTGATTTGGATGACTGAGCATCTTTTACCAGGTTAATGACCTTGTTTAAATACGATTCTTCTCCTGTCCCTTCAACCTTTACTTCCAAAACTGCATCTCCATTTACCGAACCGCCGATAACCTTATCTTCCTCTTTTTTATGTACTGGCTTTGATTCTCCGGTCAGCATTGATTCATCAATATAGCTGCTGCCTTTGATAATAAAACCGTCAGCAGGTATTTTTTCACCCGCTTTGATTAAAATTTTATCCCCCTTTTTCAAGATAGAAATTTTGACTTCTTTGACTTCGCTTCCCTTCATTAGGTGGGCTGTATCCGGCATTAATTGAGCCAGCTTTTCTAGTGCCCTGGAAGCCCCTAAAACAGATTTCATCTCAAACCAGTGGCCCAGAAGCATCACATCTATCAGGGTAGCCAGTTCCCAGAAAAAAAACTTTCCTTTAAGGCCAAAAACCACTGCCGAACTATAAAAATAGGCTACTGAAGTAGCTAAGGCAATAAGAGTCATCATTCCCGGCTGTTTCTTCCTGGACTCATCAAAAAATCCTTTTAAGAAAGGCCAACCCCCGTAGAAGAATATAAAACTGGAAAGAGCAAAGAGAACATATTTTTCTCCGGGAATACCAAAACTAAAATTAAGCAACTTTTGTATTAAGGGAGACAGCAAAAGAATGGGTATGGTGACCAAAGCTGATATGATAAACCTTTTTTTAAAATCACGCACCATGTGCTGATGATGATCGGCATGGTCATGATGCATATGCTCTTGATGACTTTTACCTTTTTGAGATTGATGATTAGTTTTTTGAGGTTCATGCTTTTCATGATGCATATTAGGCATAGGCTTTTTCTTTTCTACTACTTTTTTAAGAGTAACCTTGCACATATTGCATTTTCCCGGAGTATCATACTCCATTTTGCATTTTGGACATCTATATCTGGTCATTCTACTTCCTCCATAGACAAAGATTAAAAACAAATTAAAAGAAAAGCATTTTTTGTTATATTGATATAGTTATAGCTAAGGGAATACCAGGAATAATTAAATGAATTATATAGATTGTGCCAGGGCTTCGAAACCGGCTACAATATCCAGTAATTCTTTGGTAATCGCATTTTGCCTCTGACGGTTAAATTGAGCGTTCAGATTATCCAAACGTTCCTCGATGTTCTCTTCGGCTTTCTGCATGGCCGTTAAACGGCTGGCGTTCTCACTGGCCATCGACTCGATAAAAGCCCGATATAAGGAAATATAAAAAAATTGATGGATGAAGGAATAGAGCAGCTGTTCCCAGGGAAGGGTATATAAGGGCAAATTACGAGAAGGCCATTTTTTTAAAGCTAATTCCTTTAGCCATTCCTGGTCCAAAGGGAATAAATGAAATTGAAAGGGTTCAAAGATGACTCCTCTTACGAGCTTATTATAAAATAAATAAATATCATCTATTTTTTCCCGAAACCGCCATGACTCCACCAGTACCAGCAATTCCTGAATAGCGCTATTCAGGTCATATCTGGATTCAGGAAAATTAATCCTGGCTGCCGGTTGGTAGCCAATTTCTTTTAACTGTTCTTCCACTCTCTCTCCGGCAACCCCTATTTTTAATTGACTATAATCGAAAGTATTTCCTTTTTCCCATTCCATAAAGGAATTAGCCACCATCACATTAAATTTACCGGCCATTCCTCTTTGTGAACCAAAGATGATGACTCCCATTCGTCTTTCATTTTTCAATATCGGTTTTTTTAATATTTCTGGTTTTTCCTTTAACAATGCCTGGAAACCCATCTCAATGGATTGGTGATATTCAGTAATGGCCTCTACGGCTCGCGCATGATAATGAATGTTCACTGCCGCCAATGCCTTCATGGTTTTGACCACCGAATATAAATCCCGGGCACTTTCAATTTTTCTCTGAATGGTTTCCAGCATCTGCATTTGAGTGGTCTTCCTCTCTTTTTAAAATATTTGTTTCTACAAAATCGAGAATCCTTTTTACTTCATCACTATCCAGTTTTTTATTATTCATCACTTTTTCTTCCAATTGGGGGAATCTTTCTTCCAAATTCTTTTTTATTTCTATTATTCTTTTTTTAATATCCTCAACCGAAACCCCATCCCATAACCCCTGGTTTACCATAAGCAGAACGACAATTTGTTCCATGACCGAGTAGGGAGCGTATTGATTCTGTTTTAAAATTTCTCTTATTCTTCTTCCTCTTTCCAGTATTTTTATAGTACTCTCATCTAACTGAGTCCCGAACCGGGAAAAGATTTCCAGCTCTTGAAATTGAGAATAAGTTAAACGTAAGTTACCCACCACCTCTTGATAGGAAGCTAATTGTGTTTTTCCTCCTACCCGGGATACTGATTTCCCCACATCAACGGCCGGCAACAGTCCTCCCTGGAATAATTGAGGGGAAAGATAAATTTGACCATCGGTAATGGAAATAAGATTGGTTGGGATGTAAGCTGATAAATTTTGTGCCTGGGTTTCAATAATGGGCAAGGCGGTCAAAGAACCGCCACCTTTTTCTTTCTTCAGATGAGTCGCCCTTTCTAAAAGACGAGAATGAATATAAAAAATATCTCCGGGATAGGCTTCCCGGGCAGGCGGCCTTCTTAACAAAAGCGATAGCTCCCGGTAAGAGCGGGCATGATGGGTTAAATCATCATAAATTACTAAAACATCTTTTCCTCTTTCCATAAAATATTCACCGATACTGGTCGCAGCATAAGGTGCAATATAATTCAAGCCGGGCGTATCTTCTCCTGATGCCACCATTACCAGGCTATATTCCATGGCTCCTGACTTTTTAAGTTGAGCAATGACTCTGGCCACCGAAGATAACTTTTGACCGATAGCACAATAAATACAAATAACCTCTTTATCTTTTTGATTAATCATGGTGTCCACAGCAATCGCTGTTTTCCCGGTCTGTCGGTCTCCCAGGATAAGCTCCCGCTGCCCCCGGCCAATCGGTACCAGGGCATCCACGACTAAAATACCTGTCTGTAAAGGAACATATACCGGTTCTCTATCCATAATGGGAGGAGATTCACGCTCAATGGGATATCTCTCCATGGTCCTTAAAGTGCCTAAACCATCCAGGGGACGGCTCACCGGGTCGATGACCCTTCCCAACAATGATTCGCCAACCGGGACATCCATGACCTGGTTGGTTCTCCTCACTTCATCTCCGGCTTTAATCCCCTTCGCATCATCAAAGAGAACAATATCTACTTTACCTGGTTCCAGATTAAAGATCATTCCCCGCTGGCGGTCTTTGAAAGTCACGATTTCCCCTGCTTTTACTTCCGGCAACCCTTTTGCCGTGACAATACCTTTACCTACCGCGGATACAATACCGATTTCCTGTACATATAAGGATACTTTCTGCTGTTTTACCACGCGATTCATACTGGAAAAAGTCGTTTTTAAATTTTCTTCTAAAGATAAAGTATCTATCTCTTTCGTTGTATTACCCATTAATACCCCCACATGACCATAAATGACCTCCTAATCCATCCAAAGCAGATTAGTTTTCTTCCTTTTCAACATCCGGTTCTTGAAAACTGAATTCAGTAAAAGCTTTCTTCAACTGCTCTTCCAGTCCATCTAAATAGTTTTCAATATTCCAGGAAATCTTCTTTCCCTCGGTTCGAGTTTCAATGCCGCAAATCAATTTAGGAGAAACTTTAAAATTGATTTCAACTTTATCACCGATTATCTCTTCCAGTATTTTCCTGATCTCAGATTCTTTTTTGCCGGTTAGCTGAAAACTGCTATCCACCCATACCTTCCGCTCATCTTTATTGATAAACCGGATAAAATCATCTTTTTCCTCTTTGCTCAACTTGCCCAACTGGATTAAGAAATTTTCAATCAGCTGGTTTTCTAATTTTTCATCGGCTAAATCCGCTAAAACCTTTCTGCTCATCTGACAAACCTGCTCGCAGGATAAATGGCGAAGGTCTCTTAAAAAAGCGGTGCGTTGTTTTGATATCGCCTCTCTCCAATTTTTTTGCTCTTCATCAATTTTACTTCTGGCATCTTTTACCAATTCTTCCCGCTTCTTTTGGGCATCCTTCTTGGCCTGAGCAAGCATCTCATTCCATTTTTCCTGGAGTTCTTCTCTTATCCTGCGCTGTTCTTCTAACTCTTTCTGTGCTGCTTTTTTTGCTGTTTCAGCATCTTGCATCCGGTCGGTGATTTGCTTTTCCCTCTCATCCATAATCTTGATAATCCGATTAAATAAAAATCGTTTCAAGAGATAGATCAGAATTAAAAAATTAATGATTTGGGCAATGATAGTAAATGAATCTAAAAGCATATTACCCCCCCTAATGACTTAAGACATAATTCCAGAAAGGATTGGCAAAAATAAGAATGACTGAAATGACCAAACAGTAGATAGCCGTCGATTCAACCATGGCCAATCCCACAAATAAAGTTCTGGTAATGGTATTGGCTTCGTCGGGTTGTTGAGCAATCGCTCCCAATGCCCGGGCCAGGGCCATCCCTTCTCCTATGGCGGGGCCAACCGAACCAATGGCAATGGTGATTCCCGCAGTAATAATAGAAACCGCACCGATAATATCAATACTACTCATTTTCTTTACTCCCTTCCTTTTGTTCTATCTGAATCGTCTTATTTTCTATCCGCGTGGCCGAAGCAATATAAACCGTGGCCAGCACGGTAAAGATATAAGCTTGTATTTGACCAATTAATAATCCAAAAACCTGCATCACAATGGGTATAAACAAAGGGGTGATGATCAATAAAACTGCCGCAATCAATGAGCCGCTCATCATATTCCCAAATAATCGTACCGCCAGAGCCAGCGTACGGGAGAAATCACCAATTACATTAAAGGGGGCCATGAAGATAAAAGGCTCCAAATAATGTTTAAAATAAGCAAGTGCCCCTTTTTTGGCAATGCCGAAAATAGGTATGGCAAAAAATACGCAAATAGCCAGCGCACTGGTAGTGGACAATGAACCGGTTGGAGCCTGATAGCCGGGAATAATAGACAACAAACTGGATACCGAAATAAATAAAAATAAGGTGCCTAAAAAAGGAATAAAGGGGTCTGGATTCTGTTGAGTAATTTCTTTCACTTGCTGCCGCATATAACCGATAATCACTTCCAAAAAATTTTGCCAGCGGCTTATTTTAGGTCCGATGGTTAAATTTCTGGTGGCCAGCCAGCTAATTATAATAAGTATGAGCATGGCTATCCAAGTAAAAAGAATCGTAGCATTTAGATGGATTCCATTCCATTTAAATAAAATAATAGCATCCGGACTTATATCCATTTTTAATTCCTCATCCCCTATTTAATTATGATTATTTATATCTTTTTTTGGTTTACCAATCCTTCTACTTAAAAAAATACGACTTATAATAAATCCCACCAAAAGAATTAAAACATTTCCCCAATCACCCTGACGGGCAATATAAATTAATACCAAAAACACAACAGCCATTCTTAAAATATAACTTCCCAGGGTTAATATAATCGGCGAACGAGCCTGATTCATATTTTTAATGGTCAGCCATAAACCGCCAAAATAAAATAATCCTAATCCCAGGCCAATGATAAAATATAATAAGCTGTAAACACTAAGATTCATTCTTCGTTTTCCTCTTCAATCGATTTTCGTTCTTTTTCCACCCAGTACCAGGCATTGAGACAGCCAAGGATAATCCCCAAAAAAAGGAAAGTCAAGGTCCAGGAAATATGACCCGGCCACTTCTTATCAGCCCAGATACCCACGGCAATACCAATCACAGTCGGTATCATCACCGACCAGCCAATCACTCCGAACGAACCCATGCCGAACCACACAGCCTGATATTTCTTGTCTCGGGCTCTTAATTTGCGTTTTTCTTTTTTCTCGATTTTCCTGAGAAAACCCTGCTGTATATCTTTTGATTTATTCTTGCTATCCATTTATTCATGCGTCTCCAAATTTAAAAAACTTCTGACAAAATCTGCTTCTAATTTACTTAAAGCAGTCTGGGCATCTTTTTCTTTCTCATCTGTTTTGATAAATATTTCTTCCACCCGATTTTTCAGCTCTCCCAAATCTTCTCCCTCTATGGCATTCCTGGTCGAAATAACCACTTCTTTCCCATATTTAACCAGGATTCCTTCATCGATAGCTAAAAAAACATCTTTCTCCTCGGATGTGGTTAGCAGTAAAATTCCCGGTGTTAAGGAAGTGGTAAAATCAACATGTTTGGGCAGCAGGCAAAACCACCCGTTTTCTGCCTCTGCCGTTATTTTTTTGACTTCCTTTTTTAAAAATGTCTTCCCCGGTAATAATATCTTTAAATCAATCATTTTTCGCTTCTACTTTATCTTCTTCTTTCGCTTCTTCTATGGAGCCAATCATATAAAGTGATTGCTCGGAATAACTGGCAAATTCGTCATTTAAGATTTTCTCACATCCGTCTAATGATTCGGGTAAACTCACCCGGCGGCCCTTATTGCCAATAAACTGTTCTGTGGTGGCAAAGGGTTGGGTTAAAAACTTTTCCAGGCGCCGGGCACGATTGACCGTTCTCTGGTCTTCCTTGGATAATTCCTCCAAACCCAGCATGGCGATAATATCCTTTAATTCCTCATATTCAGATAAGTTCTGCTTCACCTCCCGGGCTATCTGGTAATGCCTCTGACCAACAGTCAACGGTGAAAGCATATTAGAGGCAGATTTTAAGGGGTCTACTGCCGGATACAATCCCTGGCTGGCCCGCTGCCGGGAAAGTACCACTGAAGCAGAAAGATGACTAAAAGTATGCACTGCTGCCGGGTCGGTAAAATCATCGGCAGGTACATAAACCGCCTGGATGGAGGTGATGGACCCGGTGGGCGAATTACAAATTCTTTCCTCAAGGTCAGCAATCTCACTGGCCATAGTGGGTTGGTACCCTACCCGGGAAGGCAATTCGCCTAAAAGACCGGAAACCTCGGCCCCGGCCTGGACAAAGCGGAATATATTATCAATTAACAAAAGAACGTCCTGCTTCACTTCATCACGGAAGTATTCTGCCATGGTTAAAGCAGCATGCCCTACTCTAAATCGGGCACCGGGTTGTTCGTTCATCTGGGCAAACATCAAGACCGCCTTTTTCAGGACGCCTGTTTCTTTCATTTCCCGATATAACTCTTCTCCTTCTCTGGAACGCTCGCCAATGCCGCAAAAGAGGCTCACCCCTTCATGTTCCAAAGCCATATTGTGAATCATCTCCATAATCAGAACCGTCTTGCCGACTCCGGCACCGCCAAATAATCCGGCCTTTCCTCCTTTTTCCAGAGGAGCCAGAACGTCAATCACCTTTATGCCGGTCTCATAGATATCTGTCGCCGTAGCCCGTTCGGCAAGAGGAAGAGATTTTTGATATATCGGTACTAATTTTTCAGGCGTTAAAACATCTCCTCCATCAATCGGTTCTCCAAAAACATTAAACATTCTTCCCAATAATCCGGACCCCACGGGTACTTGCAAAGGATGTCCCATGTCAATGATTTCATCTCCCCTTTTTAGCCCTTGGGTAGGCGTTAAGGCTATTCCTCTCACCGTCGTGGCATCCAGATGAAGGGTTACTTCGATAATTGCTTCGCCGGATTTCAATTGGTAATTTATCTTGGGAAGGAACTGCGGGAAAAAAGCATCAACCACACTTCCCCGAATTGCTTTTATTTGGCCTCTGTTCATTTTCTGATTATCCATTCGTATATCTCCACTCATCGCTCTTTGTCCATTTAGGTTTTAATTTATTTTTATTTTTTTCTGATTATTTCTTTAGTGCGGGTAGCGAATTAATTTTAATTATACTATTTCTTTATAAGGTTGTACAACTTGAATTGTGTACTGGCTGTGGGATTGGATAGAATTTTTATATTATGAAGAATGAATGGATTGATAGGCCTTTACATTTGACATACGGTATTTTCTAAAATATGATAAAAGCATAACAAAGGACTGTTCCCTGTAATATTCTAATTATCTAAAAATACATTGAGAACCTTAGCTTATCAGATTCTTTATAAAAAACTAAGAGAAAGTTCCTGAATTATTAAGTTAGTGCACCATTCTCTGTCACACTTTAAAATTATTTAAAAATACAACGATCCGAATAAATTCACGGGAAAATTGAGCGGCTGCTTTTCTATCAACTTTAATAGGGTAATTATGCTCTATAATATTGCCCAAAGATTTTAATTCCAGTGAATAACCTCCTCTACCCTCTTGTTCCAGTAGTTATGTAGATTTTTTAGATCATCTTGAGAGACCATTGGCTTTTCTATATTCTCGAGGTGATTATACTGGGGGGTTGGCACTCTTCCCAATTCGTGTTCGTATAGAACTATTGCACCAATAAAAGAACTTACCCGTATTATGGCTTTATAGCATTGATCCAACTTGTCTAAAGTAACCTTCTTCTGGTTTTCCGTCAATTTTAATCTACCGATTGGGTCTGATGCATGTGCAATAAATTTATTTGCATAGGTTCTCAGATTTTCACAGATTTTGAGCTCTTTATTGAGTTTAATAAATACAGATTTATTTACTCGATCGGCTCTTGATCGATTCTGAGGAAGCACACTTGATAGCGTGTCGAAATTTTCATGTTTCTTTTTCCATGGTCTCCATTTATCAATACCGTCTATCTCAAGTGATACACCTTCATACTTGCTTCCATCATAAGAAACATAATTTTCACGTGTGAATATATCTATATTATCTGACACATCATCGATGAGACGGAGAACTGAGAGTACCCCTTTCTTAAGATCATAAAAGTTCCGATCAGTCAGACGGCGTATCGCCATTACCTGTGAAACAAGAAAACCTTCATCTAAAAGATGAAGGAGTGGCCCATTAAATCCGAGAGATTCAGATTCAGATTCTCTATTAATTGTCAACCTTCTTGCTTCATTGAATGTTCGATAAATTGCATCTTTCCACAGCATATGCGTTATTTGATTAGATATAGAAAGGGAATCTTCGAAAAGCCAATTATTCCAATTAGCCCTTTTTACACGAAATATTGCTAGTGCTTCTTTATCATGAACATCGCAATCATATATATTGATCATCATAGAACACCTCGACTTCTGGGGTCTCACCTTAACAGGTTTAACTCTTTTTCTTTTTAAAAGCTTTAATTATTTTTACTGGTGGGCATCTCTATATATTTCTGCAATTCTTTCCACAAATCTTATCCACACTCCCCAAGAAATATGACTCTTTAGTACACCAAAAATCAAGTTTTGATCGTATTCTGATAAGTTAACTTTATTGTTGAGTTGTTTATTGGCTATAAATGTATTATAGCTTCTTTCAGTATACGCCAATATAGCTTCTGCAATAATATTATCACTAACTGGAAATATATTGTTAAAATATATTGTTAAAAAATCATTTTTTAAAAAAAGATTTTCGATTATTTCTATCCCTTTAGAATTTAATTCATGTGAAAAATTGCAAATCCATTCAGCTGAATCATCTACTTTTAATTGATTAATTACTGTCTCTTATACACATCTGACGCTGCCGACGAAGAGGATAGTGTAGATCTCGGTGGTCGCCGTATCATTAA
>OGCK01000039.1_pt1 | contig 23047 bp, 19 predicted proteins | sample 1570051 | NCBI WGS metagenome assembly OGCK01 (sample SAMN06266181, study PRJEB24510) | hot springs metagenome | isolation source: hot spring sediment | place: USA: Zodletone Spring, Oklahoma | collected 2013-12-03 | reverse complement strand
TAATGATACGGCGACCACCGAGATCTACACTATCCTCTTCGTCGGCAGCGTCAGATGTGTATAAGAGACAGGGCTACAACCTATGCATCGGCTGCGACGCATACGATCAAAAAAGGCGAGACACTCTCCGCTATCGCCAAAGCGAACAAAACCACGGTCGCTCAACTCTGCAAACTTAACGGACTGAAGAAAAACGATACGCTGAAGGTCGGAAAAGTCTTAACGGTCTCCGGCGCACAAAACACGGTTCAGGCCGTACAGACAGCACAGCATAAAGTAAAAAGCGGCGAGACACTCTCCGCTATCGCCAAAGCGAACAAAACGACGATCAACCAACTCTGCAAGCTTAACGGACTGAAAAAGAGCAGTACGCTGAAGGTCGGGCAGGTGTTAACGGTTCCCGGTGCAAAAAATACAGTTCAGGTTGCACAGGCAGCGACAGAAACCTATAAGGTGAAGAGCGGTGATGCGCTCTATGCGATCGCCAAAACATACAGGACAAATGTCTCAACGCTCAAGTCGATGAACAATCTCAAGGGAGACACGCTCAGAGCGGGACAGACTATCAAAGTACCGGCGGCAGAAACAGTAACGGTCGCGGTACAGACAACGAAGAAGAGTGACAGAAAACTGGCACAGACCCTCAGTACTCTCCCCAAATCAACCTATATGAAGAAAGAGCCTTCCAAAAAAGATGTCTTTAATCTTGGAGATATCTTCTTTGGAAAGAATACTAAGACAGAGAAAGAAGCAGAGGTCATAAAGGTAGCCAAGACGAAACTGGGTAACAGATACGTGTGGGGTGCGACAGGGACAAAGGGAACCTTTGACTGTTCTGGATTTACAAAGTACTGCTATAAAGAGAACGGGATCGATATCCCGAGAACCTCCATCATGCAGTCCAAGCATGGGAAGTTTATCAAAAGGTCAGAACTTAAAAAGGGTGACCTGATCTTCTTTGACACTTCAAAGCAGCGTAAAGGGTATGTGAACCATGTGGGTATCTATCTGGGGGATAACAAGTTTATCCATGCCTCTTCAGCGAAGAAAAAAGTGGTCATCACAAGCTTGGATGCAACATTCTACTCACAGCGCTATATGGGTGCCAGAAGACCTCTTTAACCTCTCATGAGAAGCTTTCACGGCTTCTCCTCTCATCTCTTTGATACTTTTCTCTTACTTTTTATCCCATTGTATCCATCACAATTTGTATCCGGCTGTTTAGATGCTTGACTTTCCCACAGACGTCATCCTCGTGCTTGCACCCCAAGGGCATTTCCTCCGGGCACACGTGGATCCACAGGTTGAAGACACAACAAAAGTCTGTTTGTCAATCCCTGTTAAAAAACGTGTGGATTCCCGATCAAGTCGGGAATGACGAGTGAAATCCATGCACGAAAGTTGGGTTGTATGGCTGTGTTTGCCATTTGAGTATGCATGCGTTGTGATAGTGATTTTTTGTCTGAGAATCTTGGGGAAGAGAACTGTCAAGGGGTAGTCCCTGACAGTTAAAGAGGTGAGTTAAACTTACTCCGCTTCCAGAACGGCACCGGAGCTTGCATTGGTTACAAGCGCTCTGTACTGTTTGAGCCATTTGCTTGTCAGAGGTTTGACGATCGGCTGGAATCGGTCTCTTCTCTCCGCGATCTCTTCGAAGGTAAGTTTTGCTTCGAGGATGTAGTTGTCGACATCGATGAAGATCTCATCCCCGTCTTCCAGCAGGCCGATCAGTCCGCCTTCTGCCGCTTCGGGGCTCACGTGACCGATGCTCGCGCCTCTGGTCGCTCCTGAGAATCTACCGTCGGTGATTAGTGCGACCTTGTCGCCCAGCCCCATACCCATGATAAGACTGGTAGGGCTCAGCATCTCCTGCATCCCTGGGCCTCCTTTTGGCCCTTCATAACGGATGACCACGACATTCCCGGCTTTGACTTTGCCGTTGATGATCCCCTTGATCGCTTCCTCCTGGGAGTTGAAACATACCGCTGTTCCAGTGAAGACACGATCCCCTGTGATGCCCGCAGTTTTGATCACGGCACCCTGTTCCGCCAGGTTTCCGTAAAGGATCGCAAGACCGCCGACTTTGGAGTAGGGGTTGTCGATCGTATGGATGATGTTGGTATCCAGGATCTTTGCATCTTTGATCTTCTCATAGAGTGTCTCTCCTCCGATACAAAGGTTGTCCAGCAGGATATCATTTCCGCGTTTTTGCATCTCATGCATGACGGCATTCACGCCGCCGGCTTTGTTGATATCCTCCATATGCACCGTTGAGAGTGAGGGAGAGATCTTGGCGATGTGTGAAACTTTTTTGGAGATGATGTTGATATCTTCAAGGTTGAAGTCCACTTCTGCCTCTTTTGCGATCGCCAGCATATGAAGAACCGTGTTGGAGCTTCCTCCCATTGCCATATCCACTGCAAAGGCATTGCGTACGGCATTTTCATTGAGGATATTTCTCAGCTTGAACTTTTCCCGCTCGGCCTGTTCCATCTTGGCGATCTCGCAGATGCGGCGTGCAGCCTTCTTGTAAAGCTCTGTTCTCTCAGGCGTGAGCGCAAGGATCGTACCGTTGCCGGGCAGCGCGATACCCATCGCTTCCATCAAGGTGTTCATGGAGTTCGCCGTAAACATTCCCGAACAGCTTCCTCCGCTCGGACAGGCATTGCACTCGATATCGTAAAGATCTTCATCGCTGATCTCTCCTGTCTCATGCTTCCCAACAGCTTCAAATGCAGTAGCAAGGTCGATCGGTGTACCGTCTTTTGTGTGGCCTTTTTGCATCGGTCCGCCGGAGACAAAGACAGTCGGCACGTTGACGCGCAGCGCCCCCATGATCATCCCCGGTACGATCTTGTCACAGTTGGGGATCGCGATCATCGCGTCAAGTTTGTGCGCATTCATCACCGTTTCAACCGAGTTGGCGATGATCTCGCGGCTTGGCAGGGAGTAGAGCATCCCGTCATGCCCCATCGCGATACCGTCATCCACCCCGATCGTGTTGAACTCAAAAGGGACACATCCGTTTGCCCGGATCTCCTCTTTGATCACTTCAGATACTTTGTTGAGGAAAAAGTGCCCGGGGATGATCTCGATAAAGGAGTTGGCCACACCGATGAACGGCTTATCAAAATCTTCGTCCTTCACACCTGTGGCACGAAGCAAACTTCTGTGCGGGGCTCTGCTGAACCCCTGTTTTATCTCATCACTTCTCATTATTTGATTCTCCTTGTTGACAGGCAGGGCCCGTCAATAATTCCTCTGAACCGCAGCTTTGTCTGAGGGATCTCAGTGCGGCCTGGGTTCAAGAAATTATATTGTTTAGATTTAGGGGGATTATAACACTTTGCATCTCAAAAAATGCAAAAACCGGCGATAAAGATTTTTTTTGAAAAAAATGTCGGTTTTTTCTTTACATTGAAAGAGTTTTTGGCTATAATCGCACTCCAATTTTGAAGTATTTTCGAAATTTGGTTTGGAGTGCGGGCGTAGCTCAGGGGTAGAGCATAACCTTGCCAAGGTTAGGGTCGACGGTTCGAATCCGTTCGCCCGCTCCATTAATAAAGGTCTTCCTGATACGGAACAAAGTCCCGCATCAATTCATCTCACTAAAGCTTAACCTGTCGGTTCAGAAGATAAAAAGAGTTGAAGAGGCAAGAGTTGATATTTAAAATTTGCATTTAAAAATTGGTGTCCGATTCGGCCCGGGTGGTGAAATCGGTAGACACAGGGGACTTAAAATCCCCCGGTCATTGCGACCGTGCCGGTTCGAGTCCGGCCCCGGGCACCATTAAATAGACCGATAAATGAGCAAAGCCCATTTATCTTATGCTCACGCAGCAGGTCGTTTTAAAACAGCGTATTCAAATAGAGATGGTGCCATCGCCAAGCGGTAAGGCCGCAGCCTGCAAAGCTGCTATCCCCGGTTCAAATCCGGGTGGCACCTCCATTGATCACTTTCTTTCGGATCTGAGTAAAGATTTCGAGGAAAACGGTTCAATAATAAACCAGGTTTTATCTTTTTAAGGTAAAATTCTCTTCTTCATATCTGTCGGGAGATGTCAGAGTGGTTGAATGTGCCGGTCTTGAAAACCGGTGAGGGTAACACCTCCGGGGGTTCGAATCCCCCTCTCCCGGCCACTACTTTTTATCAATTATACTAAAGCCCTAAATATCGAACTTTGAGAGTATCTCATACCACCTATGTACCACCATATCGTATTCTTTGATTGTGAAAGATACCTGATAGAAGATCTGTTTACTTATTCATGAATGCATGTATTAATATATAAAAGGTATCTTTTTACTATGTTTATTTGTCATTATCCTTCAGCGCGTATAATATATTCAGCTGATAAGAAGAGGAGAGACAATGGATATTGAAATCGTGCAAAATGTTGTATTGATCGGTCTGGGTATAGTAACCTTTATGATGTACATCACTGCCAAAGCGTGGGATGAGATCGCTGATGAGATGGAGTCTGACAGGGATAACAAAAGCGCGTAGCGTGTGCAGCTGAAAGTCCAATACTATATGGGCCGATCATGACAGCAGTATAAAGTTAAATTAAGTATATATGGATATAATTACTATCTATTTATATTATAACTTCTTAATATCTGAATCTGAGTGAAATCAATTTATTTATTTTACATTTATATGACGCGGGATAGAGCAGCTTGGTAGCTCGTTGGGCTCATAACCCAAAGGTCGATGGTTCAAATCCGTCTCCCGCAACCAATCACATTACCATAAGGAGAAATATGTCAATAAAGAATATATCAAAAGAGACAAGAGTGAAAGTCTTGATCAGACTTTTGAAAAACAACGAATCATTTGAAGATGCGTGTTCCAAGTCCGCTTTGTCGATCAAAGAAGCAAAACAGTTTTTAGCCCTCAACTAACCCGTTCACGTTAAGAAAGGTTGCCTCTCAGGCCTTTTTTATCTTCATTTCATCCCCCATAACTCCATTTTTTCTTACAATACTTAGCATATATCATTATTTACCAGAATCACAGCAGATGAGCTGTCCGGTTGCTTACCCAATACACTCTACTCTATTTATACAGAAAAATTCACTACAATAGTTTGATGCAAACAACAATGAAACTTCATGCCATTATCATTGGAGAACAACCCAAAGAACCTTTGCACTATGTCGATAGCGTGCGCGCGGTCAAGGGCAGAGGGCTGGAGGGGGACCGGTACTTTTTCGGGCGGGGCACCTTCAACAAGCCGCAGCTCGATCAGTCTGTCCGCGAGGTGAGCATCCTGCCCTATGGGAGCCTGGCGCAGTGCAACCGGCGCCTGGATACGGATCTGGACTTTACCGATCTTCGAAGAAATCTGGTGATCGAGGGGTTTGATGTGGAGCAGATAGGGGACTGTGTGTTCGGGATAGGGGAGGCGGAGTTCCGTATCGTGCGAACCTGCCCGCCATGCGGCTATCTTTCCAGGCTGCTGGGAGAGGATATGATGCGGGGGCTGAAGTATATCAGGGGATACCGTGCGGTTGTGGTGAAGAGCGGTATGGTACAATGTGGTGATGAAATCATCATAAAGGAGTAAAGATGGGCGAAAATATCGCAAAACTGATATTGAGAATAACGGTTGGGGGGATGATGCTCTTCCACGGTATCCACAAAGCAGTGCACGGGATAGGGTTTATCAAGGGGATGCTGAAGTCCCATGGGATCCCTGAGATGCTGGCGTACGGTGTCTATGCGGGAGAGATCCTCGCGCCGCTCTTTTTGATCATCGGGTGGAGGAGCCGGGTATGGGCTGCGGTCATCGCACTCAATATGGCAGGGGCACTCTACCTGGCACATGCGGGAGACTTTCTGAAGCTTGGGGCGCATGGCGCGTGGGCAGTGGAGCTGCCGATGTTCTATCTCTTGAGTGCAGTTGCGATCGTGCTCCTTGGTTCGGGGAAATATGCGGTGATCAGAGATTAGCGGAGGTGCCGCATGAAATCCCCTGTTTATAGAAAAGTACTAGAATAAATAATATTTGTTTACAAATGCTTTATTTTTGTGCTATACTAAAAACAGTAGCCGTGCCATCCGTGGAATGGAAAGGTGGGTCAGTGTGTCTGGCAGACCTTCGGGTTACATAATAGAGGAAAAAACAAACCTGTTTTGATGAAGGAATATGTTTTTTTTAGCGGTGCTTTGGATAAGCAAACTTTGCGTTGTAAACGATAAGGAGTAGAAAATGGGGTTGACCAGAGTGGAAAGATGGTTTAGTGATAAACGGAAGCGTTTGGGGAGGGCTTTTACGGGCCTGATCCTTTTGGGTGCCATGACAGCCACGATACAGGCGGGAACCTTCAAGCTGGACCTGCAGGCATGCAGGGTATCGGCCGATAACGGCTATCATGTTGAGAGCGTACCTAGCGTCATGCCTCCGTACGATGATATCAATATGTACTTCTGTAATGATGATGCCTACACACAGGGGAATCTGTTCTCCTGGTCGGAACTGGATATGGTCCCCCATCATATTATCTTCTCAAATACCACGGGAAGTGACCAGAATTTTACCTTCAAAGTAGGGGGTGACTATAAAGATACCGTTGATCCCGATCTGGTGGGTTGGGACTACATCAGCGAACTGACACTGGATGAAAATGCCACCAGGGCGATAGCGATCAAGGATGGAAAAATTCCTCAAGATGTGGTGGATCAGTGTCGTGCGATCGGAGGTATTGCGACGCAGACGATAGAGATCACAGCAAACAGCAAGGAGATCTTTCGTGTGGTTGAGGTCAATGGTTTTAGTGATGATCTGACCTGTGTGGCGATCTATAATATGAGGCTGGCGATCGGTTCAAGCGGCTACAGTGGCTCCTCGCTTCAAAGCCGTCTGATCAGCGTTGAAGGAGACATCAATCTGGGAGACCAGACGATTCCATTGCCAAGTGTTCTTGCCACTTCATTGAGCAAGACGATGGCAGCAACACAAGCGGGGAGCAGAACCTGGACGGTCACAAAGAGCTCGTCTTCCAGCAGTGTTGTATTTGACGATACCTGTAACGACGTTCTGCCACTGCAACAAGATGTCAATATCACGGTTACCTGGACTAAAGGGGAGGTAACCCCCGAGGGGAATGTCAGTATTACTACTGTAATCCAGGCTGACAATGCTGCGAACCGGGATATCAATATCTCGGTGGTCGATACCCTCTACAGTGGTACGACACAGACCAACCAGGTCGGAGAGCTCAATTGTTCGATGGTGACACTTCCGGCACACAGCGGAACGCAGCCGATCTGTACCCACACCTTTACGGTTCCTGACTTAGGTTATGAACAATATAATGACGTGGCGGTAGCAACCTATATCGACCCGGATGTGGATATCTCCTTCCCTGGCTACGAGGTACCGACCAAGACGGCTACGGCGACGGCATTTGTACAGGATACCTCTCAGAGCAGCGACGAGAATGCAACGATCAAAGACCGTGAGTGGATCAGCGGGAATGACATGAACTATTCTGCTGTAATTGCAGCGCCGGTAAGCGGGTCGTTTGATAGTCCTTACACATCGGGAACAATGACCAACGGCGAGGTAAACTGGACCTCCGCGCTTGTGACAGAGAGCGGCAGTGTTACATTTACGAAAACCGTCTATGCACCGGCCGCAACAGCGACTACGGGAACCTTGAGCGACATCGCCTCATTGAGAACAGGCGGGGGCAGTGCGACAAACAGCGGAATCTATGATATCTCTCTTGTTGCCAATGCAGCGGTGAGCCTGACGATCACCAAAACAATGGACCCGGCGGATATCCCCGATGGCGAGACGCTGGACTTCAACTTTACTGTCACGAACGGGCAAGGCTACGATGAGAACTTTACGATTTCAGTCAATGAGACCAATACAAGCCAGTCACTCACTATCTCAGGGCTTGCTCCGGGCAGTTACGGTGTATCAGAACATGCAAAACCGGGCTATGCCGTGGACGGAAGTGCGGTCAGGGAGGTGAACCTCAATCTGCCGACGTGTGGTGCAGAGGTGGTGTTTACCAACATAAAGGCAGGACGACCAGGCGTTGAGGCGATTAAGGTGACCTACCCCAATAGCTATGACGGTGACGATCAGAATGACAGCTGGGAGATGACACTCTATAAGTGGAACGGTGCTAGTTGGGATCCTGTGGAGAGTAATCTTACCGCATCAGGTACAGGTCTGGCGACATTGGTGGCACCGGGAGAGCTTGAAGCGGGCCACTACAAGATAGAGGAGACGCTCAAAGAAGGCTGGTATGAGGTCGGAAGACTGGGGGCAGGGTGTGACTTCAACTATACCGTTGATATGAACGTCTCAACCTACCAATGTGTCTTTGCCAATGCAATGTACGGTACGGTGATCATCAACAAAGCGTTTGTGCAGGGTTCTGAGGCCGCAGACTTTAACTTCACACAGGATATCAACAGCTCCGATCCGCTTGTACTGGGTGACGTTGATCTCACAAAAACCTACCTCAATCTTGAAGCCGGACAATACACGGTGACGGAAACGGATCCGAAACTTGAAGGACAATCCCCTGCCTATGATCTGACCGGGCTTGTCTGTACGGAAAGTCTTGGCACCAGCGATGGCGATGGCGGTACCTCAACCAGTCTGCTGAACCGCAGGGCAAACATCGACCTCGATCCGGGAGAGGAGATAGAGTGTACCTTTACGAACCGTGAGCGCGGAAGAATCAGTGTACTTAAAACAGAAGATGGCAATGAGACAACAAGGATGTGGACATTTACACTCGAAGGTCCAGAGGGGATCATCGAGCACAATACCACCTCCGGTCTTGACTTCTCGGATGCGAGACTTCAGCCTGGGGAAACCTACACGCTTTGCGAGATCTATGTCGAAGCAGGGTGGAGTGCAGAGTGGTTCCTTAACAGTGTGAATATCACGGATGATGTGGAGCTTCGTCCCCATGATGGTCATACCGACCGCTGCTACGACTTCAATGTCAGTGCGGGAGAGACAGCGGCGTTTGAGATCGACAATATCTCGCCTGCCGCAGGGATCCATATAGAAAAAAGCACGAACGGGCAGGATGCGGATGTAGCACCTGGGCCTGTCGTGTTGACGGGAAGCACTGTGACATGGAAATACGTGGTGACAAATACCGGTGAAGCAACTCTTGACAATATTGTCGTCACTGACAACAAGGAAGGGACGATCAGCTGCCCTAAGAACATCTTGGCACCTGGTGAAAGTATGGAATGTACGGAAACCGGTACGGCTGTAGTCGGGCAGTATAGCAACATCGGGACCGTTAACGCTGATGCATATCAGGGAGAAATACAGGTAAGCGACAGCGACCCTAGCCACTATTTTGCCGAAGCAGCGGCGATCGATATCGAGAAGAGCACCAACGGGCAGGATGCCGATACCCCTACAGGACCGATAGTGGTAACGGGGAACACGGTGACATGGACCTATACGGTAAAGAATACAGGGGATGTGACCCTGACCGGGATTGTGGTCAATGACAGTGAGGAAGGGACGATCAGCTGCCCTAAGAACACATTGGTTCCGGATGAAAACATGGTATGTACGAAAACCGGAATAGCCGGGGTAGGACAGTATGAAAACAATGCAACTGCGACAGGAAATTCACCCACCGGAGCAGGAGTAGGTGACAGTGATCTAAGCCACTATTTTGCCGAAGCACCGGCGATCGATATCGAGAAGAGCACCAACGGACAGGATGCCGATGACCCAACGGGACCGATCGTACCGGTAGACAGTAACGTGACATGGACCTATACGGTGACGAATATCGGTAATGTACCTCTCAGCAATATTGTCGTGAGTGACAATGTGGAAGGGACAATCATCTGCCCTCAGAACAGTTTGGTCCCTGGCGAAAGCATGGTATGTACATTAGACGGAACGGCTATAGCAGGTCAGTATGAGAACAATGCAACGGTTACAGCCGTCTCTCCTGTAGGAACGCAGGTGAGTGAAGGCGATCCAAGCCACTATCTTGCGGAGACACCTTCTGTCGATATCGAAAAGAGCACCAACAACTTGGATGCCGATCAGGCAGGAGAGGGGCCGACACTGATCGTCGGAGAGACGGTAACATGGAAATACATCGTCACCAACACCGGTGATGTGAGCCTGGCAATCGACGTGGTTGATGATCAGATCGGTGTTATCGAGGAGTGCTCGAACATCATCCTGGAGCCGGGAGAGTCGAAAATATGCCAGGTGGAGGGTATCGTTACGGAAGGCGAGTATGAGAATACTGCTACGGTTACCGGTACATCAAGACTGAGCGAGAGAACGGCCACCGACAGTGATATGAGCCACTATACAGGTATCCGTGGCGTAGAACTTGGAGACTATGTATGGTATGATGACGACTATAACGGTATCCAGGATGAGAATGAAGATCCGGTAGAGGGTATGACAGTAACGCTCCTGGATGAAAATGGTACAGAGGTTACAGATATCAACGGTATCAGCTCAGTAGAAACGGATGAGAACGGGCTCTATCACCTCTTTGTAAGACCTGGGACCTATATCGTCAGATTCAGTCCTGAGGACTTGCCGGAGAATTATATCTTTACGAAGAAAAATTCCGGAGGTGAAAGTACAGACTCCGATGCTGATCCGACTACCGGAGAGTCAGATCCTGTGACGATTGTCAGAGAATCCAACTATGGCGTGGATGCGGGTATCTACTGCACCTGCCGAGATATGGTAGAGAGCAGTGATGACGGTTCTGCGATGGGGACGCTCTCCGCTTCGCTGATGCTCTTGATGACACTGATGACCGGACTCTACTTTGTACGCAGAGAAGAGCAATATAAAAGAAATAGAAGATAAGGGAGGAAGGAACAATGAAAACGATCATGAAAGCAGCGACACTCACCACTCTTTTGTCTTGCAGTACACTCTATGCGGGAGGGAAGATCATCGCTCCCGCAGTGGCTCCTGTAGCGATGATAGAGGAGAGCTCCGTCAACCCCCTCTATCTCGGGCTGGGGTTGCTCTGGGGGGATACCTCAAGGGAGTGTTACTGTTATGACCTGCAGGGAAATTTAAGATATGAGGTAAGAGCCGATGATGATGCGTGGGGCGGTATTGTGAGACTGGGGTATGACTTCAACCAGTATGTCGGGATCGAAACACGTTTCCTCTCTGCCAGCCTCGGAGGCGGTCTTTTTGACACCACCCATTACGGAATCTTTCTGAAGCCTAAAACGCCGATCGGCGAAAGGTTTAACCTCTATGGCCTTCTGGGGTATGGACATACGAAGATCGAGACAGACTGCGGTACGGTGCAGGAGAGCTATTCCAAGAATGGATTCAGTTACGGTATAGGGCTGGAGTATGACCTCTCCTCAAAAGACGAGGACTATGAAACCTATACGAATGAGGGCAATATGAACCCTGAGTTTGACAGGCCCTTTGACGGTCATGGTGACCAGGAGGTCAAATGGGGGCTATGGGTCGACTATCAGAAACTTCTCCATGATGCAGGGGCGGCACAATACCGATCTCATGTTGTCACTTTCGGGGTTACCTACGATTTCTAACACTTCAGCTGCAGAACCATTTGGTCCTGCAGCTTTTCTTTAATTTCCTCGCATATCACCTTCCCTATTCATGCTATTTACAGAAATACTATACTATTCTGGATCACTTATTTGACGGTCACTCTTACTATGATGTTTATAAACGTATGATCATACAAGAGGAGTCCATCGACATTGCACACAGAACAGTTATCATTGTTCAAAAGGAAAAAGTATGAAAAAAACAATACTCTTTGTATTTGCCGCGATCGTTATGATAGGTACAGCTGCGGAGATACCTTCGTCAATGAAACCCTGGAAGAGCAACATCGACAGGCTCAGCGAGTTTGAGAAGCATGTGGCGATAGAGAAGGGCACGGAGAGAGCATTCTCAGGGGAGTACATCTACACCACAGAGGAGGGTATCTACCGCTGTAAAGTGTGTAATGCCCCGCTTTACAGATCTTCGGACAAGTTTGCATCCCACTGCGGCTGGCCGAGTTTTGACGATGCGATACCCGGTGCGATCAGAGAGATACCCGACAGAGACGGGAGCCGTACAGAGATCGTCTGTGCCAACTGCGGGGCGCATCTGGGGCATATCTTCAGGGGTGAGGGGTATACCGAGAAAAATACCCGCCACTGTGTCAACTCCGTCTCGCTCAATTTTGACAAAAAGCAGAGCAAAGGAGAGGAGAAGGCAAAAGCCTACTTTGCAGGCGGGTGCTTTTGGGGGGTTGAGTACTATATGGAGCAGATCAAAGGGGTGAGCGAGGTGCGTTCGGGGTTTATGGGCGGCAGTGTCGAAAATCCCGGATACTACGATGTGGTACGCGGTGATACCGGGCACCTGGAAGTTGTAGAGGTGCTCTATGATCCTTCTCAGGTCTCCTTTGAAACCCTGGCGAAAACCTTCTTCGAGATACACGACCCCACCCAGACGGACGGGCAGGGGCCGGATATCGGCAGTCAATACCTCTCTGCTGTCTTTGTCAACAGCGACAAAGAGCGCCGGGTTGTCAACAGGCTGATAGGATTGCTTGAAAAAAAAGGGTATAAGATCGCCACGAAAGTACTCGACGCTTCAACGTTCTATGAGGCAGAGGGGTACCATCAGGACTACTATGAACGCAAAGGGACAATGCCCTATTGCCATAGACGCGTAAAGCGTTTTGACTAGGCGGGGGTGTTGACCATCCAGAGCGAGAAGGTGTTGAGATAGTTCCAGAAGCTCTGGATGTTGGCATCGCTGCTCTGTTTCTCTTTGATAATTGGCTGCAGGGCCTCTTCGAAGAGGCAAAGCCAGTGCAGGCGCGCTTCAGGGGTGATCGGGAAAGGGGCATGGCGTCCGACCATCTGAGGCGCACCGCGCCTCTGGTTGAAATAGTCGGGTCCTCCGCAGATCTGTATGAAAAAATCCGCAGAGGTGTCCCCCGCGACGATCATCTCTTTGGGGGTCGGTGGGAATATCTCTTTGATGGGACTCCGGTGAAGCTTCGTATAGAACCTCTGAAGAAGCGCACGCATCCCCTCTTCTCCTATCTCCTGGAGAAACTCGGGGTTGGGTTTGGTCACGGGCGGACGGCTGCCTTCCTGGTAGGGGTGGATCGAAAAATTGAGTGCCTGGATAGTGAACTGCATTGGACGCCTTTTTGGTCTGTTTTTAACGTTATATCAGGATATTCGAAAGATGTCAACCGCTAGATACCGCATCCCTGTTCGATGGAGAAGGTATTGGTGTAGCCGCAGCTGTTGCACTCAAAGGTGACCATCTTCGGGCCGCAGCATCCGCTGGAACGCTGGTCGGTGATCTCAATGGTGTTCTGCCGGCAGGAGGGGCAAAACCCCCGTTTGATCGCATCAAGCTGTGCTTTCTTCTCTTTGAGATAGTAGATATAGCCCATGACCGATCCGGTCAGAATGATAAGCATAAAAAGTACGACATAGAGGGTATCCATCCCGGCTCCTTTATCGATAGGTTTTCAGTGTGGCGATATGCGTTTTGTACTCCGGCAGGTGTGTGGCTACCAGCTCCCAAAAGGATTTCTGGTGGTGCTTGTGTGTGATATGCGCCAGTTCGTGAACGATGATGTATTCTATCACATTTTGCGGCAGTTTCATCATCATGGTATTGAAGGAGAGGGCATTTTGGGCCGAACAGCTTCCCCATTGGCGTTTCGTTTTCCGAAAGCTGATCTTCTTCGGGAAAAGCTGCATCCTCTCAGCCCACTTTTCCACAAGAGGAGGGACCACCCGCTGTGCCTCTTCTTTATAGAAACGGTTGATATGCTCCTCGAACAGTGTTTCGTCATAGGCGTGATAGCGCAGCGTGAAGCGCTCCTCTTCAAAGTGCAGCGTTGTCCTTTTTCTCTCATGAGAGAGAAGGTCCAGAGGGTAGGGCCTGCCAAAGTAGTAAAGCTGACTGTTCTCTGAAAAATCTATACCTTTGGCTTTCTGTGACGCTATCTTCTGTCGTGAGCGGTTGATCCATGCAGCTTTTTTGAGCAGGATCTTTTCTATATACTGCTGGGATACCCTGGGAGATTTGATAACGAGATTCCCCGCATCGTCAAATCTGAGGTAGATATGTTTCAGCCTGGGATTGACGATATGGGTGTATTGGGGCAGGAGCGGAAGCATCAGTCTCTATTGTGTGATTCTTCCGTGCGTAAAGAGCTTTTTCTCAAAAACAGAACCGTCGGCATTGTACTTTGTCGCCGGTCCATGCCTGACCCCTTTGACATAGGTAATGGTCATCATCGGCGAACCGTTCTCGTAGTAGGCGGTTGCGACCCCGTCGAGACGTCCGTTCACATAGGGTTTTGTGAGACGGACACGCTTCTTCTCGTCGTAGAGCGTTTCGTTCCCGTGCTTCACCCCGTTTTGGACCTCCACATGGGATGTCAACGTACCTTCGAGCCCATACTGTTTGCGCAAACCGTTCATGCCGCTCTTGTCATACATAAGAAACTCAGAGCGCAGCATCCCTCCGGTATAGTACTCTTTTTTGACCTCTACCACCCTCTTTTTGGGACTGGGGCCGCCTGTTGTACTGTTGCATCCGTTTGAAAGAAAAACAAGAAGAAATAAGAGTAAAAACGATAGCTTTTTCATGCGATCCACCTTGTTATTTCGTGATATATAGGGGAAGTATACAATAATTCATTTTGGGTTTGCTTTGAAAGTAAAAAAACTTTTGAGAGGGGGCGGTGGATTGTTGACAGTGAGCCGGCCAGACGGGTATAATGCACCAATTTTAACACATAAGGATCAATGATGATGAAGATCATAGAGTATTTTCTACATAATAAAAGGCTCAATTATGTACTGCTCTTTTTTCTTCTTTTTCTGGGAATGCATGCCTATCAGAGTATTCCCAAAGAGCTCTTCCCCGAGATCGCACTGGACAAGATCTCCATCAGCGGGGCCTACAGCGGCGCAAGTGCCGAAAACCTTGACAAGATGGCGGTACGGGATATCGAGGATGAACTGGGTAACATCAACGGAGTAGAGAGCATCGAGACGGTGATACATCCGGGAAGCTTCTCGATCATTATCAATCTGGAGAACGGCGCAGACAAGGGTGATGCGCTGGACAAGGCCAAAGACGCGATCGCCAGAAGCCGGCAATACCTCCCCTCCGATATGGTAGAACCGGTCGCCCAGATCATCAACCGCAACCGCCCGCTTATCAGCCTGTCGCTCTCCAGCGACACGCTCAGCAAGGGTGAGCTTATCGAGCGTGCCAAGGAGATCAAATCCAAAATCGCAAGACTGCAGTATATCAGCGAAGTGAGTATCTACGGTGATGCGGATCAGGAGGTCTCCATACGGCTTCGGAAAGATCAGATAAGCGGCTACGGACTTGATCCCACAGCCGTCATCACGGCAGTCTCCAACCTCTCCTATATCTATCCGATCGGAGATATCAAAGAGAGCGGGAACTATATCTTCCTCTCTACCGTGCATGGCAAAGAGGGAGAGGACGCATGGGAATCTACGCTGATCAAGGTGGGAGAGCACCAGGTGAGGCTGGGGGATATCGCCCATATTGAGATCACCTATCCGCAGGATAAGACGCTATCGACGTTCAATGGCCGCAGCAATATGACACTGGTGATCTCCAAGGGGCCCGAGGGCAATGCGATCGAACTTTCCAAAACGCTGAGAGCCTTTGCCGGAGAGAAGCTATCCGTGGAGTACCCCGAGATCTATTTTGATTTCTACCAGGATACTTCAAAGCCGGTCAAGGACAGGCTCAATGTCGTGATCTCAAACCTGCTGTTCGGGCTGATCCTGGTGTTTGCTTCGATGGCGCTGCTGATCAATGCCCGTATCGCTACTGTGGTGGCGATGGGGATCCCCATCTCGTTCGCCGTGGGGCTGATCTTTATCAATCTTATGGGATATTCGATCAACATTGTTTCATTGCTTGGGGGACTGATCGTGATCGGGATCGTGGTGGATGATGCGATCGTTGTCGGGGAAAATATCCAGCGATATATCAATGACGGTGTCGAGAAAAGAGAAGCCGTGATACGCGGGGTCAAAGAGCTGCTCCTGCCTGTCTCTCTGGCTACACTGACGACGATCGCCGCATTTTTGCCGCTCTTTATGATGACAGGCGAGATCAAGAACTTCATCATTCTTATCCCCATCGCGGTGATCCTGATCCTGATCGGCTCACTGATCGAAAGTTTTTTGTTTTTGCCGCTGCATGCCGAGGAGATACTGAAAAAGCAGAAGAATGCGATAGACTGGACAAGGTTCCAGGATTGGTATGAGGCACTCCTCCATAAGGTGATACACTATAAGTATACTTTTCTGTTCACTTTTGTTGTGCTGATCCCGATTTTGACCATTTTGACTGTCAGGATGCTCAATTTCCAGTTCTTCCCGAGTTTTGACGGAAACTATCTCTATATCTCGGGAAAGGCAAACATCGACACACCGATCGAAGAGACACAAAAGATCACCGAAGAGATCGAAGAGTTTGTGATCAGGAACAAAGAGAAGTATGCGCTCAAGGCCACCTCTACTGTCACCGGAAGCAGGGTGGCACTTTCAGGAGAGAGCGAGCAGGGAGAGAACCTCTTCTATATCACGCTCGAACTCTACGACATGAAGCCGCAGAACTTTATCGATGCGTTCGTCAATCCCATTTTGACCTTTGACTTCAACTTCAACGATCCGGAGCTCATCAGAGAGTATCGTACCTACGAGATCGCACAGATGCTCAAGGAGGAGATGAAGCCACTTAGGGAGAAGTACGGACTTGAAGAGCTGGGGGTCAATGAGCAGAGATCGGGACTGATCAAGAGTGATATCAAGATCAATCTCAGCAGCAAAGATAGCCAAAAGATTGCTGAGGCGATCCGCAGGATCGAAGACCAACTTTTGACCCTCCCGCATGTGAAGGATGTCACAGACAACGCGCAGATGGGCAAAAAAGAGTACAAGCTGCGCGTCAACAGTTACGGAGAACAGCTGGGTCTGAGCGAGCGTATGGTCGCACAGACTTTGGCGGGGTATTTTCTGGACAGCCGCAAAGCGATGACCTTCGGAGAGTCCGGGGTGATGGAGATACGCACACGCGCACTGGGCAAGGACTCCGAGGAGACCCTGATGAACTTCATGATCCCTACGCCGGAGGGGTCGTTCGTGAAACTTACGGAGATCGCCCAGATCGAGAAGGTCAGGGCCTATGAGAAGATCGAAAAGTACAATGGCAACATCGTCAAGTCGGTCTTTGCCAATGTGAACAAGAAAGAGACCACACCGCTGGAGGTGCTCAAGGAGATCGAACCGCTGCTTGAGGGGATCAAAAAGGAGGGGATCAGTGTGACCCTTCAGGGAGAAAGCGAAAAGAACGAGCAGCTGAAGAACGATATGAAAAAAGCGGTGATGATCGCACTCTTTTTGATCCTGATCGCGCTGCTCTTTATCTTTCCGCGTATCCGCTATGCGCTGATGGTGATGTCGGTGATCCCCTTCTCTCTCCTAGGGGCGCTGGTAGGGCACCTGATCCTGGATATCAACCTCTCGATGCCTTCCGTGATAGGCATGCTCGGGCTTGCCGGGGTTGTCATCAATGACGGGATCATTATGCTGGATTTCCTGCACGGGACACACAATGCCGAGACTTTCTATGAGCGGGCAAAACTGAGGCTCAGGCCGATCCTGATCACCTCCATCACGACCTTCCTGGGGCTCTTTACGCTGATCTTCTATGCAACAGGCCAGGCGGTGATCCTGCAGCCGATCGCTATCTCTATCGGGTTTGGACTCATTTGGGGTACGATACTGAACCTGATCTACCTTCCGGCACTGTATGCCGTGGTCAACAAGATCAAACCGACAAGAGGGTAACATAGTAAAAAAGAAGGAGTATAACGATGAATAAGATTCTCATTTTTATGTTGCTGGTCGCTGCATTGCTGGGCGGTGCATTCTTTTTGGCCTTTACCCCAAGCGGAAATGCCCTTTTCCTGCCCTATCTCAACGGTTATCTCAAAGAGAATATCGAGGGTGCCAGAGTGGAGCTTCTCAAGTTCTCTCTCTCGCCCGGTTCCTTGAGTGCGGTGGCAAAAATCAATGACTCTGTTGATCTGGTAGCTCAGGGGCCAGTCGATCTTTGGGATCAAAGTTTTGACCTGAGCTATACACTGGATGCGCAGAAGATAGAGGCCAAAGCGTTGCCGATCGATAAGGCGCTGCATATCCGGGGTAAAGCCAAAGGGCGCATGGAGGATATGCATATCACTGGAAGCGGTGAAGCCTTTGAGTCGGATATCCGCTATGATCTGAATCTTCGTGAGAACCAGCCGCAGAACATCACCTTGTCGCTGAAAGATGCGAGCATCGCCCAGATGCTTCTGATCGCCGGGCAAAAGCCCTATGCAAAAGGGCGTATGAGCATTGATGTGAATATGCCGACACTTGATCCGGAGCATCCTCGGGGCGAGGCCAGACTGCAGATCAAGGATGCCTTGGTCGATGCGGCACTGCTCCGGGCACAGCACAACATTTCGCTCCCTTCAGATACCGCTTTTGGGGCAGATTTGACGGCCAGGGCAGAGGGCGAAACGCTCCTGGCAGAAGGGGAGATCGTCACATCGCTAGCGACGCTTGCCCTGAGTGAGACCCGCTATCATCTAAAGAGCCAGAAGCTTAACACCGCCTATCAGCTGGATATCCCCGATATGGCCAAGCTGAAAAATATCGTACAGGCTCCACTGGCAGGAAAACTTGCCATGGCCGGGAATCTTGCACTTGAGGGGGAGCGTGTCGATGCTACGGGTATCACGCATTCGCTTGGCGGAGAGGGGAGGTTCCGGTATAGGAACGATACTCTCAGCGCATCGCTGAAAGGGGCAGAGGCGGCAAAGGTCCTGGCGATGATCGGCGAGCCGCGATATCTCAGCGGAAAACTCTCCGGTACTGTGGAGCTTGACAGTGTGGAGAAGCTCTCGGGAAAATTTGACTTCAGGAGTAAGGGAGAGGCGCAGAGAGAAGTTGTCAAAAAAGCATTCGATATCGATTCCGGAAAAGAGTTTGGCTATGATATGGCTGCAAGCGGGAAGATCAAAGATAAAAAAGTCTATACCCAGACAACTGTTGATACGACCATGGGAAAACTCAGTATGCCCGATATGGTCTATGCGATCATGCCGGGGAGTCTGCGCTCCTCCTACCATCTCTATATCCCGGACCTGGGAAAACTTCAGTCCTTGACAGGGAAGCAGTACCGGGGGGATATGGACTTTAAAGGAGAGCTCAGAAAAGAAAAAGATCTTGTCATCACAGGAGAAGGTAAAGAGTTTGACGGCAGCGTGGAATATAAGCTTGTCAACGAAAGGATCAACGCAGACGTGCACGGTGCGACCGTCTCCAAGGTGATGTATATGCTGGGGTATCCGCAGGTGCTTGAAGCCCTGAGCGAGGCGAAGATAGAGTACAACTTTGCCACAGAAAGAGGAAAGGTGGATGCAAAGCTTGACAGCGCGCGCATCCTTCCCAACCAACTGACAATGCTGCTCAAACAGGTACTGCAGATAGATCTGACAAGAGAGCGTTACAACCAGGCAACTTTCGTCTCGACGATCTCTCCCGCTCAGTTTGACTTTGATTTCATCGCGCAAAACCCAGTCAGCCATATCAAGATCCTTGACGGCATCCTGGAGAAAAAAAGCGAGAGGATCACCGCTTCTGTGGATATGAGATATAAGGACAAAGATCTAAAAGCAAAGATCGCAGGGACACTTAACAGGCCAAAAGTTACGCTCGATACCTCTTCATTCATCAAAACAAAGCTGGACAGTAAAATGGACAAAGTGCTGGATAACAAGCTGAAAGAGGGAGAAGGCGATCAGATCAAAGGCCTACTGAAAGGGTTTTTGAAGTGATTGAATGGAGTCTATTGCACCAAAGTAGACTCTTGGATATAATCATCGTATGAATATGTTACCTTTTGTTGTCGTTTTTCTGGGGGTATTCGCCCTGATCAGTATCTATATCAGTAGACGTTTGATCACGCATCTGCACTTGGGTGATCAGGTCAAGCACTATCTTCGTCTTTTTTTGGTGCTCAATTACTTGGGTATCTTCGGCTATATGCTGGCACGCTACTTCAGCGATACCCCCAACTGGCTCTACTTTCTGCTCTCCCTGCCGATTGGTATACTCTTTCTGCTCTTTTGTACCGCGGTACTTTATGATATCTTCAGGGTAGGGATGCTGGGGATACCGATGCAGCCCCAGCGGAGGGAGTTTTTTAAAAAAGGGCTGGATATCGGTGCGTTGGGACTGGCATTCGGGGTGAGTGCCAAGGCAACATACAATGCAGGCACGGTGGAACTGGAAGAGGTGCATGTCAAGATCAAAAATCTGGCAAGACCTTACACAGTTGCACAGCTTAGCGATATCCATATCGGGGGACTGATCAACGAGAGATTCATCCAAAATGTTGTCAACCGTGTCAACGCACTGAAGCCGGACCTGGTTGTCATCACAGGTGACCTGGTGGATGTGAAACTCTCCCAGGCACAAAAAGCACTGGAAGCTTTAGGCAGGCTGGAGTCAACCTATGGTACCTGCTTTATCGTAGGAAACCATGAATACTTCCATGGTATCGAAGAGATCATAGCGCATGTCAAAGCGCTGGGGATCAGAGTGCTTGAGAACGAGAATCTCTATATCGGAGAAGCGGGAGAGGGATTCAATCTTGCCGGGGTCTATGATGTGTTCGGATACAGGATCGGGCATCACCAGCCGGATTTAACACGTGCGCTCCGGGGAATCGACCCCGATTCGCCCACGGTACTGCTTGCCCACCAGCCTCGTTTTGTCGAAGAGGCGGACGGGAAAGCTGACCTGATACTGAGCGGACATACCCATGGCGGGCAGCTCTACCCGTTCAAGGCGCTGGTGAAACTCCAGCAGCCCTATGTCAGCGGCCTGCATAGACACAGCGAGAGGACGCAGGTCTATGTCAACAAAGGGACGGGATTTTGGGGCCCGCCGATGCGGCTGGGGGCGAGCAGCGAGATCACCCATATCACACTTATTGAAGGATAAACGATGATACTCTGTAACTGTTATCTCCATATGGAGCTGCCTGAAGTGCACTCGCTCAAAGGACGCAGGTCTGTACTCAACAGCCTCAACGAGAAGCTCAAAAGATTCAATGTCTCCCTGCTGGATATCAGCGGAGAGTATGTCAAGGAGGCGGATATCGCCTTTGTATTTCTTTCTCATGATGCACGCAGTTCAGCGCAGTACCGGGAAGAGATCGAGTCGATGCTCTCGCGCAACTTCTCAGAATATTTTTACGAACTGGAGTATGAGGAGATATAGAGAGTGAGGAATTAGGAGTGAGGAATGAGGAATTTTGGAATGCTTTTCTTTGAAAAGCTTTTATTGAAAAATGTAAATTGTTTTCATAGCACTTGACACGATAAAGGGAGTATGCAATGCTTCCATAGAAGCACTAAGCACTAAGCACTAAGCACTAAGCACTAAGCACTAAGCACTAAGCACTAACTAGCTTGCCGAGAAGTTCTTCATGATCTCCTGCATCTGCTGCATCTGTTCGGGTGTCAGCTGAGGGATCTCATTTTCGTTTTCTTCTCCATCAAAGATCATGTTTTCAGAAGGACTCTTAATCGGAAAATCCGGCAGTTTGAGGTCACTCTCTGATATGGAGACATTGAGATTGACCTTTGTTGCGATCGTGGTGTGTTTGATCCCCATCATCTCCGCTTCGCTTTTGAGCATGACCCCTTTATGCAGCCAGAGTTTGACCGGCGCTATCTCCCATACTTCACAGAGATACCCCATCACTCTCTCTTCCCCTATCTTTTGTCCTCCCATGGACTCGATCATCTCTTTTCCTGTTTGGGCAAAGTCCTGATATTCGGAGTTTTTCAACATCTCAGGGGTATACTCATAGATCACTTTTTGATCGAAATCCACAACAAAGAGCTTTCCGTGATCGACCTTGGTCATCTCCCGTTCATGTTCGGTTCTTCCCATAGTGGTTGTTTCGCCCTCTTCTGAGTAGAGTTCGACATTTCCCCACGCCGTGAAGAGGGTTTTTGCTGTTCCATTGCCCTGCATGGTGATTCCCATCATATTGCCGCTTTTGGTGATGGCATACTCGACCACGCCGGATTTTACCTCATAGCGCTTCTCTTCTGCATACAGCGTTCCTGCGGTTACTGCAAAAGCGATGAACAGGGATATTCCTAGTTTAAAGTGCTTACTCATAATTCACTCCACCCTTTTTTTCTGATTATAACCAAAAAATCCCGGCAGTGTCATAAAAAATCATGGGGTTAGGCTGCATGGCAGGGATGATTTTCTTCCATGTGATCTTATATTTGAAGGAGAGCCCGTAACGGGCTTCTCTCTAGTGCCTGTGCTGCGCTTTTTTCAGTTGCAGCTGTTGAAGATACTGCATCATCATCTTGTGCTGTTTCTCATCCATGATCGAGCGGATCTTCAGCAGTGTATCGATGTGCAGATCGGTGATCTCGCGTTTGAGCGTATGGAGTCTATCGAGCTTCTGCGCCAGATCTTCTCTGCTCTTTCCCTCCCTCATCACGGCGATCCTGATCTCCTTTTCCAGGGCCTCCGCCTCGTCGAACTTCGCATGCATCTTGATGGGCATCTCGTTGGCGATCACCTGCATCTTTGCATCCTGCTCCTGGGTAAAGTGATATGCCGCGTAATTTGGCAGGATCGCTTTCATCGGATGGGGCAGAGAGAGTACCAGCCCCATGTTGTGGTTGTCGCCCTTATTTGCGAAAAGTGTACCGAAACTCAGCGTTACCGCCAGAAGAGCTGCTGCGAATTTTTTCATATCTGTCTATCCTTTTTGTTGATTTATCACATGCCTTGGCATGCGGAGGCTAAAAGTGCACCCGTGGGGACTGTTCAATATTCTGTGTCAGCATCGGGTAATCCTAAAATTGTATCATAAGTCTAACGCATCATCAAGCCGTC
>OGCK01000036.1_pt1 | contig 23482 bp, 21 predicted proteins | sample 1570051 | NCBI WGS metagenome assembly OGCK01 (sample SAMN06266181, study PRJEB24510) | hot springs metagenome | isolation source: hot spring sediment | place: USA: Zodletone Spring, Oklahoma | collected 2013-12-03 | reverse complement strand
TTTTTCAAGCAGAAGACGGCATACGAGATCTAGTACGGTCTCGTGGGCTCGGAGATGTGTATAAGAGACAGGTAGAAACAAGGTATGAATAGTTAATATTCCATAGATACTTGTTCGCATGAATTCCCCTTTTTCATATGCTATAGATTTGTAAGAATTTTACCTTTTTATTTTTAATGTTCAAGAGAGAAAAAGATCAATTCTCCTCAAACTTCGGTATCCGGTTCAGCTTGTAACTGACCTGACCTCCATGGATCTCTATTATGGCAAAGAAGTTGGAGGTCTCTATCAGATAGATTCCGTCCTCCTTGTTCTCAAAATATTCCACTGAGAGCTTTTTCCCCAGTTCGAGGTAGTTTTCATCGCCTCTGTAGAGATTGGCAGGGATAGCGAGGTGTGTGAATGGATTGACCGCTTTCTCCTCTTCAAACCTGAATGCCCCTTCATGGATACGGTGCAGAGAGGAGAGTGTCGCATCTACCCCCAGTCTGTCTGCGATGATGGCTCCGAGGCTTCGTATGTAGGTACCTTCGCTGACAGTTGCTTCAAAGTGTATAAAGGGGTGGGTATAGTGTAGCAGTTTGATCTTGTAAATAGTAGAGGTGATCGTTTTGAGCTCAACCTCTTTCCCTTTGCGTGCCAGTTCATACGCACGCTTCCCCCCGATCTTTTTGGCAGAGAACTTGGGAGGATAGTAGGTGAGCTCACCCTCCAGTGAAGTAAGTACCTCCCGGATCTCTTGTTGGGTGAAAGAGTGCACCTCTTTGATAGAGTCGACATTTTCGATATCAAGGCTCGGAGAGTTCGCCCCGAGCCAGAGTGTAGCCCTGTAGGTTTTTGGGGTCTTATCGAGGTATTGAAAGAGTTTGGTATAGACGCCCGTAGCGACGATGAGACATCCCGTGGCAAAAGGGTCAAGTGTCCCCGAAAAGCCTACTTTTTTAGTACCGTATTTGCGTTTCACATAGCCCATATAGCTGTTGGAGCTGCGGAAGATGGGTTTATTGACAACAAACAGACGGTTCATCGTGATCCCTTGTGGGGATCAAGTGAAGAGTGAAGAGTGCGCCCGAACGAAGTGACAAGTGCCCTTGGGGTGAATAGTGAATAGTGTCGGTATGTTTTGCGCTGCAAAACTTTGATGATGACGTATTGAATAGATGTCACATGATTCCTTCGGAGGTCGGGGTGTCCTCACCCCGACAATAGTTATATAAGAAAGCTGTTGGGGGTAGGGATACCCCGGCCTACGATTAGACCGGCTGGACAAAAGAGCTGAGTATCTCTTTTTTATTTCCGCCGAAATTGATCAGGAGTTTGTACTCTTTGCCGGACTTGTTGGCTGCCTGCACACGCCCGATACCAAAGATCTTGTGTTTGACCAGATCTCCTTTTTTGAACGCCGAGCTTTTTGTGATCTTGAGCGAGGCATCCTGTATGAGACCGGCTTCACCCAGAAAGCGGCTCTTGTCTATCATTTTTCGGCGTCCTTTATAGAATCGGCTGTCGACGTAACACAGCGTGAGGTTGGATTTGGCCCTGGTGATCGCGACATATCCAAGGCGACGCTCCTCTTCCATATTGCACCCCTCACCGAGCAGCGGGAAGAACTCCTCTTCCATGCCGATGACAAAGACATGTTCAAACTCGAGTCCTTTGGCTGCATGGATACTCATGATCGTGATGGCATTCTCTTCGATCTGGTCCTGATCGCTCTGCAGAGAGATATCATTGAGAAACTCATCGAGATGGAGTTCCGGGTTCTTTGCTACAGCATCCCTGAAGTATCCATAAAATTCATCGATGTTCATGATGCGTTCAAATCCATCCACCATTGCGGCGTAGTGCTCTTTGAGTCTGATGCGCTCTTCAAAGAGGGTGATGAAGTTTTCAAGAGAATCCGAGACCTCTTCACGTAAAAAACCGATATCCTCTACCAGTTTTTCCAGGGCTGTCGCAACTTTTTTGCTGGCGATCGCCGGGACTTCTCCTGTGATCATCTTTTGAATATAGGCAAAGAGTGAAAGATGCGCATCATACGCGGCTTTTTGCAGCTTCTCGATAGAGGCTTTGCCGATACCCCGTTTGGGCTTATTGATAATGCGAAGCAGGGAGAAGTCATCAAAAGGGTTGGAGATGACCCTGAAATAGGAGATGATATCTTTAATCTCGGCACGTTCGTAGAAACGCATTCCTCCGATCAACTTGAAGCTGATCCCCTCTTTGGTAAAACCCTCCTCCAGTGATCTTGAAAGTGCATTGATACGGTAAAGTACGGCGATCTCTTCGGGGTCCACCCCTTTGTCTAAAAGTGCCTGTATCTCATGGGCAATGGATTTTGCTTCCATAGACTCATCCAGCGAGTGCAGAAGTTTTACCGACTCTCCCTTCCCTTTGTGGCTGACCAGTTTTTTGCCTAAACGCCTGGAGTTGTGTTCGATCAGCGTATTTGCCGCTTCCAGGATGGGTTCGGTGGAGCGGTAGTTCGTTTCCAGTTTGACGACCTTTGTCCCTTCAAAATTGTCTGAAAACTCCAGGATATTGCGTATATTTGCACCCCTCCAGCCGTAGATACTCTGGTCATCATCCCCGACGACACAAAGGTTGCCGTGCTCGCTGCAGAGATGTTCGAGCAGCTTGAACTGAAGCTCATTCGTATCCTGGTACTCATCGACCATGATATAGCGGTAGCGTTCGCTTGTCTCTTTTCTAAGTTCAGGATACTCGTCGAGTATCCGGTAGGTGAGCATCAGGAGATCATCGAAATCAACCAGGTTGTTCTCTTCGATATTCTCCTGGTACTTTTCGTAGATCTCGGCGACTTTTTTATAGTCAGAGAGTTCCGCGTTCTTTTTGACCACTTCAGGCGAGAGTAGCGAGTTTTTGTACTTTGAGATCTCTGAAGCGATAAAGGAGATGTTCAGATCGATCTTCAGCTCTTTGGCAATGCTGCGGATAAGACGCTTTTTGTCATCGCTGTCGATAATAACGAAATTATTATTGCGTCCGAGTTTTTCAATATGGAATTTTAAAAAGAGCAAGCCGAATTTATGAAAGGTACATAATAGAGGAGGATAGGTTGACTGTCTGGGCATGAGCTTGAGTGCACGCTCCCTCATCTCAGAAGCTGCCTTGTTGGTAAAGGTCAATGTGAGTGTGTTTGCCGGATCGATACCCACTTCCCCGATGAGGTAAGCGAGCCGTGTTGTAAGGGTTTTTGTCTTCCCTGAACCTGCACCTGCCAAGATGAGCAGTGCACCGTCAATATGCTCTACGGCTTCACGTTGCGGGGGGTTGAGCTGATTGATAATTGTTTCCATATAGTCTCTTGTTTCACTCCTGATATCTATTAATTATACCCTTAAAATGATTAAGGATGACCAGAGGTATTCGGGCGTAGGAGGGATTAGTTGTGGAAATTCACCTACTAATAAGCTCAACTTATGTACTGTTAAGTATAATTTGTTATAATATTTTTCAGAATTATTTGTTTATATAGAATGAGAGGTTTCTCATCCCTATATAAAAAAAAAGGAAATCAATGTTAAAAGATTTTGTTAAACTTGAAACGTTTCTGACTGTTACAAGAGAGAGAAGCTTCTCCAAGGCTTCTGCAAAGCTTGGTATATCCCAGCCGGCAGTGACGCAGCAGATAAAGTTTATAGAGAAATATCTGGGTGAGAAGATCATCGAGCGTAAGAAAAACGGGATCAAGCTTACCGCGGCAGGAGATGAGCTCTACAAGATCGCTTTGCGTCTTGAAAAAGAGATCCATGCCTCTGAGAATGAGGTACTGAAGATCATCAACAAAGAGATCACCTTCAGGTTGGGGGCATCGTTCACGATCGGTACCTATATTATCCCTGGACAGTGTCTCAACACAATGAGCAAAGCGATCAATAACGATGTGAAGCTGAGTATCGACCTGAGTAAAAATATTGTGCAGAAGCTCAAAGAGAGAAAGCTTGACCTTGGATTGATCGAATCTCCTATATTTGACAGTGAGCTGATCTACAGAGAGTGGCTGGAAGATGAACTGGTGGTGGTAAGCAACGTGCCGATCCCCAAAGTACTGAAAACAGAAGAGCTCTACGATTTTCAGTGGATCTGCCGCGATGAAGGATCACATACCAGACAGGTGGTCACCGATGTATTTGAAGAGCTGGGCGTATCCTGTAAAAGCTTCAATGTACTCAGCGAAGTGAGCAATACCACTGCGGTACTGCAGTCGATCAAAAAAGCAGCTAAGAATGAAGAGAAGCCTGTCGTCTCGATCATCTCAAAGCATGCGATTGAAGAAGAGGTGAACAGAGGGGAACTGTTTGAAGCGAGACTTCGTGGCTACACGATGACAAGGAACTTCTATATCGCTTACTCCAAAGAGAACAAGCATAATGCTTATGTAGAGAATGTGGTCAATTACATTCTTACCGGACACTGTGACGCTTAAGTCACAGTGCATACTTTTCTACTTTTTTTTCAAAAACCTTTTGTTTTTCGGATTGTTTAAGAGCACATCCATTGAGCTTTGTGCTGCAGAATCTTTGGGGAGAACTTTGGAAGCAACTTCTGCATGATTGATCACAACAGGCGTCTCCTCGACAAAAAGCTGTTTAATCGCCAGCAACGGCATCGATACGGTGGAACCGAAATTTTCATTTCCAAACCCCGCTTCAAAAGAAAAGATTCCCTGTCCTACCTCTGCACTCTGGAGAGTATATCCACTTAAAACAAACAGTACTGTATCTCTGAACGAGTCATGGATATTTGAAGGAAGTTCCGGCGAAAAAGAGACATGTCTGATCTCACAGACGATTGCAAACTCCTGATCTTTTTCAAAAAGATAGGCAAGAGTTTTACTTAAATGCGCTTCCATAATAGCTCTGTATTCTGGTGTTTGAAAAAGATTGATGGTCATTGGGCTGCCTTATGATTTTAAAATCTTGATGTCGTTTAGAACCTTAAATCCTAACATAGCATTCATTAAAGCTACTTTTTCAAACCGATCGAGCAAACTACTTGGGATATCCTCTTCTCTGAGGAAATTCTGGTCTAAAAGGTAAGCACGCATGGTACCTTCCAGTAGAGGTTTTTTTGGAGTGATCCATTGCTTTCCGTCAAAAAAAGCGATGTTCGCTATCGTCGTATCTGTAACCAGCCCGGCTTTCTCGATAATGATATCATCAGCATCCGGGTTCTCCCTCAGGAGCTTATCCAGTTGGCTTCTGTCAGCAAATTTGCAGTGATAGTCAATCTCTGCGGGAACAACTTTCAGGGTTTTGATCTCTTTGGGGATATAGGGAATGTATTCGACGGACTCTATCTTTTTGGCGTAGAGTACCCTGCAGCGGTAGAGTCTATGGTCGGGGGGCTTGGGCAGGGAAGCAAGGTCCAGGGTATCGGTCAGACCGAAGAGCTCCTTTCTGCTTCTGTCCACTCTTTTCTGGTGGTAGGCCAGATGATGCAGCGCCCCGCCTTCGCATTTGATGGTTTCCAAAAGAAGGTCGGATGATCGCATGGTATGGATTATTCAAAGAGCTCGGTGGATAAATAGCGTTCAGCAGTATCGCAGAGTATCGTAACGATCGTTTTTCCCTTGTTTTCAGGTCTCTTTGCCAACTGCACAGCGGCATAGAGGTTGGCACCTGCCGAGATCCCCACCAGCAGACCCTCCTCTTTGGCTACTTTTCTGGACATAGCAAAGGCATCATCGTCTGCCACCGGTATCACTTCATCGTAAATCTCTGTATTAAGGACACTGGGGATAAACCCTGCGCCGATCCCCTGTATCTTGTGTGGCCCCGGAGATTTGCCGTACAGTACGGAAGAGGATTGGGGTTCTACTGCTACGCAGTAGGTATCGGGAAGATGCTGCTTGAGTACCTCTGAGGTACCTGTCAGTGTCCCCCCTGTTCCCACAGCGGCGACAAAGATATCCAACCGGTGATCCGTATCCTTCAATATCTCCAGGGCAGTCGTTTTTCTGTGTATCGCCGGGTTGTCAGGATTGTCAAACTGCTGCAATACGATGGCATTGTCCAACTCTTTTTGAAGTTGGGCAGCCTTCTCTATGGCTCCGCCCATCCCTTCGATGGCGGGGGTGAGTACAAGATTGGCGCCAAGGTGCGTAAGCAGTTTACGTCTCTCTATACTCATGGACTCAGGCATTGTCAGTATAAGTTTGAGTCCTTTTGCCGCACAGATCGCCGCAAGCCCAATGCCTGTATTGCCCGAAGTGGGTTCTATGATCGTGGTCTCCTGGTTGATCCTGCCGGCTTTCATCGCTTCGTTGATCATATTGAAAGCGATTCTGTCCTTGACGGATGAAGTAGGGTTCATAAATTCGCATTTGCCCAGTATCGTTGCCCCTGTCTCTTCGGAGAGGGAATTGATTTTGACCAACGGTGTGTTACCGATCAGTTCTGTAATGTCATTTGCCAACACAACGTTCTCCTTGTGGAAATAATATACTATTTTATCCTATTTTTTTTCAATGCAGGAGCGTTACCGGCATAATGGTATAAATTCGAATTTTTCATCGTCATAATGTTCGATGATCCCGCTCTCAAGGTCATAATGCCATCCATGCAAAAAGAGGGTCCCCTCATCCACACGCCGCTGCACTCCCGGATAGGTCAGCAGGTTTTCCAACTGGTATACGACAGAGATCTTTTCGGTATAGCGCAGCATCTCTGCACGGTCTTTGTCTTTGTAGGCAAGCGAAGCAACTCTCTTTGCCTCCCTTCCAAGATCGAGCCATTTGACCGTATGCAGGTTTTCGGCTGTCTGGGGAAGCTCCTTGTAGAGCGCCTCTATCGCACCGCAGTGAGAGTGTCCGCAGACGATGATATCCGAAACTTCCAGGATGCTTACGGCATATTCGATCGCTGAGGCGGTAGAGTGGTAATCCTCATCAGGCTTGTAGGGCGCTACAAAGTTGCCGATATTGCGTATGATGAAGAGATCGCCCGGTTTGGCGCCGGTGATCATATCGGGCATCACCCGCGAGTCGCTGCAGCCGATAAAGAGCGCTTTGGGATTCTGCCCCTCTTCAACCAGACGTTTGAAACGCTCTTCGTTCTTTTTGAACTTGACCTTCTGAAAAGCGCTGTGACCCTTTACAAGCTTTTTGAGTTTACTCTCCAAGGTTTACCTCTTTGACCGAGTAGGCGATCTCCTCTCCCGCATACATTGGCACAACACCGTTGTAGTCATTGGGGACGATAAACGGTGTTTTTTCCAGTACAACCTCTTTGGCAGGCGGTGTAACGCCATAGATACGAAGGGCATTACCGCTGATGAAATCCTGCAGTCTCTCCAGCGCATCATGCTTCTCAAAGAGTTCGGCAAGTACCTGCAGGGCGATCGGTGCGGTGAATACCCCCGCAGCACACCCGCATGCCTCTTTGGCTTCTTTGGGGTGCGGTGCAGAGTCGGAGCCGAACATCACTTTGGGATGCGCTTTGAGTGCCACTGCGAGCAGCGCTTCCCTGTCATGCGGACGTTTTGCGATCGGTTTGCAGAAAAGATGCGGCTGCAGCATCCCGCCAGCGACATCATCCAGCGTGATCAGCAGGTGGTGCAGCGTGATCGTTGCATAGAGGTTCGGATGTCTCTCCAGTGCCTCCACACTCTCTTTGGTCGTGATATGTTCCATAATGATCTTCAGGTCGGGAAAGGCTGTTGCGAGCTTCTCATAGATGGCAACAAATTCTGCCTCTCTGTCCATGACAAAGCCGTTGGTCTCTCCATGGATACATAAAGGGATGCCGAGTTCGCTCATGGCAGTGAGTGCAGGGCGAAGCTCCTCTATATCAAAGCCGCTTACTCCACCCTCGCTGTTGGTCGTGATCCCGGCAGGATAGAGTTTGATCGCCGTGATCTCATCGCGGACCGACTCCAGAAAAGCTTTATCGTATCCCGGTTTGAAAAAGAGTGTCATATAGGGCTCAAAACGTTCATCCCCGATCGCTTCCATGATACGTGCTTTATAGGCAACAACCTCTTCTTTGGTGGTGACCGGAGGTACAAGGTTGGGCATGACGATCGCACCGGAGAAGGTGTGGGCACTGGCTTTGGCGATATTGTGCAGCATCTCCCCGTCTCTAAGGTGAAGGTGCATGTCAAGCGGTGTGTGGAGGCTCAATTGTTGTGGCATCAAAGTCCTTTAGTACATAAGATTGGGATGTACCGGCTTTGGGTACAAGCCAGTACACTATAACTATTTTGCCACAAAAATGATTAAAATCGAGTAAATTGAGAGGCCCGGGAGGGGTGTAATCTACCAAAGGATAGTCGATGCCACCTTTGAAAAGCTGATTGCAGCGCAATATCCGCAGCGAAGAGGCTGCCAGTGCTTTGTGGGGTGCATTGAACTCAAACTGCCACTTGGCATACTCCGAACAGCTTGGATAGTAGCGGCAATTGGCAGGCAGCATGCGGGAGATATACTGGTAACCTTTGATGGGTGCGATAAAGAATTTTTTGAAGTGCATTGCAACCTTTTGGTTTTTATGCATTTTATCCAAAAATAGGACAGTGAGTCAATCAGCCAAGCTGTCTCTCCATCCATCTGCAGAGGATATAGAGCGAGAAGATCTGATGCTGGAATCTCCCCTGTTCCCCCTCGGAGAGAAGCCACTGCAGCTGTTCGTCGTTGAAAAGTTTGTATTTTTTCTGGACCCGGGGAATGACCTCCAGCTGATTGCTCTCCTGAAGCCACTCCAAGTAGGGGTAGTTGAAGCCTTTTTTCTTCCGGTGGATGATCGTTTCGGGCAGGTAGGCTGCGGCGATCTCTTTGATCCACCCCTTGGGCAGCTGCTCTGCCCGGAGCTCAGGTGCTGAGGAAAATACGGTTTTGACAAGTTCCCTATCCAGAAAGGGCGTGCGCGCTTCGATGCTGTGCGCCATGCTGATGCGGTCGAGTTTGCGCAGAAAAACTTCGCCCAGCTGTATCTTGAGGTCCAGAAAACTGTACCAGTCCACCGGTGCGCTGCGTCGGCTCTCTTCAAACTCCTGCCTGTATGAAGCGATGATATCGAGGGAGCGGTTGTCTTTGATGTTCATCTTCAACAGCCTATTCTGCTGAAGATCCGTAAAGAGCTCGGCGCTGGAGCGGAAAAGGGTTTTCCCCTCCAGGACACGCTTATACCACTCCCACTCCTTGTGCATCGAGAAGTGTGATTTGAGGTAGGCTTTGAGCCAGTTTTTGTACTTGAGACCGGAGAGCTGTTCGATATCCAGGTACTCTTTGTAGGTACGGTAGCCAAGAAAGAGCTCATCGCTTCCATCTCCCGTCAGTACCACCTTGATCCCCTCCCGGCGTATCTGCTGCATCAGGTAGAAGAGCGGTACCATCGCCGGGTCGGCAAAAGGTTCATCCAGGATAGTGAGTATCTGCTCAAGGCTCTCCAAAAAATCCTTTTGGGTAAAACTGTAAGCGTGGTGTTTTGAGCCGATATGCTCTGCCACTTCTGCGGCATAGGGGCGTTCGTCATGCTGCTCATACCCCTCATAGCCGATGCTGAAGGTATGCAGGGGGCCTTGAGATGCCGCAAGTGCGGCAATAAGCGAAGAGTCCAGACCTCCCGAAAGCAGGGCGCCATACTTTACCTCACCGGGGAGACGCAGTGTAACGGATTCTATGAGTTTCTGGTGAATCTGATCGATCGCTTCTCTATCGGTATGGAGTGTCACCGGGGTATCCAGTACGGAAAAATAGCGGTGCGTGGAGACTTCACGGGTTTTGGTGATGGTCATTTGACAGCCTGCAGCGACCTGAAAGACGTTTTTGTCAAAGGTGGAGGGTGCCACGGCAGCCTGATAGGAGAGATAGCACGGGATGATTTCCCTGTCAAACTCCAAAGGCTTTAATGCATGTATCGCTTTGAGTTCGCTGGCAAAGATGATCTGCTCGTCTCTGATCGTATAGTAAAGGGGTTTTTTGCCGAATGGATCGCGAAAGAGCTTGACGGTATTCTCCTCAATGATCGTGATCGCAAAAATCCCGCGCAATTTTTCTGCAAAACGGTCACCCCATTGCCGATAGGCGGCAAACGCGACCTGGGTATCGCTGTGCCCCTCGATTCCCAGCTCCTGGGCCAATACCCGGTGGTTGTATATCTCTCCGTTCATCACAAAGAGAAGATCCTCTTCCCGGATGGGCTGGATATGCGGTGTGTGAACTGCGGTGATCGCAAGGCGGTGTACACCAAGGAAGTATTGTTCATTTTTGATGGCATGGCTCTCGTCCACTCCCCTGTGGGTCAGCGTCTCAAAGGCTTTTTGTGCCTCTATCGGATCATATTTCCCGACGATGCCGAAGATCGCGCACATTACTCTGTCTCCATGACCATACCGTCCCGGATGAGATAGGAGGGGGACATATTGATGCTGTGGTAGATGGTCGTACCATACTTTTTGTTGTAGTAGAGCAGCAGCAGTTTTTGCAGGCTCGGCTCGGTGGAGGGGACAAACCAGCCGTTGTTGCTCAGGACGATCATCTCTTTGGGGTGGCCCTGGTAAAGCTTTTCGCTGGTGGCCTCAAAACAGATCGCATTGCGGTAGACTTTTTCCCCGATGGTATAGTCCGTGATCTCTGCACTGGCGATATAGTCCACCGCACCGTCATAAAAAACTTCATTGACCCAGTTGCTGAGAAAGTCAGGCAGCGGGTTGCTCTCCCCGAAAGGTACCAGTACGACCTTGTTGGCTACCAGGATACGATCTTTGGTGAAGATATAGGCAGAGTTATGGGGTACTGTGCCATCGGCAAAGAGACCCCCGGTCACGATAGTGATCTTTTGGGCGCGTGCTTCTAGCTTGTCGATCAGCTCCTGCGAGCGGTTGATAAAAACAGGGAAGACCGACTCGGGCAGGACGACCAGCTTTTTATTTGCTGCAATCGCCTTGTCGATCTGCTCAAAAAAGCTCTGAAAATGTTGAGGCTGTCGGGAGTCTATCCACTTTTCATCGACAGGAATTGCGGTAGAGATGATCTGGAGAGTTGTATCAACTGCCGGAACTGTTTTGGGTAAAGGTTGGTAGGCCAATATCACTAAGAACAGATAGTAGGGGCGAGATTTCCAGAGTGCCAGAATGATCGCGGAAAGAATGAGAGCAAACTGCCACTTCTCTATCCCCAGATAGCTCTCGACAAACACGAGCTCAGGTTTGAGCCAGTCAAAACCGAAAGGGTGGATATAGCTCATACTGAAAAGTCCGAGCCCTTTCAGTATGAGAACGGGGAGTGAGGAGTGCAAGTCGCTTTGCCCCGATGAAGCGTGTTGGTATGCTTTTCTGTGAAAAGCTTTTTTATTACAGCGAGCAGTGAGCAGTAAGGAGAGCTTTTCGCTCACGTAAGCGATGATCCAAAAAAGCAGCCCGTAGATGTAGGCGATCACCAAAAGCCCGATCGGTATCGCCCAGGGCATCTGGTAATGCTTGAAACTGAGGATGATCCACCAAAACCAGAAGACCCCGATGAACAGACCGCTCCAGAACCAGCTCTGGCGTGCGGAACCAAGCAGAAGATAGAGTCCGAGTACCCCCAGCAGCGTATTGATAGCAGGGGTTGAAAAGCCAAAGTGATGGAGGTAGATAAAAGCGGATAATAGAAACGCTATGAAAAAGCCTCTTGTTATATCAAAGGTGTTAAAATATTGTCCAATTTTATTCATTGAAGGATATCCATGGAACAACAGGGTAGTGTAATCGGTTCATTTTTGCCACTTATCATTTTATTTGCGATCTTTTATTTTTTGATCATCAGACCACAGCAGAAACAGCAAAAAGCACACCGTGAGATGCTTGAAGGCCTTGCAAAAGGTGACAAGATCGTTACAACCGGAGGGCTTATCGCTGAAATCGTGAAAACTGAAGAAGATTTTATCAAAATCAAACTAAATGAAGATACGATTGTCAGACTTGACAGAAGCTATGTAGCAAAAAAAGAAGAGGTAACTAAAAGCGATGCTTAATTACAGAGTGATCATCTTCGCTTTTGCACTGATCTTCGGGGTGGTCTTTTCTATCCCGTCTTTAATGCAAAGCGATAGCGGAAAGAAGATCACCCTGGGGCTTGATCTTCAAGGGGGGCTTCATATGCTTCTCGGTGTCAAAAACGAAGTTGCGATCGCTTCAAAATCCAAATCCATCGCGGCAAGTATCAAATATCTCTTTGATGATGAAGAGATTATTTTTGATGCTTTGAGTCTGGATGAAGATACGGGAGTGGTCACTTTTGAGATCCTGGACAAGGATGATCTTGTCAAGGTTAACACACTCCTCAAAGAGGAGCTGGAAGGGGTGACATTCAGCGAGACTGCGTTGAAGTATTCACTGCAGATGACCGAAGAGGAGATCGAGCGTACCAAAAAAGATGCGATCGATCAGGCAGTCGATACGATCAGAGGCAGACTCAATGAGTTCGGCCTGGCAGAACCTACGGTAGCGAAGCAGGGTGAAGACAAGATCCTTGTCGAGGTACCCGGTATCAAGACCCAGGAGGATGAACAGCGCATCCGTGAACTCATTGCACGTGCAGCGCATCTTCAGCTGATGGCCGTGGATGAGGAGAGGATCGCCCGTATTAGCGCCATGAGTGCCGCAGAAGCGAAAAGTTACGGTGATGTGATCCTTCCCGATGTGAATACGGGAGAGAAGTATCTGCTCAAAGCGATCCCGGTGCTCGACGGTTCGATGCTCACCGATGCCAAAGTAGGCTTTGACGAGAACAGCCAGCCGGTGATCAACTTCACGCTCAACGGACAGGGTGCAAAGATATTTGGTGACTTTACGGCGATCAGTGTAGGCAAGCGTATGGCAGTGGTACTGGATAACCAGGTCTACTCCGCACCCAATATCCGCGAACGTATCGGCGGGGGACGTGTCCAGATCTCCGGGCAGTTTACGATGGAAGAGGCGCACGATCTTGCGATCGCCCTGCGGTCAGGATCGCTGCTGGCACCCGTCTACGTGATGGAGAAACGAAGTGTAGGACCAAGCCTGGGTGCAGACAGTATTAAAGCAAGTTCGCTTGCATTGCTGCTTGGTTTTGTCCTTGTTGTGATCTTCATGGTGATCTACTACGGTGTGGCAGGCGTGGTTGCCAATGTGGCGCTGATAGGGAACCTCTTTTTGATCCTGGCGATCATGTCGCTCTTCGGTGCGACATTGACACTGCCCGGTATGGCGGGTATCGTACTGACGGTAGGTATGGCGGTGGATGCCAACGTGATCATCAATGAGCGTATCCGTGAGCTGCTGGTGGAAGGAAAATCAATCGCGAAATCGATCGAAGACGGGTATAAAAATGCCTTCACAGCGATCTGGGATGCGAACGTGACGACGCTGATCGCCGCAACGGTACTCTATGTATACGGTACTGGCGCGATCAAAGGGTTTGCGCTGACGATGAGTATCGGTATCATGGCTTCGATGCTTACAGCGATCTTGGGTACACACGGTATCTACCAGTGGATTCTGCCAAAAATGGACAAGAACAGGCTGGGTTACTGGTTTGGAATAAAAGGGAGTAAATAATGGAACTTTTTAAATACGAAAAACCGCTCTCTTTGATGGCGCAGGCAAAACGTTTCGGGTTGCTTTCGATCATTGTAGTGATTACCTCTCTGGGACTGATCTTTACCAAAGGGTTTAATATGGGGATCGACTTTGCCGGCGGTACGGTGATCCAGGTACAGTATGACCAGAAAGCCCCGATCGATGAGGTCAGAGAGATCCTGGGTAACCAGGAAGCCTATAAAGGCGCAAACGTTACCTACTTCGGTACAGAGGATGAGATCATCATTAAAACGAAAACGAGTTCTCAGAACGTAGGCGTGGATATCGGTGACCAGGTCAGAGAACTCCTCAAAGAGACGCAGGGGTTCAAAGAGGTAAGACGTGTCGATATGGTCGGCGCAAAAGTCGGTTCAGAGCTTCGCGAGCAAGGGTTACTGGCAATGGTGCTGGCGATCATCGGTATTCTGATCTATGTATCCTTCCGGTTTGAATGGCGTTTTGCCGTGGCATCAGTGATGGCACTCGTACACGATGTGACGATCGCGATGGGGATGATCGTGCTCTTTGAGGTGGAGGTCAACCTGGATATCCTTGCAGCACTGCTGACGATTCTGGGGTATTCGCTCAACGATACGATCATCGTTTTTGACCGTATCCGCGAAGGGATCAGATCGATCAAGGATCCTGATCTTGGAGGCATTATCGATGAGTCTGTGTCACGTACGCTGTCCCGTACGACACTGACCTCGTTGACCACCTTCTTTGTGGTCCTGACACTCTTCCTTTTTGGAGGGGAGATCATCAACGGTTTCTCATTTACTCTGCTTGTGGGCATCATTGTGGGTACCTACTCATCGATCTTTGTGGCTTCACCGATTTTGTTGTGGCTTGGCTTCTCGGTAGGGGATTTCAGGGCCAAAGAGGCAGAAAAGCTTAAGAGGGAGAAAGAGAAAGAGAAGATGCGGGCAATGTACGAGCAGGGTACACTGTAACAACGTCAGCGTTGTGAGCCGTCCGCTGAGGACAACAGCGTGCTCAGAAGCTTTGCTTGTGAGCAAATTAGCATAGTACGTTATAATAGCGACAAAGAGACTTAAGGAGTCAGAATGAACTGGGGCAAAGTTTTTTATATGTTCTTTACGTTGATGTCATTGACGACATCAGCAGCATTTTTGTATGAACATTCATTGGTGGCGCTGTTTATCGCAGGATCGGTCAATGTGGTATCTACGCTGATGAAGATCGGAGTCAGGAACCTGCTTTCTGCCGAACTCCTGGCGGGTTCATTGGTAGCGGACCTGCATTTGATCCCTGCGTTTTTTGCGATGAAGTTTTACGGGAATGTCGATCTGGCTGTGGGGCTGGTAATAGGGGCGGTGATCGCTAACCTTTACACGATCTTTATATCAATGATCGAAAGTGGTAAAGAGAAAGCAGAGTTCTAGGTTGATATGTGTTGTATCCTTAATATGCAGGAGAAGAGCAATCTATGCTGAAACCTCCTCTGCTTACCGGAATTGACGTTGAGGCCAAACGTCAAGAGATAAAGTCGTACTTTCAATTTTGTTACAGGCGTTATGAGTCACTTTTTGAGGTAATCTCGGATGATGCTGCCTACTTTCAAAAAGCCGATCCTCTTCGGCATCCATTGATCTTCTATTATGGGCATACCGCTGTTTTTTTCATCAATAAACTTAAATTTGCAAAACTGATAGACCAGGGGGTAGAGAGCCATCTTGAGTCGATCTTTGCCATCGGGGTTGATGAGATGAGCTGGGACGATCTTGATGAAAAGCATTATGATTGGCCTACGCTTCAGGAGACACAGCAGTATAGAGACAAAGTCTTTGCGGTCGTCAACGAAGTAATCGATAGGCTTCCCCTGGCGCTTCCTGTCACGGAAGATTCCCCCTGGTGGGTACTCCTGATGGGAATTGAGCATGAAAATATCCATCTGGAGACCTCTGCGGTACTGATACGCCATCTTCCCTTAAGATCAGTCAGAGAGCATCCGGCATGGCAGGCATCGGAGGATGTCGGAGAAGCGCCTCAAAACAGGCTGCTTGAAGTCCCAGACGGAACTGTAGAGGCAGGGAGATCGATAGATGATCCGCTCTATGGCTGGGATAACGAATATGGGGAGCATACCTGTGAAGTACCGGGATTTAAAGCCTCAAAATATCTTGTAAGCAATCAGGAGTTTCTTGAGTTTGTCGAGGATAGAGGGTATGAGACCTCTTCTTTCTGGAGTGAGGAGGGGAATGCCTGGCGTACCTATGAAAATGCTTTATCTCCGCGTTTTTGGGTCGCTGATGGAGAGCGCTATAAGCTGCGTACGCTGAACAGGGAAATACCTTTGCCGCTCAACTGGCCTGTGGAGGTAAACTGTCATGAGGCCGAAGCATTCTGCCGATGGAAAAGCGAGAAACTGGGTATGGCGGTAACTTTGCCTACCGAAGATGAGTATTTTCGTCTCAGAGACCACTCAGGGGTTCCCCCGCTTCTCTTCTGGGGGGAGAAAGCTCCCGGCAATATAGCACTTGCAGCTGCTGCCTCAAGCGTACCGGTAGACCGCTATGGACATGGCGGATTCTATGATGTGATCGGGAACGTCTGGCAGTGGACACGGACACCTATCTATCCCTATGAGGGATTTAAGGTGCATCCGGTCTATGATGATTTTACGGTACCTACCTTTGACGGGAAGCATAACCTGATCAAGGGGGGCTCATGGATAAGTTGCGGCAACCTGGCGGCCGAGGGCAGCCGATACGCCTTCAGACGACACTTCTACCAGTTTGCCGGATTCAGGTATGTGGCGAGCCGGTATGAAGAGGAGATCAAAATCTCAGCCTACAGGAGCGATGCATTGATCGCACAGTATTGCCATTTCGGTTGGGGAGAAAATCAGCTTGGTGTAGCCAATTATCCTCAAAGATGTGCTAAACTTGCATTGGAATATATGGGCAGCAGACCCAAAAAAAGAGCGCTTGATGTGGGATGTGCCATTGGCCGCAGCAGTTTTGAACTTGCACGTGAGTTTGATGAAGTGGTAGGAGTAGACTTTTCGGCGCGTTTTATCCAGCAGGCGCAGCTTTTGAAAGAAAAAGGAGCCTTACGCTACAGTATCCCTATTGAGGGCGATCTGGAGTCTGCTCAGGAGGTTAGCCTCGCAAGCTTCGGTCTGGAAGATGTAGCCCCTAAGGTCAGCTTCTGGCAGGGAGATGCGTGCAACCTTAAGCCCGTTCATCAAGGCTTTGACCTGATATTTGCGGGAAACCTGATCGACAGGCTCTATGACCCGGGTAAATTTCTTGACACATTGGCTGAGAGGCTGAATGAGGAGGGGATGTTGGTTTTAACCTCTCCTTATACATGGATGGAGGAGTACACTCCCAAAGAGAAGTGGATCGGTGGCTATGAAAGAGAGGGGAAGGCTGTCACTACGTCGGATGGTCTTCTGGAGCATTTGGGCGGTGACTTTGAGCTGGTAGATACCAAGGATGTCCCTTTTGTGATCCGGGAGACGGCGAGAAAACACCAATACGTGATCGCGGAGATGAGCGTTTGGCAAAAAAAGAGAAAGTGAGATGAGATTGGAAGCGGTGCAAAGAGCGGGAACCTACGCGGTAAAACTGGATGAAGCTGTCCATAAATTCGGTACCGATGATTTGCTGCCGTTATGGGTGGCCGATATGGATATCGCTGCGCCTCTATGCGTGCAGGAGGCACTTCAGCGAAGGGCTACCCATCCGGTTTACGGCTATACGGTCTATCCTGAGCGTTATTATCAGGCCATCAAAGATTGGTATTTCAATCGGTTTGGCTGGAAGATCGAGACCGAGTGGATCGTACCTGCCTACGGGGTTGTCCCCTCACTCAACTTCGCGATCAATGCCTACAGCAAAGAGGATGAAGGCATTATCGTGCAGACACCGCTCTACCCGCCGTTCTCCGATTCGGTGCGCAGACAGGGGAGGAAGCTTCTAAACAACAGGCTGCTCTATCAAAACGGCAGCTATCAGATCGACTTTGCTGATTTTGAAGCCAAAGCCAGAGAGGCGAAGCTTTTTTTGCTCTGTTCTCCCCACAACCCTACAGGAAGGGTATGGAACAAAGAGGAGCTGGAAAAGCTCATCGATATCTGTCTGGCAAATGGGGTGATCATTGTCTCAGACGAGATCCATGCTGATATTGTTTTCAGAAAGGTGCATTATGTACTGGGAAGTTTTGAAAAAGTACAGCAGCACTCTGTTGTACTGAATGCACCATCCAAAACCTTCAATATCGCAGGGCTTAACACCTCCTATGCGGTCATACCGGACAGAAGATTGAGAGATGCCTATCTCCATGAGCAAAAAAAATCGGGTATTACGAATGGAACGCCTTTTGGTATCGAAGCATTGATGGCAGCCTATGAAGGAGGGGAAGCATGGCTGGAGAAGTTGAAAGTTGCACTCTGGGAGAATGTAGTGTTTGTCAAAACGTTTATCGAAACCCATCATCTTCCGCTGAAAGTGGTGGAGCCTGAAGCCACGTTTCTGCTATGGATCGACTGTCGAGGACTGGGGCTTTCTACGGAGAACTTGGCAGCATTTTTTATCAAAAAGGCAAAACTGGGACTCAATGAGGGGGTGAGTTTCGGAGAAGAAGGAGAAGGATTTATGCGTTTAAATATCGGTACCTCCAAAGAGGTACTTCACCAAGCAATGCAGCAGCTGCTTCGTGCATACGAGGAGAGAAAATGAGGATCATACTTTCATGGCTGATCGTTTCGGTATGGCTCTTTGCCCTTCCTTCGGATATCACCTATTTTCTGAACAAATCCAAACTTCCCAGCAGTGATGTCAGCATCTACATCAAAGAGCTTGGAACCAACCGCGTGGTCGCTTCCTTGAATGCGGATACGGTACGCAAGCCAGCCTCAGTGATCAAAGTCGCCACAGCCTATGGGGCACTGTTGAAGCTGGGGTTTGACTACCGCTGGCCAACAGAGTTCTATATCAACGGGTCCGTACGTTCCGGGAGCCTCGAGGGTGATCTCGTCATCAAAGGGTATGGAGACCCATCACTGAGTTCAAAGGAACTGCCTGATATTGTCGCGCAGATCAAGGAAAAAGGGATCGGGCATATCAATGGTAATGTGATCATAGACAGAAGCTACTTTGACGTGGGAGATGAGGATAGTTCGCACTTTGATAACTACCCCTACAGTGCCTATAACGCGATGCCAGATGCGATGATGTTCAATGAGCGTACCAGTACGGTCGGTATCCTGCCCCGCAGCAGATCTGTCTATAAGGAGATCGAGGACCCCAGCTATACGGTGGTCAATAATGTCAAGTTTGTCGACAGATCGTGCAGTGGGAAATATGCATGGGCAGGTTCAAGAGTAGAGATGCAATCCTCTATCCCCAAACTGATACTGCAAGGAGAACTCTCAAAGCACTGTAAAGAGCGTAAGGTGTGCATGATCGTTGCCAAACCGTATAACAATTTTTACTATGCCCTTAAGGATGCGCTGGAGAAAGAGGGGATAACGATCAGGGGAGGTATGAAGCTGTCACAGGTTCCTGCCGGTGCCAGATTGCTTTTTACACACTATTCCGAACCACTCGAATCGATCGTTTCCGAAACACTGAAAGAGAGTAACAATCTTTATGCCAGACATCTTATGCTGCTCACCGGTGCCAAGGTCTATGGCGCACCGGCTACGGTCGAGAAGGGGAGAAAAGCGGTGACTAACCTGCTGAGAACCCAGAGTGCCCTGCCCGCGGGGGAGTTTTTCCTTGATAATGGATCGGGGCTTTCCCGGCGTTCAAAAATGTCTGCAAGAATGCTTGGCGCAGTCTACGAAAGTGCCTACAGAATTTTAGGCGAAAGGTGGATGAATACCCTTTCCATAGGAGGAAAAGACGGGACGATCAAAAGGCGTTACCGTTACAAACCGGCGCAGAATAGAACATGGATGAAAACAGGAACGATCAAACATGTTAAAAATATCGGGGGGTATGTGAAAAACAGAGCCGGCAACTATTACAGTGTCGTGATCCTGGTCAATACCAAACAGGGAAATTTCCGTGCCGTAGAACTGCAGGACAATATCATCAACTGGCTGGCACAGACGAAAAAAACACCGTATGAGTCAGGCAGCAAACCTGCTTCCATGGCAGCAGACCAGGTTCAGGTCACACGGACAAAAGAGTCATCTCCTGCCCCGGAGACAAGGAAGGAGATGTCGGGGAACTACTATATACAGGTAGCCTCGGTCGTCAAGAGACCCGATAACCTTTATCTCTCCAAGTTGGAAAAGGCGGGGTTGCGCTATAAGGTGGTGCATGAAGAGCGCTACAAAGTACTGATCGGAGGGTACTCCAGCAAAGAAAGTGCGCAAGCGGCATTGCCGACCATACGTCAGAAGTTGAATAAAAGTGCGTTTATTGTAACAAGGTAATTACGGTATAATTTTTGTTTAATTTATAGCGCATACAGGACTGTAATGAACTTCGAAACCTATCCTTTTGAAAAATTAAATCACTTGCTGGAAAGTATTACGCCAAACCAGGAGTTCCCGCCGCTCAGTTTAACGATCGGCGAGCCTCAGTTTGAGACGCCAAAGTTTATTCGCGATGCACTGGGCGAGCATAGCGACCTGCTGAACAAGTATCCGAAAACAGCAGGAGAGAGCGTGCTCAGAGAGGGGATACTCCAGTATCTCAGGAACCGTTTTGACCTCGAGCTTGGTGAAGAGCAGATCATCCCTACCTTCGGGACCAGAGAGGTACTCTTTAATTTTCCGCAGTTTTTGCTGTTTGATATTGAACATCCGGTAATAGTCTTCCCGAACCCGTTTTATCAGATCTATGAGGGAGCGGCAAAGGCAAGCAGGGCGGAGGTGATCTACCTGGATCTCAACGAAGCGAACCACTTCCAGCCGGTGATCGATGAGGCGCAGTTGGCCAAAGCGGATCTGGTGATCCTGAACTCGCCGAACAACCCGACTTCATCAGTCATGACAATGGAGCAGATGAAGCAGTGGGTCAGACTGGCACTCAAATATGATTTTGTGCTGCTCAATGATGAGTGTTATGTAGATCTCTATCTTAACGATCCGATCCCTTCCCTGCTGAATGCCAGTATCGAAGCGGGCAATGAGAGTTTCAAGAACGTATTGGTCATCAATTCGATCTCCAAGCGTTCTTCTGCACCGGGCCTGCGTTCCGGATTTATCGCAGGGGATGCTTCGATACTCGAAGCGTATATGGTGTACCGTACCTATGTAGGCTGTGCATTGCCTCTCCCGCTGCAATATACAGCAGCCGCAGCATGGGCGGACCAGGCGCATGTCGATCTCTTCAGAGAAAAATACAGGAAGAATTTTGAAGTGGCCAAAGAGCTGCTTGGGGTGGATGCCCCGGAAGCGACCTTCTATATCTGGCTGAAAGTGGGTGACGAGATCGCCTTTACCAAAGCACTCTATGAGAAGTACAACCTTAAAGTGCTGCCGGGTTCTTTCCTCGGACGTGAAGGGGAGGGCAAGGGGTATGTCAGGCTGGCACTGGTCTATGAAGCGGAAAAAACCAAAGAGGCATTAGAACGAATAAAAATGTGTATGGGAGAGATAAATGAATAACGAAATGCCGGACATTCATGCAGAAGAGCTCAAGAAAGACCCTGAGTTCCTGGCAAACATAGAGAGACTGGAAAAAGAGTGCAGAGATCAGCAGAGCATCGCAAAAGGGTATCAGCTTTTGGATGCCAGACTGATCATCGAATCACCCGAAGAGGAGATCAACGAGATCTTCACCTTCATTGTGAACAATGCTTTTGACAAGCTTGCAGAAAAGCTTACCGAGAGAAAATCGTTCGATATGGGCGATGTCGAGGATATCGCAACCGCGCGCGCGATCTACGAGCATGCGATGCAGCGTTACAGCGAAAACGACATGAAGGGTGCCAAGGAGATGTTTCTGGTGCTCAACTATACGATGGACCGTGCGGGGCTGAAAGATGCGATGATGGTCCATGCCTGCGCAGTGATGGCGGGTAAAAGCTTTGAGGAATTTGTGGAAAGTATGGTGGATATGGAGGGGATCGACGTGCATGATCCTCTGGCATTTTTCATCCAGAGCTTTACGCAGCCGACGGATATCCTGCTTACAATGTTCTCCAAGTATGTCAAACAGGGAGAAGAGGAGCTTAAAGTACTGGACGAGAGCAGATAGTCAAAAGGCTTTGCCTTTTTAAGTGAAGAGATAAGAGTGCGCCCGAACGAAGTGACAAGTGCCCTTGGGGTGAAGAGTGAAAATATGCATTGCTTGGCAATGCTTTTATGTAAAAAAGTGGAGTTGGTGTAGTGGAAGTAAAAAAGATACATTTTATCGGGATCGGGGGTATCGGACTCTCTGCTCTGGCGAAATTTCTTGCCAATGACGGGCACAAGATCTCCGGCTCTGATATCAGACAGAGTGAGATCACCAATGACCTGGCAACAAACTTTTCTGCGAAGATCACGATACCCCACCATGAAGATGCTGTGGAGGGTGCCGATATCGTCATACACTCTGCTGCGGTACGCCCGACCAATGTCGAATATCAAAAAGCCAAAGCACTGGGGATCACGCTCCTTTCACGAAAAGAGGCGCTGAAGTTCATCCTGGGAGAAAAAGAGGTCTATGCGGTAGGGGGTGCACACGGTAAAAGTACCACTTCAGCGATGCTCGCTTCCCTTATCCCCGGGTCCAATGCCCTGATCGGTGCGATCAGCAAAGAGTTTGGCTCCAACGTACGCTATTATGAGAATGACAAAGTGGTTTTTGAAGCGGATGAGAGCGACGAGAGTTTTTTGAACTCTAATCCTTATCTGGCGATCGTCACCAACGTTGAACCTGAGCACATGGAGTACTACCAGTATGATGAAGCGCTTTTTTACAGCGCGTATACAAAATTTCTCTCCCTTGCAAAGATACGGGTGATCAACGCCGAAGATACGTTCCTCTCTTCCCTGGAGATGGAGAGCGTCAAGCTCTATCCGAGCAGAGATATCAAAAATATTGCATTTACACTGGTAGAGGGCAAACCGCATACGAAATTCGAGCTGCGGGATCTGGGGACATTCGAGGTTTTCGGGCTGGGAGAACATATCGCTTTGGATGCCGCACTGGCGATACTTGCAGCACTGGAGCTTGGCCAGCCTCTTGAGGAGATCAGGAAGAACTGTTCGAACTATAAAGGCATCAAGAAGCGCTTTGATATCATCCAGGATAAAGAGAAGTGTGTCGTGATCGATGACTATGGTCATCATCCTACCGAGATCAAGGCAACCATGAAGGCACTGAAGATCTATCAAAATCTGAGAGGTTTCAGGCAGCTCAATGTCATCTGGCAGCCGCACAAATACAGCCGTACCATAGACAATCTTCCAGGATTTGTCGAGTGTTTTGAAGGGGTGGATGAGCTAGTGATCCTTCCGATCTGGGCGGCCGGAGAGATCGAGATTGATATCGACCTCAAAGGAGCGTTCAGCCGTTATAAGCTTCTGATGGCGGATGCCGTGACCAAAGAGGATAACATCGTCAAGGTCCTGAAAGAAGGACGCGTGATACAGGAATACAGCCAGGGGCTCATCACCGCATTCGGTGCGGGAGACATCACCTATCAGATCAGGGGTGAAGCGTAGCCGAGATAGATGTTTCGTCTCTCAGTTTGAGAGCGAGGCGAAATATAAGAAGTAGTTTTTTCATTTACTACTCCTCATATTTACTGGTATTGAAATCGCATGCAGCTTTTTCTTCTTCAAAAGTAGGAAGTGTGTAAACTCCACCACTTAAGAGATTGTCATACTGTAAATATCTATCCATGCGCTCTTTAGTGTTAAAATATATTGTCTGTCTCTTATACACATCTGACGCTGCCGACGAAGAGGATAGTGTAGATCTCGGTGGTCGCCGTATCATTA
>OGCK01000035.1_pt1 | contig 23763 bp, 20 predicted proteins | sample 1570051 | NCBI WGS metagenome assembly OGCK01 (sample SAMN06266181, study PRJEB24510) | hot springs metagenome | isolation source: hot spring sediment | place: USA: Zodletone Spring, Oklahoma | collected 2013-12-03 | reverse complement strand
AGACAGTAGGTCACCAATGAGAGTATCAGGGCGATAACGATGATCAGCAGGATACTGAAAAGGGGGTCATTGTATGCCGGCAGTATATTTTCCACGCTATACCACCCTTGTAGATGGCTTTAGTGAATAGTGAATAGTGAATAGTAAATAATGTCGGTATGCTTTCCGGCAGAAAGCTTTGATAGGAGAATGGTTTTTACTGTCCGGCATTCCTGATCCCTAATCCTGAATTTTTAATTTTTAATTTTTAATTTCTATCGTAGATTATATCCAATTAGATATAATGCCATTATGATAGATAATGCCTCCATAGAATCCCTTAAAAACAGTATCGATATTGTAGATGTCATCGGCAACTATATTGAGTTGAAAAAAGCCGGTGCCAACTACAAGGCAAACTGTCCTTTTCACGGTGAGAAGACCCCTTCGTTCGTGGTAAGCCCAAGCAAACAGATCTACCACTGTTTCGGCTGCGGGGCGGGGGGAGACACGATCAAGTTCGTGATGGAGATAGAGAAACTGAGCTATCCCGAAGCGATAGAAAAACTGGCGTCGATGTACAACTTCTCTCTGCGCTATAGCAAGGGAAGTTCGGACTACAGTGACGCCAAACGTGTGCTTGAAGCCGTACAGACCTGGTATGTGAAAAATCTCGACCAGAACCCTACGGCACAGACATACCTTGCAGACCGTGGCATCAGTGCCGCATCGATAGAGAAGTTCGGCATCGGTTATGTCCCTTCGGGAATGCAGGTGATGCAGTTCCTGCAAAGAACGATGCTGCCAACACCCCAGGCTGCCGAAGCAGGGGTGATCGCGCAGGGAGAGAGAGGAGAATACTATGCAAGGCTGGTTGAACGTATCACCTTCCCGATCTATTCGCCTGCAGCTTCCATCGTAGGGTTCGGGGGTAGGACGATCACCAACCACCCGGCAAAATATATCAACTCTCCGCAAACCAAACTTTTTAACAAGTCCAGGCTGCTCTACGGGTACCATCTGGCAAAAGAGAGTATCTACAGTAAAAAGCAGATCATTGTCTGTGAGGGGTACCTTGATGTGGTGATGTTCCATCAGGCGGGATTTGACACTGCAGTCGCGACACTGGGTACGGCATTGACCGCAGAACACCTTCCACTGCTTCGAAAAGGCGATCCCAAGGTCATTCTGGCTTATGATGGGGACAATGCAGGTGTGGCGGCAGCCCTCAAAGCCGCCATTATGCTTTCACATGCAGGTTTTGACGGTGGTGTCGTTCTCTTTCCCGATGGGCAGGACCCTGCAGACCTGATTGCAAAAGATCAGAGTGAAGCCGTCGCCAGACTGCTCAGAACATCCAAGCCGCTGATCCCGTTCGTGATAGAAAAAACGATAGAGTCCTACGATCTTTCGGATCCTCGGGCAAAGGAGGCGGCTTTTGCGCATATCAAACAGTTTCTGGACGGTCTTAGCCCGATCATCAAGGATGCCTATATCCCGTTGGCTGCAACACAACTGGGGATCTCTGCCGCGCTCTTCGGGAAACAGACGCAGCCCTCCAGAGCGAGAGAGAGTTTTTCTCAAAACAAAGAGGACCAGGATGTACTTGATATTTTAAAAACGCTTGTAGAAGAACCTAATTTGATGGAGATCGTCCTGGATATGGTTGATATCAAAATGTTCGGCAGATATGCCGGGTATTTTGATCTGCTGGTGAAAGGCGAGTTGAACCATCCTTTTTTTGTAGGGTTGAAGATCAAGGATGATGTCTATGTTTTAGATGAAGAGAAGCTGATGTTTTCGCTGCGGAAAATACTTGTAAGATTCTATGATACAGAGCTCAAGCGTATTGTTGCGGACCAGAATATCCCCTTTGCAAAAAAAAGCTTTCTCATACGGAAGATCAAAACCGACATTATCCCCCGTTTGAAGCGCGGAGAGCTTGTGGCCTACGACAAGGATTTTTTCAGCTGACGGTGAAATCCATGCAATGCACATGCACTCTTCTGCGGATCATCGCAGGGGTCAAGCGTTCCTCAAGAAAAAATCAGCAAATCGCTTTAGAAAAATATCAATAAGATACGCAATTAAAAACCGTGGCAAAAGATATTTAAAATGGAAGTTTTTTATGGAGATTTGTTGGTGACCCCACGGAGACTCGAACTCCGGTAACCAGGATGAAAACCTGGGATCCTAACCGCTAGACGATGGGGCCAACAATAAATTAAAAGTATAAACAAGCTAAAATGGTGACCCCACGGAGACTCGAACTCCGGTAACCAGGATGAAAACCTGGGATCCTAACCGCTAGACGATGGGGCCATCAACTTGTGGACGGCATTATAGTATTTTACAGCTTAAATATATCTTAAAAATAGACAATCAAGAAGGAAACGAGGAGATAAAAATGAAAAAATATCGATTTTTGGTGCTTTTGTTGGCACTGATCTGGATATCTGGGTGTGTGCAGCGTGTCTATACAAAACAGAATTCGGCGCTGATCGTCTTTAAGACACCGACATACAGGTATGCGGATATGGGGTTTATCTATGAGGGAAAAGAGGAGATAAAGGTGGAGATCTACAGCAGCGGAAAACCGCTGACCTCAATGAAGCTATCGGGTGGACAGGTCTGTATGAACACCCTTCAATGTATGCCGGAGTCCAGCTTCAATGCCCGGGTATTGAGCAGGCATTACCCCGAGGGGCTGCTGCGCAACGTATTCGGGGGCAGGGCTATTTTTGATAAAGAGGGATATACCACCACACGTAACGGCTTTACACAAAAACTTTATCAAAGCGGGAAATACGATATAGAGTACACGGTTTTAAACCGGCAGATCGTATTCCGTGATACAATAAACGACATTTTGATCAAAGTACAACAGCAAGGATAAGTGAGCGTGAAAAAATTTGTAGGTGCACACGTAAGTGCAAGCGGCGGTGTGGAGAATGCACCGCTCAATGCCATGGAGATCGGGGCAAAAGCATTTGCCCTTTTTACGAAGAACCAGAGACAGTGGAAGGCAAAGCCGCTGGAGAGCAAGAGCATCGATGCATTCCAGAAGAACCTGGAGATTTCAGGTATCTTGCCCAAACATGTCCTGCCGCATGACTCCTACCTGATCAACCTCGGGCATCCCGAAGCGGAGCAGCTCGAAAAATCACGGGATGCTTTTATCGATGAACTGGAGCGCTGCAGGGTGCTTGGGCTGGACAAGCTGAACTTCCATCCCGGGTCGCACCTGGTGAAGATCCCCAAAAAAGACCCCCATTATGATGAGAAGCTGCTTGAGGCGGAGCTGGGGTGCCTGGATGTGATCGCTGAGTCCATGAACCGGGCGATAGAAGCGACGAAAGGTTCCAGCGTCAAACTGGTGATCGAAAACACTGCAGGCCAGGGGAGCAACCTCGGCTACAGGTTCGAGCATCTGGCGCATATCATCGACAAGATCGAAGATAAAAGCCGTGTGGGGGTCTGCCTCGATACCTGCCACACCTTTACGGCAGGATATGATCTGCGTACCCGCGAAGCGTATGATCGGACGATGGGGGAGTTTGACCGTATCGTAGGGGCCAACTATCTGATGGGGATGCACCTCAATGACTCCAAGCCGCCGCTGGGATCGCGAGTGGACAGGCACCACTCTTTGGGGCAGGGGGAGATCGGATGGGATGCCTTCAGGTTTATCATGAACGACAGCCGCATGGATGATATCCCGTTGATACTGGAGACGATCGATGAGTCGATCTGGGCAGAGGAGATCGCAGCGCTTTACCGTCTGGTAGAGTAGCCTCCGTGCACTTGTGCAAGTTTATAAAGGGCACCTCTAAAGTTTGCACAAGTTCATAAAAGGGTGAACATAAGATCAAGGAGGGAAAAATGAAATGGGTAAAAGGTCTGGCACTGAGTGCCGCAGCTGGCTCACTGGTATGGGCAGGGGGTTATAAGATCCCCGAACAGTCTATCAACTCGACAGCGCTCGGCGCAGCCTATGTGGCGCATACGATGGGCGCAGACACAGCGTATTACAATCCGGCGAATATGGCATTTATGGAGGATAAACGCTATGTCGAGGGCGGTGTGACCCTGGCGCACCTCCCTTCCAACGAGTATACCCTGATCGACCCCTACTCCGGAGAGTCAAAAGTCGAGGATCTGCCGATCCCCTATCTACACTACGTAAGCAGGCCGATGGGTGATTTCAGATGGGGCGTGAGCCTTACGGTACCGGGTGGACTGACGAAACGCTGGGAAGCGCAGCCTCAAAAGTCTTTTGCGGAAGAGTTTACGCTCAAGGTGATAGAACTCAACCCGAGCCTGGCGTATAAAATAGCCGAGAATTTCAGTATCGGCGGTGGTGTGCGGATGATCTACAGTGAAGGTGTTGTCAAAAGTACAGGTCAGGTATCAAGAGATATGGAAGGCGATACGGTTGAATTCGGCTACAATCTTGCCGTTACCTATCAACCGACTTCTGATATCACTCTGGCAGCGACCTATCGGTCAAATATCGATCTGGAAGAGGAGGGAAATGCGAAACTCTATTCGGGTGAAACACTGGCTTATAACGGCGATGCAAGCGTCACGGTCCCGCTGCCCGCAGCGCTTAATCTGGCGATAGCAAAGAGCTGGCAGGAGAGGTTTACCCTGGAATTTGTCTATGAACGCACCTTCTGGTCAGAGTATGAAGCGCTTGATTTTGAATACGGAGGAGCCGATATCGGAGGATTGGCACCCTATTTTGATACTCCGATACCGAAAAGGTGGAAAGATACCGATACCTTTAGGATCGGTGCAACCGTCAAGATGGATAACAAGATCACGGCGATGTTCGGATTTGCCATCGATGAAACCCCTGCGCCGCTTGAGACACTGGGATTTGAGCTTCCGGACAGTGATGCCAGGATCTTCTCCATGGGATTCAGGTATCAGCAGAACGAACAGCTCTCCTGGGGTGCGGCGTTCCTTTATGATAGCAAAGAGCCGATCTCCATGCCCGCAGGGATCAATGAGAACCCGGTTCTTGCCAACGGAGGAAGCTTTCACGAAGGCGGCGCATTCCTGACCACTGTAGGTATCGCATATGAGTACTGAGATGGGATACAGCTTTAACAGTTTTTACGAACTGATCGCAGACCATGGAGCAAAGTACAGACGAAAAACCGCCCTTTTTGTCGATGATGAGAAGATCACCTATGGAGATATTCTGCAAAGGGCTGATACGTTAGCGGCATTTCTGGCAGCACAGGGGGTACAAAAGGGTGACAGGGTCGCACTCTTTCTGAGAAACTCTCCCGAGTTTGTCTATACGATCTTTGCGATCTCCAAGATTGGAGGAATCGTTGTCCCGGTCAACACTTTTTTGAAAGAGGAGGAGCTCTCCTATATTCTGGAAGACAGTGGAAGCAGTGTGCTGATCACCTCTATGATCCATGAGAAGGTTGTCAAGGAAAGCAGTGCAGAAGCGCTCTGTAACTTTATTGTCTGGGAAGGAGATACCTTTGAGTATAGGGCAGGGGAACACCACGGTTTTGATGAGGCCTTGAGCTATCCTGAGAGTGTCCATGCAGATGCATGCGGGCTGGAGGAGACTGCAGTCATTTTCTATACGTCAGGAACGACAGGGAAACCAAAAGGAGCAATGCTCTCACATAAAAACATTTTTTCAAATTCTCTCAGCGGGATCAATCATATCGATGTGAGGCCAAAAGACCGGGGGATCGTTTTTTTGCCGATGTTCCACTCCTTTACCTTCTCTATCGGGCTTATCCTGCCCCTCTATGCAGGGGCAAGTATCGTGATCATCAAGTCTCTTCAGCCATTTTCCAATATCTTCAAACAGACACTGATGAAGCGTGTGACGCTCTTTTTCGGGATTCCTGATGTCTACAGTGCACTCTCCAAAGCGAAGTTGCCCTGGTACTTCATGTGGTTCAACAACCTGCGTGCCTTTATCTCAGGTGCAGCTCCGCTACAGCCCAAAACACTGGATGCCATGGCGATGAAGTTCAAACGGGCAAAACTGCTCGAAGGGTACGGCCTCAGCGAGGCAAGCCCGGCAGTCTGTATGAACACGCTGCAGAAACAGAAAGCAGGTTCGGTGGGAACGGCACTGGCAGGCTATGAGATGAAAGTGGTGGATGAGAATCTTCTGGAGCTGCCGAGGGGCGAGATAGGAGACATTATCGTCAAGGGCGACAATGTCATGCAGGGCTACCTGAACCGCCCGGAAGCGACAGCGGAGACGGTCATCAACGGATGGCTGCTTACTGGGGATATGGGGTATATCGATGAGGAGGGGTATCTTTTCATCGTTGACAGAAAAAAAGATCTGATCATCTCCAAGGGGATCAATATCTATCCACGAGAGATAGAAGAGGTGATCGACAGGTTTGAGGGGATCGGTGCCTCTGCGGTGATAGGAATTGCTGATGAGAAGAGCGGTGAGATCCCTGTAGCCTATATCGAACCCGAAGAGGGCGTGGAGAAGATAGATGAATCTGTCCTCAAGGGATATCTGCGCGAACATCTGGCGAACTTCAAGATCCCAAAACATATCCATATGATCGAAACGCTGCCCAAGAATGCCACAGGCAAGGTACTCAAGCGCGCACTTAAAGAGCAGCTGAAAGAGGAAGCACAGTAAATGATGAAAGCAATTATTAATGGCCGTTTGATCGAAGATGACAGTGTTGTCGAGGGAAAGGTATTGCTCTTTGACAAAAAGATCATCAATATCGCAGACAGTGTGCCGGAAGGCGTAGAGACAATCGATGCCAAAGGAGCGTATGTGAGCGCGGGATTTATCGACCTGCATATCCACGGGTCAGGCGGGGCGGATGTGATGGATGCGACACCTGAAGCGCTTGAGACGATATCTGATACACTCCTGCAGACCGGCACCACCTCTTTTCTGGCCACGACAATGACGATGTCAACCCAAGCCATTGACACCGCTTTACAGAATGTCAAAATGCACAAAGAGAAGGTAAGCGGGGCCCGGATACTGGGAGTCCACCTCGAAGGCCCTTTTATCAATCCCTCCAGGCACGGGGCACAGGAGATCACGTATATCCAGAGGCCAAATCTTGACCTGATAGGTGGGTATATGGAGTCTATCAGGATGATCACACTGGCACCTGAAGTGGAGGGGGCGGAAGCATTTATCCGGCATCTCGGCGAGCAATACCCGCATATTATCCTCAGTGTCGGGCACTCTGATGCGGACTATGATCAATGCAAAGAGAGTTTTGGATGGGGAGTTTCCCATGCCACGCATCTTTTCAATGCGATGAAAGGGTACCATCATCGGGAACCGGGGATCATCGGGGCGGTCTTTGAGAGCGATGTGACCTGCGACATCATCCCCGACCTGGTGCATACCCACCCTTCGGCTTTGGAGTTGACCTACCGGCTCAAAAAGGATAAACTGATCCTGATCACTGATGCGATGAGGGCAGGGTGTATGAAAAACGGTCTCTATGATCTCGGAGGGCAGAGGGTCGTGGTCAAAGAGGGGAAGGCTGAGCTTGAGGATGGTACACTGGCAGGATCGGTACTGCGCCTCAATGAAGGGCTTCGTAAGATGGTGGCGCACACCTCCATGTCGCTTGTCGAAGCGGTAAGGAGTGTGACAAAGATCCCCGCGCGCAAACTCGGCATATCCAAAGGCGAACTGCGCAGAGGCTATGATGCGGATATTGTCATTTTTGATGAAGATTTCAGTATCATATCAACAATCATAGCCGGAGAGCTGAAGTATATGAGGTAATGTCATGTTCGGATTTTTAAAACGTAAACAGAGAGAGATAGTTGCGCCCGTCGATGGACAGGTGGTTGCACTTGAACAGGTAGAGGATGAGGTGTTCTCTCAAGGGATGGCGGGAGACGGTGTGGCGATCAAACCGGTCTCCGGTATATTCTCGGCGCCGATCTCAGGCAAAGTCTCCAAGATCTTTGAGACCAACCATGCCTACAGTATCAAGAGCGACAAAGACCTTGAGGTGATGGTGCATATCGGCCTGGATACGGTCGCGCTGAAAGGCGAGGGATTTGAACGGCTTGTCCAGGAGGGGGAGAGAGTAGAAGCGGGAGACCCGATCATCAAAGCGGACCTTGCTTATCTTGGAGAACATGCCAAAGATACGATCACTCCTGTCCTTATCATGGAAGAGAGTGATGTCAAAACAATAGAGAAAAAACTCAAAATCGTCAAAAGCGGCGATGTGATCATGGAGGTAAACTAATGCCAAGCGGTGACAATCTATACTATTATCTTGCCTATGCGATCATTGTGGTCGTTTTTATCGTAGTTTTAAAAATGCCCAAAAAAGAGAAGGATAAAACGTCCAAAAAGGGACCGGTCTCCACCTCCAAAAAGTTTCAAAAAGAGAGCGAAACGCAGCAAAACACTATAAAGGATATCTGATGGCATACAATGAACTGAGCCCGGAAGAGGCGTATGTGATACTGGATAAAGGCACAGAGAGGCCCTTTATGGGAAAATATTTCGACCACAAAGAAGAGGGGGTCTATACCTGCAGACAGTGCGGTGCACCGCTTTTCAAATCAGATGCAAAGTTTGACAGCGGGACCGGATGGCCGAGTTTTGATGATGCCATCGAGGGTGCGGTGGCGGAAATTCCCGATGCGGACGGCAGACGTGTAGAGATCGTCTGTGCCAAGTGCGGCGCGCATCTTGGGCATGTCTTCAAGGGGGAGGGGTTTACCCCTAAACAGACAAGACACTGTGTCAACTCGATCTCGCTAGATTTTGAAGCAGACAAGTAAGGGGCAATATATCTTCGTCATCGACCCGATGTGCTCCTGGTGCTGGGGGTTTCATCCTGTGATGGAGAGATTCCGGGCGAAGTATCGTGATCGCTATGAGTTCTCCCTGGTTGTAGGAGGGCTGCGTACGAAAGGTGCGATGCAGTGGGATGAGTCGGCCAAAGCCAGACTGAGAGCGACGTGGCGTCAAGTCGCAGAGACAACCGGACAACTATTTACAGAGAAGCTCTTTGAACGTGACAATTTTGAGTACGACACCTATCCCGCATGCAAGGCGGTAGTCACTGTACGTGAACTTTGGGGAGAGGATGCCTCCTTTGCGTACCTTGGCAAGATACAGAGCTCTTTTTATCTTGACGGGGAGGATATCACAGCGCTGCAGACGCTGAAAACATGGATCGATCCTGAGAAGCAGGAGGCGTTTGCCGTATTTTTTGAGAGCGAACGGGCCGAACTATTGATGCGGCATGACTTTTCAAAAGCCCGCTCGATGGGTGCCAATGTATTTCCTTCCGTGGTCAGGATAGACAGTGACGGGCATATGGTATGCAAAAAAGGTTTTCAACGCTTTGATGAGATTACGATAGACATCTAAACCTCAAGGTGCATTTTGATACCGTCACCGTCAGGGTAGTATGCTTTGAGTATTTTAAGAGATTTGAAGCCAAGCAGTGAATAGAGATTCAAGGCTTGGGTATTGTCGGTTTTCACCTCGAGCAGAAGATACCCGGCCTTGCCGGCTGCATACTCCCTAAGGTAGTTGATGAGAGAACGCCCCAGCCCTTTCCGGCGAAATTCCTCTGCAATGGCGATCGAGTAGATGCGCCAGCTCTTCTTGTAGGTGAAAAAAAGCAGGTATCCGACAACCTTACTGTCAATTTTGACAACAAGAATATGTCTTCTCCTGATATGGTAAAGAAAGTTTCTCCTCGAAAGCGGGTAGCTGTTTTCATCAAATGTTTGGTCCTCTATCTCAAGCAGCTTCTCAAGGTCACGGTCTACGGCAAAGTCTATCTTCATCAGTTTTTTTGATAGATACTGTATTTAGGCAGGAGCTTGGCAGGCCTGTAGGAGAGTTTGACCTTTTTGAGATTTTCAAATCCCATATCATCGCCCGCATTGATATAGAGTGAACCGTAATGCTCTTTGAGCAATTTACAAAATTCCCTGAAGATGAATTGTGCCGAACCCAGAATGTCAAATTCGGTTTTTTCTATCAGGATCGTCGCGGTGGTTTCATTTGTCCGTTCGCCCACGGTAAATCCCATCACTTCTCCGTCAATACGCAGTACCATCCCAAAAAGCCCCATCTCATGATAGTATTTGAGTATTCTTTTAATCGCAAAGCGTTCATAGTTGATGCCGTCAAGAAAGGCGTCAAGCTCCACTTTTGGCATATACTTCATGCGGTTGATGACCCAGCGGTTGAAGAGTTCGGTGATCTCTCCGGTATGGATCGCAGGATCAAGCAGCTCTGTTGTAAATCCGGGATAGTTCTTTTTGAACTTGTTGATCTCGGTACGTTTGGTATGGTAGCCGTTGCCGCGCAGTTCGATAAGGTCGTCGATATTGTAGACATAGTCGGCCAGTTTCTTTTCGATCAGGTAGTTCTCCAGTATCTCAAAGATATCCTGTCCTTCCACTTCCTCGACAAATTCCGTCATATAATACTCATCAACATAGTCGATACGAGAGAGGTACTTTGACGAGTTGTTGAGGTTCATGATCTCAAAACATTCGATGATCGCATCGTTGATTCGCTCTTTTTTTCCCAGGGGCGGCAAAAGCATGGAAAGTTCTCCACCGTTGAGGATAAAAAGGCAGAAAGTATCTTTGACCAGAGTGTAAAAGCCGCTGGAGTTTGCCAGCCACATGAAGTTCGCTGCAAACGAGTAGTCGCTGAGGCTGCTGTGAACCTCCCCCAGATACTCCTCCATCAACCCTTTCGTGTGTATGGTAAAGGGTTTAAGCAGGTAGCTCCCTATACGAAAATCGACCATATTTTTCCTTCTTTGTAAAATAGCGAATTGTACACCACTTTAGAGCGCTTTGCGGTGGTTATTTTTCATTTTTCTGAAGGAAAAAAATAGGAGAAAATGATAGTGCAGAATATGTTTCAAAAACTATCGTTTTATTATCTTCTGATGCTATAATAATCTTTTGTTCTATCTCAAGACAGGAGGAGGAAAGAGCGTGGAAAACAGGTATGATCTGATCATTGTCGGCGGAGGGCCTGGCGGTATCGCTTCAGCGGTAGAAGCATCGATATTCGGACTTGAAAAGATACTCTTTATCGAGAAAGGGGACAACCATTCCCAGACGATCCGCCAGTACTACAAAGACTCCAAAAGGGTTGACAAGGACTGGCAGGGACAGAGCGTCGAGATGGAGGGGAATGTCGAGTTCTTTGACGGGACAAAGGAGAGCACGCTGGAGTACTTTGAGTCCCTGCTCGATCACGAAAATATCGATACGCTTTTCGAGTGTGAGGTGGACAGGGTCGTCAAAGAGGATGGCCTCTTTGCTGTCGTGACCCCAAAGGGGGATTTCACTGCCAAAAATGTCATCGTCTCGATCGGCCGTATGGGTAAACCCAACAAGCCCTCCTACAAGATCCCGGCTTCTCTGAAAAAAGTGGTCAACTTTAACCCCTATGAGTGCCGCGGCCATGAGAAGATACTGGTGGTCGGCGGGGGTGATTCTGCGGTGGAGTATGCCTGTCAGCTGAGCACGATCAATGATGTGACACTCTCCTATCGAAGGGAGAGTTTTGCAAGGATCAATGATATTAACCGTGAAATGATCGAACGCTATGACCAGGAAGAGCGTCTGCGTGTCCGCTACGGTATCGATATCGAATCCATCGAAAATGAAGAGGGAAGGGTCAGGGTCAACTACGACAACGGCTTCCATACGATCTATGACAGGGTGATCTATGCACTGGGCGGTACGACACCGGTGGATTTCTTCAGAAAGAGCAGCATGGAGCTCGATGAGCATGACCTGCCGGTGATCAGCGAGAAGTTTGAGACCAGCGTCAAGGGGCTCTATACCGCAGGCGATATCGTCTACAAAAGCGGCGGATCCATCGCCATGGCAATCAATCATGCCTACCATATCCTCAAAGATATCACCGGGGAGGACGGGGGATTGGCCTGAGACCCTCTTCTGGTCCTCTCATACTCAAAGTAGGGGGCACAGGATTATCCGGAAAATGCCTTTAAAGCCTCCGGCTCAAGCAGATAGAGCTTCTTTTGGCGCACTTCCACCCACCCCTTCTCTTTGAAGGTGCGGATGATCCTGGAGGTACTCTCCGGTGTGAGTTTGATACGCTGTGCGATATTGCGCTGTGTCAGGCGATGTAAAAGATGCTCGTGGTCGATCAAGAAACGTGCCAAACGTCTGGGTGCATCGTCGATCAGCGTATAGCGTACCACCCCTTCCAGCTGTTTGATCTTTCGCGTCAAGGAATGAATGATCGGTAAAAGTAAACGGGGATGAGTGAAGAGATGCTGCGTAAAGGCATCAAAGTCTATCTCCAGCAGTGTTGCATCACTGAGACATCGTGCTGTCGCAGGATAAGGTATCGACTCAAAGAGTGCCATCTCCGCGATCAACTCCTGGGGGTAGAAGGTGCCTATGGGTATCTCATTGCCCTCTGCGTCATGCTTGTAGACCTCTACACTTCCTTTTACCAGAATCAGCAGCGATTTTGGGGTCTCTCCCGTATAGAAGAGGATATTGCCTTTGTGATAGGTTCTTTCCCGGGTGATTGTAGAGAGAAACTCCAGTGAGTCCGGATCAAAACCTGAAAAGAGGTCAATCGTGCTGAGATCCATATGCTTCCTTCCTTAACTTAACATAGATCAAGATCTATTTCCCCAGTATAGCATATACTCGGAAAAAAAGGAGTCTATGATGATAGCAAAAGAGAGCTTGCCTCGTGTTGCCTATGCGATGATGAATACCGTACATGAAGAGGAGGTTGAACTGCTGCAAAAACTTGAGTCGGCGTTGAACCAAAATCCTCTCAATGTTTTGCAGGTAGATGAAGTACTCAGTGAACTTTTAGCACATACCCGGGTGCATTTTTCCAATGAAGAGAGACTGATGCAAGAGGTCTCTTTCCCTGCAATGATGATGCACCAGGGGGAGCACCTGCGTGTGCTCAATGAGATGAAGAGGATCGTCAGCCACTGGGAGCAGACGAGGGATCCGGATGTGGTGCGGGAGTACTTTCTGGGAACTTTGACTGAGTGGCTGATGCTTCATATCACGACGATGGATACGGTTACAGCCCAGTTTATCGCTATGCACAAAGGAGAATGAACATGCAGAAAATCTCATTTATGGATAAACTCTCTTTTTCAGACAAGCCTGTGATCACGCTGATAGGTGAAACCTCCCACAGCAAAGAGATCCGTATCTGTATGGCTAAAGGCAATATGATGAAGGAGCATACCGCACCGGGAGCCATCACGATCATGCTCATTGAAGGAAAACTTCTTTTGGAATCCCTGGGAGAGGAGATGGTATTGGAAGAGGGGGAGATGGTCTGTTTTGAACCGAAAATTCCGCACTCGCTTCAGGCAATGGAAGCATGCATCATCCGTCTCACGCTTGCGAAATACGACAGCGTGGAAAGGATACAAAACGTCATTGCACCTGTGGTTTTTCAGCGTCCTGACATGTGACAGATATTAGAAACACTGTTTTTCAGCACGTTCTATTTTATCAGACGGGCTGGAGATGGTGAGATCCTCACCCTTCTCAAAGGAAGTACATCTATAAGATAGCCATTGAAAGGTTCCTATCCATATTCACTTTATCTATAACGATCACAAGGGGGGCAAAAAGAGTCTAGAAGACCCCCCCTCTTATAGTTCTTCAGAGATAGTATGCTTCCGTGATTTATCTTCCATTTATAAATAATATTTAATAAAACAATAAACTTTAATAAATAAATAATATTGATTAAAATCATAATTTTTACTTTAAGTAACATTGATGTAACATTGGAGTATACCCATATGGAATGTGAGGAAATCAAAATGAAACATATACGATCTTTAATAAGCTTTTTGCTGTTAGCGGGATATATAGCAACTAACAGCATCGCCGGCAATCTTTTGCATGGGCCGACACTGGAAAAAACCGGTGTCTCCTCCACCGAAGGAGCTATTGTGGTTTACAGAGAAGATGATGGGGATACAGGGAGTATCCCCGCAATATTTATCGATGATGATATCGTGGGCTCCTTGCTTCCGGGTGAATTTTCACAAGCAAAGTTATGTGCCGATGCTATAAAACTGCGTGTTGCTACAAGAGGCGGAGTGGTATCTGCCGGTCAACCGCAAAAGATACAGATCCGTAAAGGAAAAATCACCTATGTGAAGATCACAAAAAGAGCCAATAATACGTTTATGCCGCTTGTTGTCGATGAAGCAGAAGGAGAGCAAGCACTGAAGCATATCAAAAGAACAAGCAATATCATTAACCGTTTTATAGCACAGGTAAAATTTGATACCGATAGTCTGTTTGAGTTTGATAGCGACACATTGATGCCTTCTGCCAGTGGGGCATTGGATAGGCTTGTTCAAAATATCAAAGCGTGTCCTAACCAGATTAAACATATCCAGATCATAGGTCACACAGACAGGATCGGAAACAAAGCATATAATCAAAAACTCTCTTCAAAACGTGCCAAGGCAGTAGCCGATTATCTTACCAAGCATGGCATTAGCCTACCAATGGATGTAGAAGGTCGCGGTTCCAGCGAGCCGGTAACGACACATTGTCGGGGCAAATACTCGCCAAAACTGATCCAGTGCTTACGGCCTGACCGTAGAGTCGTAGTCAAATTATTAAACGAAGACCATAGATATTAATCGCATATAGTTTAAGGAGAAAAAAATGGCAAGAGTAATTCAACTGATAACAAAAGGTACTACCGAACAGATATCTACGGTAAAAGCAGGCGCGGGCAGAGATGCGAATACGCTGATCATCAAAGCGCAGGCAGGTGTCAAATATGAACTGAGGGATGCTGCGACAAAATTCGCGCCGAAACAGTTATTGGTCATCCGTCAAGGCAAAGATCTCTGGATAAAACTTGATGATGATGACGAAGAAGATGCATTGAATACCACCGATGCTCCGGATATCATTATTGAAAATTACTATGAAGATTCACCAGGCAGTCTGATTGGAATCTCAGAGGATGGACAATATTATCACTACGCTCCGCAGGAAGGGACCAGTGATCTCTACTCTACCAATATGGAGGATGGTGAATTTTCTTACCAAAGTTTAGGATATTCCGATATCGCTGGAGAAACAAATTGGATGCCTTATGCACTGGGAGCACTTTTGTTGGGCGGTCTGGCGATTGCGTTAAGTGGTGATGATGAAAAAGCTCCTGATGCGTTTAATCCTCCTGAAGTCCCCGATGCTCCCGATATGACGGACGATACCGATACCGGCGTAAGCAATACGGATAACAACACGGCTGACAGTACTCCTGACTTTGAGATCTCTCCGCCGGCAGAGGGAGAAACACCCAATCTTTATATAGACGGGGTACTTGTGCCTTCTGCGTTTGACCCTGTAAACAACATTATAACACCTACGGATCCTATCCCTGACGGCCCTCATACCGTCACTATAACAGTGACTGACTCTAATGGCGAATCTCCACAATCTCCTGGATTGGATATTATTATTGATACGACACCACCTGCGCTGACAGCACTGCTTGATCCCGCTTCGGATAGCGGCGTGGTGGGTGACGGTATTACCAATGATACGACTCCTACGATCAGCGGAACGGGGGAAGAGGGTGCCGCTATCCGTGTGGTGATCAACGGTGAAACGCTCACTACGACAGTTGATTCCGGCGGCAATTGGTCAGTGACCCCGACAGTCCCGCTGGATGATGGGTCCTACACCGCAGCAGTGAGCGAAACCGATATCGCAGGCAATACAACAACGGCGGATGTACCTGTGGTGATCGACACGACGGTGAATATGGTCAGTATAGAGCGTATTGATGAAGATACCGATACAGCGGGTGATTTCATCACTACCGACGGTGACGGACTTACTGTATATGCTTCCCTCTCCTCTGCGCTGACTGCGGATGAACGACTCTGGTACAGCAATGACAATGGTATAACCTGGATCGATATCAGCAGTTCAGCAAGCGGAACAGCTGTCAGTTATCATGATGATGACCTGACGAGTACGACAACGGTGATGATGAAAGTCGAAGATACGGCAGGGAACAGCGCAGAAGATAGCCAGCTCATTACCATCAATACTGTTCCGGGAGCCCCCACTACAACCGTGGATATCAATAGCATCAGCATTGACAGCGGTATAGTAGGTGATTTTATTACAAATGACAATGACGGTTTGACGATAGGCGCGACACTTTCAGCCCCGCTTGCTGCAGGCGAGACACTTTTGTACAGGACTGATGGCGGTGCATGGATAGATATCACCGGTTCTATCGGCGTGGACAACATAACTGTCAATTACTATGATAGTTCATTGACAAGTACCGATGTCGTACAGATGAAAGTAGTGAATGGTACCGGTGATGGCCCGACAGCTTCCCAGCTTGTTACGATCGATACTACCGCAGACAACGACGGAGACGGGAACACCGTAGCGATCACAGGTATAGATGAAGATACCGGAACAAGTAGCACCGACTTTATTACCAATGACACAACACTGCAGATCCACGGTACAGTGGACCTGGACGACGGGAATACACTGAGTGTCACGTTTGATGGTACGACATATGTAGAGGGTACTGACCCGGACCTAAGTGTGGATGGCAGCGGAAACTGGACACTGGATGTGACCGGCACAACGCTCACTGACGGCACCTATCCGGTGGTTGCAACCGTGACTGACATTGCTGGCAATACGGCAAATGCTACACAGGATGTGGTGATCGACACGACGGTGAATATGGTCAGTATAGAGCGTATTGATGAAGATACCGATACAGCGGGTGATTTCATCACTACCGACGGTGACGGACTTACTGTATATGCTTCCCTCTCCTCTGCGCTGACTGCGGATGAACGACTCTGGTACAGCAATGACAATGGTATAACCTGGATCGATATCAGCAGTTCAGCAAGCGGAACAGCTGTCAGTTATCATGATGATGACCTGACGAGTACGACAACGGTGATGATGAAAGTCGAAGATACGGCAGGGAACAGCGCAGAAGATAGCCAGCTCATTACCATCAATACTGTTCCGGGAGCCCCCACTACAACCGTGGATATCAATAGCATCAGCATTGACAGCGGTATAGTAGGTGATTTTATTACAAATGACAATGACGGTTTGACGATAGGCGCGACACTTTCAGCCCCGCTTGCTGCAGGCGAGACACTTTTGTACAGGACTGATGGCGGTGCATGGATAGATATCACCGGTTCTATCGGCGTGGACAACATAACTGTCAATTACTATGATAGTTCATTGACAAGTACCGATGTCGTACAGATGAAAGTAGTGAATGGTACCGGTGATGGCCCGACAGCTTCCCAGCTTGTTACGATCGATACGACTTCTCCACTGGCTCCTACCGTTGAGATCACCGAAGATGCAAACAATGACGGCTATCTCAATGCCGATGAGCTGGACGGCGATATAGATGTGAGAATAACCCTTCCATCAGGCACAGTGGCGGGAGATACCGTCAATGTAACCGACGGTACAACCCCTCAATCATTCGTGCTGACAGCAACCGATATCAGCAACGGTTATATAGATACCTCGTTTGCATCTCCGGGTGATGGCAACACGATCACAGTCACCGCAACTGTGACTGATATCGCAGGTAATACGGGACCGGACGGAAGCGACAGTGCAATTATCGAGACTACAGCACCGGCAATAGTAAACGTAACCGCCAATGTATCCGAAGAAGGTCTGCCGGGTGCAGCATCGGATACGACCGGTACCCCTACGGATACCACGAATGCAGCAACGGTTTCAGGTACGATCTCTATCAGCGATGCGTCCGGTATCGCTTCTGTGGCTGTGAGCGGGCCGGACGGTATGACTTCGGGAGGAGTGGCTGTCACATGGAGTGGCAGTTTTGTCGGAGATACCTATACTCTTACCGGTATGGCAGGAGCGACTACTGTCGCCACACTGACACTGGATACCGCGGGTGCCTATACCTTTGAGCTGCTGGAGCCGTTTGACCATCCGGTGGCAGATGTAGAGGATATACTGGCTCTTGGCTTCAGCGTGACAGCGACAGATATACACGGTAATGTAAGTAGTCCCGGTACCCTGACGATCAATGTCGAAGATGATATGCCACTGGCAGCGTCAGAGAAGACGTTTGTCATGGAGACACAACCCGATACAGCTGAAGGATCACTAGTAGTTAGCTTCGGTGCTGACGGAGGGTATGTATCGGAGATCTCTTATGATGGCGCAACATACACTTATGATATTGATGCTGACACTGTCACCCCAAGCGGCAGTTCCACATTGGTAGAGAGCTGGAGCTTTAATGCCGACAACGATGAGCTGACGATCAACACAACCCTCGGTGAAACTTTTGTCGTGGATATGCATACCGGTGAATACAGCTACGCTGCCCTGGGAGCAGATGTACAGGTAGGGCCTGAGGTCAACGTCAACCCCTCTGCAAGCCTGCTTGGGATCGCCAATGCAGAAGCACTGGGCCTCATCGATATCGGTATCAACCAGATGTTTACAGCCGTGGATGCCAATAATGATATCGAAGAGGTGGTAGTGAGGGCTGACAGTCTGATAAGTCTTGGGCTGGGAATTTACTATAATCTTGCATGGTCTGCGGATATGGCAGCTGAGTTTGGCCTCAATGTCGTAGAGACGAATAATATACTTAATCTCATATTGGTCACTACGCAGAGCTACTCGCAGTTGACGATCACATCCATAGATGGCGGCCCGATCGACAACCTCCAGCTCAATGAGTTCCTGGCGACCGTTCATGTGGATCAGACAGGACTGGACCTTCTGTCACTCGGCCTCTTGCCGGAGCTATCCATCACAGCGACCGATTCGCTGGGAAACACTGACACAGATACCGAACAGGATGTGCTTGGTCTCAGCCTGCTTGCCCCTGACAGCAACCCGGCCAATATTACCGAAGGGACCAGTGGAGCTAACACTCTCAATGGTACTACCGAAGATGACCGTATCTATGGATATGGCGGCAATGACACCCTTAGCGGCGGCGAAGGCAATGACCTGCTGCGTGGCGGCTCAGGCGATGATACCATCAATGGCGGTTCGGGCAATGATATCATTATAGGCGGCAAAGGCAATGATACCCTGAGCGGCGGAAGCGGCAATGACACCTTTATATGGGAAGAGGGAGACGAAGGTTCTGTGGGCTCTCCGGCTACGGATACGATCACCGATTTCAACAAACAACCGGTAAGCGGTGGCGGGGGTATCGTAGATCTTAGAGGCCTGCTGCAAGGTGAAGCCGGAAGAGGAAATACAGCCGGCAACCTGACGGATTATATGCACTTTGAGATCTCGGGTTCAGATACCATACTCTATATCAGCACTACCGGCGGATTCTCTGGCGGCTTTGCTATGGGAGCAGTAGATCAGCAGATTACCTTTACAGGCGTGGATCTCATAGGAGACTTCACGACTGATGAAGAGGTGATCGCTCAGCTGCTTGCAAACGGCAACCTGATCGTCGATCAGGAGACTACAGCCACCGATCAACTTGATGGTATTTCGACATTTGATGCAGTGATCACCGACAATGACGGTGATACGGCTTCTACTTCTGTCAGTTTCGACACCAGAGATCCTGCAGCTCCGATCCCCGGCAATGTGGCACCGGTGGTCCAGGATGATGCGACAGCCCTTCTGGGTCTTGTAGGGCTCAATCTGCTTGATATCATTGACCTGGAAGCACAGGCATTTGCCGCGGCTGATGCTGATGGCAACCTCCGTTCGGTAGTGATCGAATATGTCGGAACAGTGGATGTCTCCCTTGAAGATCCGGTATTCACCGCTTCCCAGAAACTGGCAGAGGAGCTGGGACTCACATTTACGGTAGTGAGCACTACAGGTGTACTTGGAGCTGTCGCTCCGACCTCTACCATTACCATCACTGCGCTCGATGGCGGCAATATCGACAACCAGGCAGTCAATGAGCTGCTTGCCACGGTCCGCCTTGCGTCAACGGCTGATCTGCTGGGACTTGTTGATACGCTTACTTTGGATGTCACGGTACTGGGCTCTTTCGATATTATTGCTACAGACAGCGAAGGGCTTACGGCCACAGAGAGCGTAACCACACTGGCAAACGCAAATGTCCTTGAAGGGCTTTTGGGTGAGGAGGGCAGCCCTGATATCATCGAGGGAACCTCTGAGAATGATACGCTGACCAGCAGTGCCGAAGGGACTTCGGATGAGCGTCTCTATGGCCATGAAGGTGACGATACCATCAATGGGGGTGATGGAAATGACCTGATCCGCGGCGGTGCGGGCAATGACACCCTCAGTGGTGGTGATGGCAATGATATACTGATCGACGGCAACGGTGCTGATACCTTCAGCGGCGGTGCCGGTGATGACTGGATCGTGATATCCGATACCATGTCGTTTGTCTCCATTGACGGAGGGGCAGACACAGATACGCTTTTCCTTTCCGGCAGTGGCATGACACTCGACCTCTCCGGAATCAGCGGCATTACCATAACCAGTATCGAAAAGATCGATCTAGCGGGTACCGGGGACAATGCGCTTATACTAAGCTACAGCGATCTGCTTGCACTGAGCGAAAGCAGTGATCTTCTTTATGTCACAGGCGATGAGGGTGATGCGGTGACGCTCTCTGAAGAAGCACTGGTAGGAACCCAGACCATAGGAACGATCACTTATAATACCTACGATATCGGCGGAACAGGGGATGCGGATATCTGGGTGCAGCAGGGTGTTATGGTGCTGTAGCATCCCCCCGATAAAGGGGAGGGGTTTCTCCCTCGTCCCCAAGCTTCAGGGAGTCTAGTAGAACTGCTGTTTTCCCACACTTATCTTTTTTGATTTTTACACTCTCTCCCGGATGGAACGAGGGGTTTTTGCTCTTTTGAATGGTTTGAACAAGAGCAGTAGTTTTGGTAAAAGTATCAGATCTGATATAAGGGCAGCGACCATGACCACCATAGTAAGCAGTCCAAAATAGATGGTCGGGATCAAATTTGAAAGCGTTAGAATGGAAAAACCTATCACGATAACAAGCGTGGTGAAGTACATGGCATTTCCTATACTGTTGTTGGCTCTGTGCATGCTGAAGTAGTAAAGATTGTCTTTTGCAAATTCCACTTCAAACCGGTGAATATAGTGTATCGTGTCATCTATGCCTATACCCATAGCGATCGCAGCGATCGTGATCGTCATAATATCAAGTGGAATATCTAGCCATCCCATAAATCCAAAGACCATACCAATAGGGATAATATTGACAATTAAAGCAATAAATGTCAGTTTAAGAGACCTGAAAAGAACAAGGAACATAAGGAAGACGATGAGCAGTACAAGACCGAGCATTTTGATCTGTGAATCGAACAGGGACTGTAGCATATTGTTGTAAAGTACCATAAGATTTGACAGCTGCACAGTTGCGATATCAGGGTCTATGATATGCGTGAGGTCATCTTTTATTTTTTTCAGCAATGCATCTCTGCGCAACGCTTCATTTGAATCGACAATTCGTGTAGCAAACCTTAGCTGGTTATGTTCAATATTCACATAGGGCAAAAGTATAATATCTCTATATTTTTGAGGGAGTTCCTTGTAGAGGATAGCGAGGTCTATACTGTCCAGACTTTTGTTCTCATTCAGTACCTTCCCTGTATCAAGAAGCGTGGCAAATGATTGTACCTCACCTATCTCTTCCAGGTCTGTTAAATAGTCATGGACTCTCTTTATGATCGTGATCTTTTCATCGGTAAACCAGTATTGGTCTTCGTTTTCTGCAGTATTAAATTCATCTTCAAACGACTCTTCATCTTCTTCTGTTTCCATGACAGGCGCTGCAGGGGGTTTTTTGTCTGCAAAAGTGATGATCACATCTAAAGGAGTTGTGCCTCCCAACTCCTGGTCTATGATCTTCATCCCTTTATAGATCTCTGTATCTTTTTTGAAATAGTTGATAAAGCTGTTTTCCACAATAAGCTGTGAAGCTCCTGTAACGCTAAATATAATAGAAAGAAAGGAGATGATAAAAATAGCTTTTTTATCATGCAATACAATTCTGGCAGTCAGAGAAGGGATAAAAGAGATGGACTTCTTTTTCTTCAGAGGAGGTGTTTTTTTGAGCAGCATAAGCACAGCAGGAAAAATAATGAACGCAATGACAAGCGACATTGAGATCCCTGCACTCATCATCCACCCGAGATTGATCACGGGATGGATATGGGAAAAAAGCAGTGAAGAAAATCCTGCAATGGTAGTGATAATGGCAAAGAAAGTGGGTGTCGCTTTTGAAAGAATAGTGAGTAAAATGAGTCTTCTGGATGAAGCATGCGGATAGTAGGTTAAAAGTTCTTCATATCTTACAATAAGGTGTAAAACGATCGAAATGGTGATAATAAGCTGTAAGGCAATAAAGTTTGAAGAGATGACAGTGATCTCCCAGCCAAAAAATCCCAAACTGCTTGTGATGGCAATGACGGATAGCGTACAGATAAGAATAGGCAGCATCACCCATCTCGGTTTTTTGAAAACAATACCCAAAATAAGAACGATAAGGAGTATAAGTATACTTCCGTAGATGAGCAGATCATTTTTAACAAATGTGACAATATCATTTGAGATCATCTGAACTCCGCCTAAAAAGAACGTAGCATCGTCTTGATATTCGGAGATAAGAGAGCGGATTGCTTCAATGTTCTGATTCTCAAGAATACGTTGTGCATCCCTGTAGTCTTTAAATATTATAGTGACATCGCGAAGGGCCTGTTTTTCTTCTTTTGTAAGAGAAGAGGTTTTTTGCTTCTCAAGTAAAAGATTTCTCTTTTCTAAAAGTGTGAAATATTCCGGGTCCTGATGCAGATGAATGATGATGGAAGATATCGTAAACTCTTTATTGACAAGGCTGTCCTTATACAAAGGGCTGCTTAGGAACTCTTTTTTCGCCATAGAGAGATTGATATCCGGGGTTTTCAGTGTTCTTGTTTCTTTGATCAGCTCATCCATTTCTCTTACGGGTGAAAAAAAGAGTGGCACATTGATAAGCGAATCTACCGATTCAACGCCCGGTAATTTTTCCAGATCGCTGCTGATACGGGTTAATGTTTCAAGACTCTCTTCTGAAAGCAGATCGTCATTAGGTTTATAGGCAAGTACAAGAATATCGTTGGCATGAAACCGTTTTGCCACCGTTCTGGTAAATGCGAGATCTTTATCGTCTTTCAGCAGAAGCGTCTCTGCAGAAGCATCTATCTCCAGCTTAACGACATTGGTACCGAAAAGAAGTATGCTGCTGATCACTACAATCAAAACAGATAAAGGATATTTCAGTATCAGGTTTTGATAAATTTTATATAACATAGGTCAACTTCGTATGCGTCGTCATGAGAAGATTTTTTGTCTTTGGAATCACTTAAAGTGATTCTAAAAGCTGTTTGAACGACTTTGTGCTCAAAAACTCTGAAAACTGTTTTCTATAGGTTTGGATGATACTCACACCCACTAACTCCACATCATAAATATACCACTGATTCGTCTGTTTTTTCTTGTAAAACAGATAAATGACCTTATAGGTATCGTCAAGACCTATGACTTGGGTTTCCAGTGTAATTCTGTTAGATCTGGCTTTTTTTAACTCTTTGATAATCACTTTCTGATTGTTATAGAGTCTTAATTCTGTCTCTTATACACATCTCCGAGCCCACGAGACCGTACTAGATCTCGTATGCCGTCTTCTGCTTGAAA
>OGCK01000032.1_pt1 | contig 24050 bp, 19 predicted proteins | sample 1570051 | NCBI WGS metagenome assembly OGCK01 (sample SAMN06266181, study PRJEB24510) | hot springs metagenome | isolation source: hot spring sediment | place: USA: Zodletone Spring, Oklahoma | collected 2013-12-03 | reverse complement strand
GGCGACCACCGAGATCTACACTATCCTCTTCGTCGGCAGCGTCAGATGTGTATAAGAGACAGTAATAAGCATTATAGTAATAGTAGGAGCATTTTTAATCTTTAATAATATTCAATACAAATCTTCCCAGCCACCTACTCTTTCTATTTCAGAAGAAGAATGGAATTTTGGAAAGATAAAAGAAGATGAAAGACCCGTACATATTTTTACCATAAGAAATATCGGGGATGAAGAATTGATCATTAGCCGGGCACGTGCCTCATGTGGCTGTACTGCAACTATGCTTTCTTCTGATAATATAAAATCCGGGCAATCAGCCGAACTGCAGGTCACTTTTAATCCTACCGGCTTTAATGGTATAGTGAAAAAAGATATCAATATCGAATCGAATGACCCTAAATTCCCTAATAAAAAAGTTAGTATTATTGCGGAAGTAGAACCTATCCCTTCTCCTCAAGCTTTATTTTCTGATTCTCAATGGGATTTAGGGTTGATCTCTCAAGGAGATTTTCCCACTTTTAGTTTTATTGTTGAAAATAAGGGAGAATTGGATCTGATCATCGATAAAATAGATGCCTCTGAATATATTCAGTGCGGCATAGAAATACCCTTAACCATCCTTCCGGGAGAAAAACAAGAAATAACTTTGGCCTATAATTCCAGCCAGCACGAGTTAGGAGAAGTAAGAGAGAGTGCACGGATATACTGTAATGACCCTAGAAGAAAGGCCATTTCGCTGCGCATTAATGGTTATATAAAAGAAAAGGCTGCTCCAACAATAAGTATTTCTCCGGTAGGGGCCAGTTTTAATTTAACCACCAATTCTGAAGGCGAAACGATAGGAAGTTTCGTTCTGGCAAATTTAGCTGAAGACGGGATAAAGATTACTTCCATAAAAACCTCAGTAGATTACCTCATCCCCTTAGTATCTGAGCTTGACTTAAACTCAGGAGAAAAAGAAAATCTACAGGTGATATTATTAAAAGATAGAATCCCGGATAAAATTCAGGAAGGGGAAATAAAGGAATATCTTTATTTAACTATTGCCATCCCTATTGTAATTAATAGATAGTAAATTGTTTCGCTAAAATGAATAAAAATTTTAAATTGTCGAAAAAAAATATGAATAGCCTGCAGGATAAATATTTTTAGGGCAATAACCTGAATATCATCATATATAAAGGAGAATAGAGCAATGGAAGCAGCGATAAAGATCTTCAAAGCCTTATCTGATGAAACTCGCCTGCGTATTTATTTGCTTCTACTGCAAGGTGAATGTTGTGTCTGTGAATTGGTAAATATATTAAATATGGAACAATCAAGAATTTCACACAGTGTTAGGATTTTAAAAGAAGCAGGTCTGGTGATCAATCGGCGAGAAGGTAAGTGGATCATTTATGCAGTAAACCCTGAAACTGAAAATAACAGAATAATTAAAAGTTTAAAAAATGAATTAAAATTACCGGAACAGGATTTAAAAAATATTAGCAAATGTAAGGAAGAAAAGATAAGAGAAAAGTTTAAATGTAATTAATTTTTTGTTTTGTTACTTAATTACCTGGTTAGTTAGTTCAACAATAATAATTTATTTGCCAACTTACCAACTAACCTGCTAACTATTTATTACTCTCTTCATGCTTATCAATAGAAAGGGAGTCAAATTATGTGTGACACTATAGTAGCTGTAGGTTCTGCTTCCGAAGAAGGCTTTACCCTTTTTGGAAAAAATAGTGATCGAGAACCTGATGAAGCCCAAAATATCCTTATAGTTCCCCCTAAAAAGCATGACTTAAAGGCCACCGTTCAATGTACCTATTTGACCATCCCCCAGGTTCAAGAAACTGCCCGTGTATTGCTTTGTCAGCCTTTCTGGATGTTTGGTGCAGAGATGGGTGCCAATGAATATGGAGTAGTTATCGGTAACGAGGCAATATTTACCAGAGAAAAGCCGGAAAAAATAGGCCTAACCGGCATGGATTTGGTTCGCTTAGGTCTGGAAAGAAGTCGAAATGCCCGGCAGGCATTAGAAATTATTATTAAATTATTGGAAGAGTATGGACAGGGAGGCAATTGTGGTTATCGATTTAAACTAAAATACATGAATAGTTTTTTAATTGCCGATCAGAAAGAAGCTTATGTCTTGGAGACAGTTAAAAATTGGTGGGCTTGGAAGAAAATTAAGGATATATGGAGTATATCTAATATAATTTCCTTACAAAAAGATTATGATTCTTGCTCTGAAGGGTTAATAGATAACGCTATTAAAAAAGGTTACTGTAAAAAAAGTGAAGATTTTAATTTTCGAAAATGTTATTCAGCTAAATTTATGACCTGGGCTGCTAAGGGTGCAGAACGGGAGAAGCGATCCCGAATTTTACTTTCACAGAGAAAGAGAAGATTAACTACCAGGGATTTTATCAATATTTTACGAGATCATGGGGAAAATCCACAGTGGAATCCTCACCAGAGATCTGTTGCTACCTTATGCTTACACGCAGCGGATAAATTATTTCGCCGAACCCAGACGGTCTGCTCTCTGGTTGCAAAAACTGGTGATAGCGGGCAATTCTTTTATACTACAGGAGCATCTAATCCTTGTATAAGTCCCTTTTTCCCTGTCTTTTCTCCTGATACTACTATTCCGGGGGAGTATAGAGAGGGAAGTGAAAATTATAATTCAAAATCCTATTGGTGGGAGAGTGAGCGATTTCATCGAAAAGCTTTACTAAATTTTAATTCTGCACAAATTGAAATCCAGCCTTTAATTATGAATTACGAAGAAGAAATCATTTCTTCTATCGAAAATAGTTTAAATACATTAAATCAAAAACAGATTGATGAATGTTTTATACGAGCCCAAACTATGGTTAAAAATTGGGGTTCTAAACTAAATCGTCTTCCTTCGGTAAATTTGGGATGGCGTTTTTGCAATTATTGGCGTAGATATAATAAAATGAACGGTATTCCGTAAGAAAAATAAAGATTTTACTCTAAAGATTATTTCAAGGTAAAATAAGAAATTGAGGTTATTTATAATGAAAATATTGGTAGCATTTTATTCAAGAAGCGGAAAGACTAAAAAAGTAGCCGAGGCTATTTCTGGTATCTTAAAATGCGATCAGGAAGAGATTTTTGATACTAAAAACAGAGAGGGAACTGTAGGATTCTTAAGTGCCGGTACTGATGCTAACTTGAGAAGATTAACCGCAATTAAGGAGGTAAAGAACGATCCTTCTTTATATGATCTGGTCATTGTCGGAACTCCTATCTGGTCTTCTAATATTGCTACTCCGGTTAGAACTTATCTTTTTTCATACAAAGAAGAATTTAAAAAAATTGCTTTTTTCTGTACTCGATTAGGTTCGGATACCAAGAAAATTTTTAATGATATGAAAAATCTTAGTAAAAAGACTCCACTTGCCTTGCTTGAGCTAACCTCACGCGAAGTGGCAAGAGACCAGTATATACAGAAAGTGAAGGAATTTATCAAAAATTTAAAGAAAGAGACAGCAAAATAAAATGAAAGTAACCGAAGAGGAATTTGAGGGATTGGTAACAGAGGCAGTAAGCAGCCTTCCCCAAAAATTTAAGGAAAAGATGGAAAATATTGCTATTGCTATTGAAGATTTGCCTTCTCAGGAACTTCTTCGGGAGATGAAGATCAAATCCCCTTATGGACTTTTAGGGCTTTATCGAGGGGTTCCCTTTCCCAGGAGAGGTATCTGGTATGGTAATGTTATGCCTGATAAGATTATCATCTTTAAAAAACCTATAGAAGTTCGATGTAGAAATAACGAAGAAATAAAGGAATCGGTTAGAAGAGTAGTTATACATGAGATTGGACATTACTTTGGTTTGGGCGAAGCAGATTTGCGAAAGATTGAAAGGGAGAAGCATATGAATTCTTAATATGATAAGGCTTTCGGATAAATTAGAGATATTTATCGGGGAAATTCCCAAAGTTGAACTCCATCTTCATTTGGAAGGAGCAATTCCCCTGGAAACTTTATTTGGTTTAATCCAAAGAGGGGGGAATAATAGATCAATTAAGAATTTGGAAGACCTGAAGAGACGGTTAACCTATTCTAATTTTACGCAATTTATTAAAGTTTGGTTATGGAAGAACAGTTTTATTAACCAATATAAGGATTTTGAAGAAATAGTCTACCGGGTTCTTCAAAGCTTGAGTCAGCAAAATGTAAAATATGTAGAGGCATTTTATTCTCCCCGGGATTTTACTTTCAAAAATCAAAAATTATCTGCCTGCGGAATAACTGAAAGTTTGATTAAGGGGAAGGAAAGTGCTTTTAATGACTTTGGGATTCGTAGTGCGTTGATCGTTGATATAGTCAGGGATTATGGTCCACGTATGGGTATGAATTTGATAAAAGAATTGTCTGGATATTTAGGTCGGGGACTTATAGGCATCGGCCTAGGAGGAAATGAAAGATTATTTCCCGCAGGTCTTTTTACTAAAGTTTATCAGGAAGCCAGAGAGCGGGGTTTTCGGCTTACCGCTCATGCGGGCGAAACAGATGGTGCAAAATCTATTTGGGCAGCCATCAATGAACTTGGAACAGAACGAATTGGTCACGGATTAAGGGCTTATGAAGATCCTCAATTAATCGATTATCTTAAAGAAATACAGATACCATTAGAATTGTGCGTAGTAAGCAATATCAAGACCCGGGTTTGTAAAACCTTCAAAGAACATCCTATTAGAAATTATTTTAAAGATGGATTAATGATCACAATTAATTCTGATGACCCTGCCATGTTTAATACCTCAATAAACAATGAGTACCGAGTTCTCATTCAAAAGTACGGATTCAATTTAGATGAAATAAGGAAAGTTAATTATCATTCGATTGAAGCATCTTTTTTGGCAGGTGAAGAGAAAGATGTAATGAAAGAAATTTTTAATAAAGAATGGGGAAAATTAATATCTAAATATTTTAAAAATTGAAGAAAGAGAGTAAAAAAGGAAAAATTGTAAATGAAGAATAAACAAAATAAAGAATGTCGCAAAAAAGAAAAGATATTTTTAGCCCAATCTTATTTTAAATATCCTCATCCTGAAGAGATGTTAAAGGAATTATTCGAAGAACTTAAGGTAATGAACCGATATCCTTCAGGTGGAGGATACGCAGAACTACGACAGATTTTAGCTGAATATGTAGGTATAAAGAGGGAAAATGTTTTACCAGCTAATGGTTCGGATGAAGTTATTGAAATAGTGTCCCGAGTTTACAAGGGGAAAGTTTTAATTCCTATTCCTACTTTTTCTCAATATGAAGTGAGCGCAAACAGAGAGAGGTTGCCCAAAGTTTTAGTCAATTGTTTGCATGATAGAGTATATTGCCTTAATTTTAGCGCTGAACAATTGGAAGAAGCTTCTTTAATTTGGATATGCAATCCCAACAATCCCACCGGGACAAGAATTCCCCGGGAAAACATTATTGACATTTTGCAAAGGGCAAAAGGGATGGTCGTCGTAGATGAATGCAATTTCGAGTATCTGGAAGAGACGGTAGTGGACTTGATAGATAAATATGAAAATTTAATTATCTCCAGAAGTTTTTCTAAAAACTTTGGATTGGCAGGTTTGCGTTTGGGTTTTGCTGTTTCTAATCCCCAAAATATAGAGAAATTAAGTGTTTTTGGTCAACATTTCAGAGTAAATAGAATCGCTGAGAAAGCTGCGGGGATAGCCTTAAAATATTTAGATTACTATCAAGAAGTCTGGCAAAAAATAGAGAAAGCAAGAGATAAATTTGTAAGGCAAATAAATGAGTTAGGATTTTTTGCTTATGATTCTAAAGCAAACTTTGTTTTAGTAGAGTTTAAGGGTAAAAAAGAAACAGAAAAAGTTTGGAAATATTTAAAAGAAAATGGTATTTATACTTTACCTGGTTGGAATAATGAATTTTCTGGTTTAGGGGATCAATTTATTAGATTTACTATCGGACAAGAATGGGAGATGGATAGGGTAGTGGAGATGTTATCTTATTGGTGCCGAAGGGGGGATTTGAACCCCCACAGGCTTACACCTACTACGCCCTGAACGTAGCGCGTCTACCAGTTCCGCCACTTCGGCTTATTTTAAAAAATAAATTAAAAAATCAATAGAGAGCCAAAAGAGTCTGTACTGAAAATAGAATAGAGAAAATAGAAATTATTGTCAAGTCTGATAATATATAGTATATATTATCAAGTATCAACTATCGAGTCAAAAAAAAATAAAAGAAAGAAATAGTTTAAGATAGTATCGAGTTAAGAAACCAAAAGGAAAGATGGAGAGAGAAAACATTAACAAGCTATTTCGGTATCGAAAATATTAAAAAAGAGGTGAAGCGTTTTGGTTAAAAAACAAATGATAACTGATTTAAATTTAAATACCAGAATTAACGATATATTTATCCTGAAAAATATAGAGTTTAGAGTGAGAAAAGACCAGAAAACCATAGACATGTTCTTTAAAATTGCTGATAAGACCGGAGAAATTGAAGCCATAAACTGGGATGTTTCCAGTGACAAAGTAGAAACATTGGGCAAGATTGAATTTGCCCATGTTCAGGGGCAGATAACTAAAAAGAAAATTGATGGCACTCTTCAGGCGACAATTTCTTCTCTCGTCAAAACTGCTCCCTTGGATTTAGATTATTCCGATTATTTACCCCAATCAAAAGAAAATTTAGATAAATTGATGCTTAAGATTCTTTCCAAGATCGATTCTATCAAGAATGATCACTTAAAGAATCTGTTAAAGAGTTTTTTTAATGACCCAGAATTTAAGGAAAAGTTTAAGAAAGCCCCCGCTGCCACTAAAGTACACCAGCCTTATATCGGAGGTTTACTTGAGCACACGGTAAATGTGGCAACTATTTGTGAGTCTATAAGTAATCTCTACCAGGAAATAGACCGTGATTTTCTAATTACCATGGCTATTCTTCATGATATTGGTAAGATAAGAGAATATGCCTACGATAAGGTTATCGAACATACTGATGAAGGTAAACTTTTAGGGCATATTGCTATAAGTTTAGAGATGATCGATCAGAAGATAAAGTGCATGAATGATTTTCCCAAAGATTTAGAATTGATGGTAAAACATACTTTATTAAGTCATCATGGCCATTTTGAATTCGGCTCTCCCCGGCTTCCCAGTATCCTGGCAGCTATAGCTCTTTATTATGCCGACGAGATGGATGCCAAGGTAAGTGGTTTTATAAATATCAAAGAAGAGAATAAAAATTTTAAAGAAAAATGGAGTAAGTGGGTTTGGTGGTTAGAAAGGTCAATTTATTTAGATGAAGAAGCCATCTTAAAAAATGATATAGACAAGTCAGAAGAAGATTAGAATAAAATAAAATAAGGAGTAACCATCTAACTAAATTAAAGGAGAAGATACATGAAAGAAATTTTTGACAGAGCTTTAAAAAATAAAAAAAACAGTGCAGATTATATTGAGATAAGGGCGGAAAAGAAAGAAACGACTACTATTCATTTTCAAGGAGAGAAGTTGGAAAAAATAAATTGTTCCCAACAGGCAGGAGGTAATGTGCGTGCGCTGGTAAAAGGTGGATGGGGATTTGTTTCCTTTAATCAGTTTGATGATTTGGAAGAAAAAGTTCGAGAGGCAATTGAAGTGGCGAGTTTAATTGGAAAAGAAGAGAGCAGATTGGCAGCGACTTTACCGGTAGTAGAAATAATTCATCGGGAATTAGATAAAGATTTTCGCCAGATAAGCTTGAAAGAAAAAAAGGATTTAATGGAAGATTATAATAATATAATTATGAAATCTGATCCCCTGATCCAATCTTCTAATGTAGCCTATACGGATAGATTTTCTACTATTTATTTTGCCAATTCGGAAGGCAGCTATATCGAACAGGAAAAACCCTTTTTAAGTGTCCGTCTTACAGCTATAGCTCGAGAGGGAGATAATGTACAAATGGCCAGTGAAAGCATTGGGAGTACCAAAGGTTTTAAAATAATAGAAGAGATTTCCACTAAAGCACAAAGAGCTGCTTCTCGAGCAATCAATCTTCTTAAAGCCCAGTCGGTAGAAGGGGGAGAATATACGGTGATAATGGATCAGGCTTTAAGCGGAGTTTTTATCCATGAGGCTTTTGGTCATCTCAGTGAAGCTGATTTTCTATATGAGGATGAGAGGATGAGTAGTTTAATGAAATTGGGGAAGAAAGTTGGCTCACCCCAGCTTAATGTGGTTGATGATGGTTCTGTCCCCGATTTATTAGGTTCTTCCAAATATGATGATGAAGGTGTGAAAACCAGGAAAACTTATCTGATAAAAAATGGGATCCTGGCAGGCAGGCTTCATTCACGGGAGACTGCAGTTAAAATGGGGGAAGAACCAACCGGAAATGCCCGTGCTCTCAATTATCGTTTTAAGCCTATTGTACGAATGACCAATACCTACATCGAAAACGGGAATACTGCTTTTAAAGATTTATTATCAGGTATAGAAAAGGGCATTTATGCTAAGGATTGCTATGGCGGGATGACCACCTTTGAAATGTTCACCTTTAGTGCCGGGGAAGGTTTTATGATAAGAGACGGTAAAATTGCCGAGCCGGTTAAGGATGTGGTTTTAAGTGGGAATTTGTTTTCTACTCTACTGAATATTGAAGGAGTAGGAAATGATTTGAAAATAATTGAATCCGGCGGGGGATGTGGAAAAGCGGGTCAAAACCCGCTACCGGTTTCTTTCGGGAGCCCTCATCTCAGGATAAAACAAGTAGTAGTAGGGGGTAGATAAAATGAAAAAATTATTAAAGCAAGCCTGCGAAAAAACAGATTCAGCTGAGCTATTTAGAGCAAAGAGCAAAACTATTCCGGTAAATTTTGAAGTAAACAGATTGAAATCTATTGATATTTCCGAGAGTGAAGGGAAAGCATTGCGGGTAATAAATAAAGGGAAAATAGGATTTTCTACCTCTACGGGAGATGAAGATTTTGGTTTAATCGTTAAAAAAGCAGTTGCGACTTCTGAATTTGGTTCAACGGCTTCTTTTGATTTTCCGGGAGAAATGAAAAAGGAGAATAAAGAAAAGAAAAGTTTAGCCATATATGATGAAAAAGTAGTCGATAAAAGCATTGAAGAGATGGTAAAGATAGGTGAAGGTATTATAGAGAGAATAAAGGACTTTAATCCAAAATTGCGTTGTGATGTCACTATCTTAAAAGATCTTAGCGAAGTAGAATATCTTAATTCCCGGGGAGGGAATTTTTCTTACCTTAAGACCGCCATCGCTTATTCACTGATGGTGCAGCAAACCGAAGAACAAGATATGTTGATGGTCTATTCCTCTCTTGAATCAGGAAAGGACGATCTTAATGCTAAGGAATTAACCTCTGAAATAATCGAAAATTTAAAATGGGGAGAAAAGATTGTCTCTGTAGGAAGTGGTAAGATGCCGGTTATCTTTACTCCTAAGGCAGCTTTGGTCTTGATTCTCTCTATCATCAGTGGTTTAAATGGAAAGATGGTCTTGAAGAAAATTTCTCCTTTAACTTCTCAAAAAAACAAGAAATTATGGAGTGACCTGTTAACTCTTTATAGTGATGGTACTATAGATTTTGCTTTAGGCAGTGCTCCTTTTGATGATGAAGGAGTCGAAATGAAAAGGATACCTTTGGTAGAAAAAGGGGAGATTAAAAATTTTTATTATGACCTACAGACAGCAGGAATGGTTGGCGTAGAAAGTACCGGCAATGGTTTGAGAAGCGGTATACAAAGCGAACCTGTTCCTGGCATAAGTAACTTGATCATGGAGGAAGGAGAAGTTTCTTTTCAAGATATGGTTAAAGATATTTCAGAAGGGATAATTATCGACCAGGTCCTCGGTCTGGGACAGGGGAATATAATAAGCGGAGCCTTCTCAAATAATGTACAGCTGGGTTATAAGATAGAAAAAGGTAAAATAGTAGGAAGAGTTAAGGATGTTATGATTGCCGGTAATGCCTTGGAAGAACTAAAAAATATCGCTGCTTTGGGAAATAAAGCTAAATGGGTAGAAGGAAAATATAAATTTCCTCATATCTATCTTAAATCTCTATCTGTTTCTGCTAAAGTGTGTCAAGGGGACGGTTCTCCTGACAACATCCAGGTGATAAGATAAGGTAGAAAGTAGGTAATAGTTAATGATTAATTTATTTAGGATAAACCAGGAAGGCGGTAAGAACGTTGTCAAGAGAACCGTCCCCTTGACAAGAAAGATATGAATAAAATTATTACTAAGCCGGAAGAAATAATAAAAAATGAGCAAGTACTGTATGCCGGGAATCATTACCTCAGTGTGCCCATTATTGATTGCCAGAACGGAGCTATTAAAAATATAAATATTGCCTCTCTTTCTAATAAAGCTTTAGTAGAGTTAAAAGGAGAGCCAAATTTATTTACGCCCTATTTTTACCAGGAAGGAAAAGAAATTGAAATAGAAAAGATAGAAATTTCTAAAGAACAGTATTATCTACCCCGCTTAAACTTCTTTTTAAAGGGCGGGATAAGAGTCACCGGAAGAATATTTACCGATCTTAAGGAAAAGGGGATTATTTATAGCTTTGAAAGTTCAGAAGCTATCGATATTTCTTTTGTTTTTGATTTAAGAGAAGTAAGTTTATTAAGATTCAGTTCTCAACAGATAAATGCTGAAAAAATAATTATAAAAGATAAATGGTTAGGTAATCCGGTTATTAATATTCTCTCTTCGGGAGTTTCACTATCCTTAGCCTTTGGCGGAGATAAAGATTTTGAAACTGATAACTTTGAAGGGAAACAAACCTTAAATTTAAAGATGCCCTGCCGGAATAACAATTGTTTTTATATAGCTGTAAACTATGATCCTGATGGCGCATCTACCACCCTCATTCATCTAAAAAGAAAAGGATGTGTAAGAATCTATGATGAATTTCTGGAGTGGCTGAAGGGAAAAACCATTCCCTACCCTAAAGATCCCGTACTGGAAACCAGATTAAACGAAAATCTATTTTTTAATTATTTTTTCTCTGTAGCCAAAGATATGGAGAGCGATCAATATCTGGGGTTAACTTCCAGAAGCCCCCGCTATTATGTTTCCGGAGCATTTTGGGAAAGAGATTTTTTCTTGTGGTCTCTACCCGCGATAAAATTGGTTTGCCCTAAATTATTTCAGCATCTGGTAAGAGAAATGATCCTGATGCACAGCAAGAATCCGGGAGATCATGCTCATTATATTGACGGTACCGTTTTATACCCCGGTTTTGAACTGGATGAAGCGGCTGCTTATTTTATTCTTTTAGAAAACCTGGAAGACTCTCTTTTTGATGAAAGATTAATAAGAAGCCTGGAAGAAGTGTTTGAAAGGATAGAAAAAGAGTACGACCCGGGTACCGGACTGTATAAAACTTTCTTGCTTCCTTCTGATGACCCGGCAGAATACCCTCTGGTGACCATTGATAATGTCATTCTCTGGCGAGGGCTGCAAAACTGGAGAGATGTCTTATTAAAAAAAGGTAAGTTTAAAAAAGCACGACTGATCAATCGGAAAATAGAAAACATTCATCAAGGGATCCATAAATATTTAGTCAAGGAAATAGAAGGAAAGAAAATATTTTTATGGTCTACTAACGGAAAGGGAAATTTCAGGTTATATAATGATCCTCCCGGAAATTTGGGGATGCTCTGTTTTTATAGATTTGTTGATAAAGATAATCCGGTATTTAAAAATACCATAGATTATTATTATTCTCCCCATTATCCTTATTACTTTAAAAATGCCAGGATAAATGAATTGGCTTGCGATCACCATCCCAATACCCCATCAGGACTGGGATTATGCGGGAGCATCTTAAATCCCCTATTATCGAACCTGGCCTTAAAATGGCTAAGGAATGCGAATATGGACTATGGTCTTCTGTCGGAGAGCTTTGATAAAGATTCGGGAGAAGCTAAAACCGGAGTTGGATTTGCTTCCGGTTGCGGTCTTCTGGCTTATTCTCTCTATCTTGTCTTGGTTAAGGAGGAGAGAGAATGAAAGCAGCTTCAGTAGATTGGAAGGAAAACGAATGGGGAAACATAGATAAACAAAAAATCCTAATTGGCAAGATCAAAGAATATTTAGAAAAGGCGGTAAAAGAGCAAGTTGATATCATTGTTTTCCCCGGGTTTACCGGATGTTTTTTCCAGCAACTGAACCATCCGGATAATATAAGTTTAAGAAATCTGATACAGGATGCAAATGGCCAGGAATATATAGAAGAGGTAAAAGAATTATCTCGAAATCTTAAAATAATAATTTGTCCGGGGACTTATTGGCAAAAAGAAAAAAATAATATCTATCATGAATCCTGTCTAATATTAAACGGAGAAGTGCTGCTTAAACAGAGACAAATTTATTTAGCCCGTTGGGAAAGGGAATTAGGATTTTCCCGGGGAGTAAAGATCGAATTAAAAGAAATAAAGGATAGGAAGTTAGCATTAATAATTTCTACCGACATTTTTTATCCCCAGGTTTCCAGGATGGCGGCTTTAAAAGGGGCAGATACCATTCTATCTCCGGTAGGCTTTACCGGAGAAAAGAACCCGGCTTTACCGCTGAGTGGACTGTGGCAAGAAGTCCAGCAAAATCAATTCTTTGCGGTAGAAAGCGGATTTAACGGATTCCTGGGAAAGCAGAGTTTTTGGGGAGAATCGGTCATTTATGCCCCCCTGGAAATGACTGAAAAGGGAGATGGATATTTGGAGAGAAGCAGCGGCCAGAAAAGTTTAATCATTGCTAAGCTGGACAATGAGAAGAGAAGAAAGGCTATTTCCCAATTTAATGTGCTCGCCCAATTGAATCGAGAATTTTACCAGCAGATGAAAATGTTTAAAGAAAGATAGGCACAGGAATATGGAATTTTTAGTGGAAAAATGGTTTAGCAAAAAAATATCTTTGGAGAGAATAGAAAAGCATTTTACACAATTAAAGATTGAAAAAAGAAGGATTTCAGAAGATATTGATGCAGAGAATATTCGGGTATCCTGTGTTCAAAGGAAGATTAACCCGGTAAATAATATTGAAGAATATATTGATATGCTTTGTGGTTTTGTAGAGCAGGCAGCAAAAGAGAAGAGCTGTATGATTATTTTTCCGGAATATAATTTTTTTGATCTATTCGGTTTAATTCCAGGATTTCACTTCATAAATCAAATTCTAAATAAAAGAGCCCTAAAAGCTATAAACCTAAAGGAAGATAGAGTGAAAGAATCAGGTTCAACTGGAAATAACAATTTTTTGGCTAAAATCTTTACAGGGGAAGCAAAACCTATTGAGAGGGGGATCAAGAAAATTATTTCTCTGCTGGCACGAGAGTATGGGATCTATATTTATAGCGGAAGTTATATTTTAAAAGAAAAAGAAGCAATTTATAATGCCGGTTCACTCTTTGCTCCGGACGGAAGCCTGATAGGAACTCAAAAGAAAATGCACCTTACTGATTTTGAAGATAAATTAGGAATAAAAAGAGGCAATAGAATGGAGGCATATTCTTTACCTTTTGGAAAAGTAATATGCCCTATTTGTATGGATGCCACTTACTTTGAGACTTTCCGTATCGCCCGAGAAATAGAAGCAGATATAGTTATTTTACCTATCGCTAATTTAGAAGAATATTCTACCTGGAAGGCCTTAAGAGGAATTTGGCCTCGGGTGCAGGAATCTTATCTCTATGGTTTAAAATCCTCTCTAAATGGATGGATTGCCGGAATGCATTTTACCGGAAAAGCCGGCATTTTCGCTCCCCTGTCAATGACTGAAAAAAAAGATGGGGTTTTATCTTTGTCTTCCTCTTATGAGGGGAATCACCTGATAACGGTTAATTTAAACTTAAAAAGATTGTATGAAGCCAGAGAAAAAGCAGAGTACCATGAAGATAAGAATGTCGAGTTTGAAAAAAATTTTATAGCAAAAACCTATTATTAAGAATGATAATAGGTAGAACATTTCCTTAATAAAATTATCATACAAGAGTAAAATTTACGGGTATTAGAAAAAACTACGCAATAGGATATTCAAGAAAGGAGAGAAAAATGGAAGAATTTAAAGGTAAGAGACTTTTTCTCTATAACCTGTCCACAACAGGATGGGTCTTGTTAGATTCGATCTGGTTGACTTTCGCTATCGCCTTTCTGCTTCCCCCCAAAGAGAGAGTGGCAGAAGGCATGATTCCTTTTGTTTCCAATGAGAGGTTTTTAGGCATAATTACCATGCTGGGAGCAGTGATGCTCTTTGGAAGGATTGTAGATGCGGTGGCTGACCCGTTGGTGGCTTCCTGGACTGACCGTTCCACCTCGAGATTTGGGAGAAGAAGATTTTTCCTGGCGATAGGAGGACTTCCTCTGGCATTATCTACAGTTCTGATATTTTTTCCGCCCTTACCCCATACTTCCTTTGTCAATGGTATCTATCTGGCTATTATTTTTGGTTTTTACTTTTTTTTCTTTACAATATATGTCGTTCCTTACCTTGCCTTAATTCCCGAACTCGGTCACAATGAAAAAGCCCGGATTGGTATTGCTACCGCTCAAGGATACTTTTCTCTCATTGGTTCAGCAGTAGTGATGATTGGCGGTCCTTTTCTTTTGACTTTATTTATGCAGAATGCTGATTACGTCAGTTCTTATCGTAAAATGGTTATTTATCTGGCTATTTTCGGAGCTCTATTATTATACGCGGCTGTATTTGCGGTAGACGAGAAAAGGTTTTCCACTGCCAAACCTAGCCAGGTACCACTGATGGACTCCTTTAAAAAAACAGTCGGGAATAAGGCTTTTATTATCTATCTTTTTGCCAATATATCCCTATGGTTTCTTTTTAATATTGTTCGTTCATCTGCCATACCAATTGTTATTACCCTGATGGGTGCTGATGAGGCTTTTGCCGGAAATATATTTACTATCCTTTTTGTCATTGCGGCACTCTGTTTCCCGCTGGTGGGATACTTAGCGAGGGTTCGAGGGAAGAAAATGATTATGATGTTAAGCCTTGGATTATTCTCTATATTTTCTATTTTTCTGTCTTTCACCGGTCTTGCCCCGCTCAATCCCAAGATTTGGGGACTAATTTTTATAGGGCTTATGGGATTTCCTGCGGCAGTACTGATGATTATTCCCAATGTAATGCTTTCTGAACTTTGCGATGTTGATTATAAAAAAACCGGGGAGAGAAGAGAAGCGATGTATTTTGGTGTCCAGGGGTTTTTTATGAAACTCAATCTGGGTCTTTCGACTGCCAGTCTTGCTCTTTTGTATTCTATTTTTGGTAAAGATATCAGTAATTCCCTGGGAGTGAGATTAGCTCCTGTATTGGGAAGTATAGTTGCCCTATTAGGGCTTATCATTATGAGCCGCTATCCGGAAAGACAGATTAAAGAACTTTTATCAAAATAGTGTAAATTTATAACCCAAAGCCGCTGAATTGTCATTTAATAAAGGTCACCAATTGGCTGGCAGGGCATTGTTCATGTTTGATAATTTTACCATACAGTTAAGTCAGAAGATAGTTTTGCTATTCGATAAGATAAATAAAAGCAGATACATATCCTTAAAATAGGATGGTTTTCTATCTCTATAAATAAAAAATTGTTTATGTGGAGGAATTTATATGTCCGGAATAAAACTAAGTATCATAGGAGCAGGTAGTGCTATTTTTTCTTTAAAATTAGTGGGAGATCTTTGCAAAGCAAAAGATCTGTCCGGAAGCTCTATTTCACTTATGGATGTCGATGAAGATCGCTTGAATTCAGTACACAATTTAGCAAAAAGATACGCTGCTCTATTGAAAACTGATTTAAGTTTCGAGAAAACAACAGACATGAAACAGTCAATTAAAGGGGCAGATTTCGTAATCAACACTGCTCTTATTGGTGGCCATGTTCAGTTAGAAGCCAGCAGGAAAGCGGGAGAAATGCATGGATATGCAAGAGGCATAGATAGTCAAGAATTTAATATGGTTTCTGATTATCACACTTTAAGTAATTATAATCAACTTAAATATTTTTTAGAGATAGCTCATAGCATGGAAGAAATATGTCCAAATGCTTGGCTGCTTCAGACAGCTAATCCGGTATTTGAAGGTACTACCCTGATATCAAGGTACTCTAACCTTAAAGTTGTAGGTTTTTGTCATGAACATAACAGTGTTAAAATTGTAATGCAAAGTCTGGGATTAGACATAAAAGATGTAAACTGGCAGGTTGCAGGATTTAATCACAATATATGGCTGACCCGGTTTCTTTACAAAGGTAAGGATGCATATCCCCTGCTGAACCAATGGATAGAGCAGAAAGCGAAAAAATGGAAACCTAAAAATCCCTTTGATGACAAAATGAGTCCTGCGGCAATAGATATGTATAAATTTTATGGTAAAATGCCCATAGGAGATACTATCCGGAATGGGAGCTGGAAATACCACTACAACCTGGAAACGAAAAAAAAGTGGTATGGAGAACCATGGGGGGGAGCAGATTCTGATTTGGGTTGGTTGTGGTATCAAGAAAATCATTTGAAGGAATTGACGAAAAAAAATTCCCAACTTGCCTCCGATCAATCGGTTAATCTTTTAAAAGAATTTCCTCCTGAAGTTCAAAGCGGGGAACAACATATTCAATTTATCAATGCATTAGTTAATGGGATTCAAGAAAGATTAGTGCTAAACATCCCAAACAAAGGACCGATAATCCTGGATATCCCCGAGGATGTAGTAGTGGAAATACCGGTCATGGTAGACCGGGAAGGGATTCATCCTGAAGAGATAAATCCTCCCTTACCAGAGCGGATAAAAGATATGTATTTAGCTCCAAGAAGGTTAAAAATGGAATGGGCTTTAGAAGCATTCGTTTCCGGTGACAAAAAAATACTTCAAGAAATTTTGGTCAGAGATCCCCGCACTAAATCCTTTGAGCAAGCAGAAGCCGTTATAGAAGAGATACTCGCTCTACCATTTAACCAAGAGATGAAGAAACATTATGAAAATAAAATTATTAACGCAAAATAAATTCCAAAGAAGGCATACTATTTTCCCAAAATAAGGCTAAGTCAATTTATAACCTGAGCTTTGTTGCCGGAATATATTTATTAAAATTCGAATTGTATACCCATTTTAATTTCAGTATTGTTCTTTTCCAGGGCGAAGGTGTTTATTTCGGCAGTAAAAGACAGATCCGGTTTATATTGATAATCAATACTGAAATTCTTTTCGCTATAACCATCAAGTGAAGTAGAATAGGTTAGAAAAATATCTTCGGTAATATTTTTGCCTACTTCAATTCCGAATGTTTTAAAATTTAAATCATAAAAAGGAGTTGACTCACTATTTTCTTTAAATATCGTTTCTATTCGGAAAAGATCTAATCCTAAATAATTGGCAATCTGGTTTTCAGCTCTTCTCAGAAAATTAATGCTTAGTCCTTGAAAAATTAAGTTAAAAATTTCTTCCCTTAACAATGCGTCAACTTCTCCCTCTGATAGGCCACTAATATTTTTATTTAAAGTTAATAAAGAAATAATTTCCGCCTCGGTTAAAGCAGGTTTGGAAGTGAGCGATATTTGAGGAGCAGAAAGATTTCCGGAAATCTTTAAAAAGACCGTTACCTGGTTTATTTTAGTAGTGGCTTTAATATCCAGGAGTAAATCAGGACCGGTGAGTTCATTCAACAATAATTTACCTTCGCTAAATTGGAATTTTTGCTCGAGGAATAAAAAATACCCTTTTCTGATGGTTAATTGACCGCTAAAAACGGGCTGAGGTAAATCCCCTTGAATTTTTACTTCTCCATCTAATTTTAATTCTACATTGGGAGCTTTGAATTGAAAATTATTTAAAATTTTGGCAGAAAGATCTACTTTGCCCTTTAAATCCGTTAAAGAGCCATTTTTTCCAGTGCTAAATTGAAAACCTGGCTTCCAATTCAACTCTCCCTCAGAAAAAATAAATTCTCCTTTTAATTGAGGGGAATCGAAAGAGCCATTAAGTTCAGACTGGAAATTCACTTGAGTAGTCAGCATATCTCCATAGATTAATTTCCCTTCTTCGTTCCATATTTTAATTCTAAGATCATCAGGGCGGAAATTAACTAATTTAAAATCTCCGGAAACATAAATTAAATTATTATCTAATATAAAAGTAAGTTGTCTAATTTTTACTAAATTATTGACAATATCGATTTTAGATTCTATTTTATCTAACTTAATGGGGGTAGAAATTAATTCTAAAATTCCCTGATCGAGGGTAACTTGTCCATTTAGAATGGGCTGACTGACTGTGCCGGATAAATTTAGGGTAAGATTGGTAATTCCTTGAACCTGTTTAAAGTTTCCATCCCAAAATATTTGTATGAAACTTAAATCAGCATTTTCTAAACTGACCTTAAAGTTCAAAGGTATTTTATTAAAAGTCGGATCCAGCTCCTCTTTTTTATCAGAGACCATAAAAGGAAATGGTATCTTTCCTTGCGCCTTAATTTGAAGATTCTGTTGATAAGAGATGATTAATTCCTGTATATCCAGATTGCCCTCTTTCCAGTTAATTTTACTTTGAAGATCCTCAAATTTAAAATTACGGAATGTGCCGTCTTTTATTTGAGCAGAAATAGATAAATCAGGGCGCTGAAATGAACCCTGGCAAACTCCAGCAATAATAAGATTTCCCTTTAACTCTTCTTTGAATCCGATAAGTTGGCTAAGGTTGTTTAAATCGAATTCCCTCGCTTTAAATTGTATATCTAATAAATTTTGGTTGATATCCAGCCATCCTTCAGCTAAAAATTGTCCTTCTTGCTGTTTTAGCAATAATTCACTTATATTGATTTTAGATTCCTTTTTTTCTAAATTTAATTTTAAGTCATATTGTAAATCGATTCCATCTTGAGGAGTGGAGAGTAGAGACTCTAAAAAAAACTGTTGAGAAGTCAAGTTTCCCATTATTTTAAGTGTTCCCTCTATTTTTGAAGGAAGAAGGTTAGCCATTTTTAGATCTTGAAGATTAGTCAAAGCAATCAACTGCTTTAAATTTTTATGATTAAACTTTATATCCAGAGAAAAAGGAAGGTCTTTTTGTAAATCAGCTTTTCCCTGGACGTTCATTTGCATTTCTGCCTGCTGGAAGCTCAATTCTTCAATAGTCAATTGATAATTATTAATGCTCCAGTCCGTAAAATTCTTTAATCTATCTGTTGACAGTCCAAAATGAAAATTCCCTTTACCCAAAAAATAATTTTGTATAGAAATTTCCTCTAAATCTAATTGGCTATCTAAAGAAATATCCGGCCAATTACCTTGAAGGTTTACAAAACCATGAGCCCATCCGGACAAAGATTCTTCAAGTGCGAGTAATTCGTTTACATAATTCATATCTATTTTGGATATTTGAAGTTTTAGGTCTACTTGCTTCTGGCTGTCTTTTTGTAAGTCAACCTGTCCGACGGCAGTTAAACTGATGTTGTTATTATCTAAAGATATCTGCTTAAATTGTACGAAAGGAAATTGATAGGATATATCTCCTTCAAAATTATTTAGAGCTAAATTTTCCCAATTAGCGTTCTTTAACTCTAATTTTCCCTCTATTTGAGGTTGGGAAGCTGTTCCCTGAATTTTAGCGGAAATACTGGCAATTCCTTCTAATTCATCAAGATTAGGTAAAAAGGAAAGATCATTCAAAGAAATATCCCTACTATCGAGTTTAAAGTCCCATTGATTTTTTGAATCCAATTTTCCGGATAGATTAAATTGATTTTGAAGATAGGATATGGTGAGTCTATCTAATACGAAGGAAGAGGAATTTAATATTTCCATTTCCAATTGAGCACCAATGGATTCATGCAATTGATTGTTCCATAATTTTACTTCCTGTGCGCTTATTTGTCCGGTTAAGTTAATGGGAGAATTTGCCAGAAGATTCCCTTCTACGGTGAAATTTCCAGATAAATTGCCGGAAAATGAATCCAAAAAGGCTATTTTCTTGAAGGCAGAGTTTTCTGAATCAAGTCCTTTGATCTGTGCAAAAAATTGATAAATCGGAGTTGGTTTTTCCCAATCAATTATTCCCTTTACTTTTATTTCAGTATCTTCCCATTGGGCTTCCAGGGATTCAATCATAAGTTGTTCTTCTTTAAAAGAGAACAGAAGGTTTGGATTTTGTAATTGCCAGTCGTTTAGGTTAAGTGCCAAAGAGCCCAGTTGGCCAGTTACCTGGAAGTTATCAAGGTTACCCTTTAAATTGACCCCCAGGGAGATATTCCCTTCTAATAAAAAACCGCTTTTTGCCACAAATTCCTCCAGCTCTTCTTCTAAAGTATTTAAGGGAAAATCTTTTATGTCTAAATCCAGATTAAAGTTGGCTATCTCTTGAAAAGAGATTTGTCCCGAAAGATTGAAGGGTTGGTTATGAACAAATCCTTGAAAGTTATCGATTTGAATCTCTGTTTCCCGGAATTGAATTATACCATGAATATTTTCAAGGAATATTTTATTTAAAGGTTCGGGTCTTAAATTAACTCCTTGAAACGATACTTCACCTTGCCAGGATGTCTGCGCAGGGACTAAAGTTGGATCAGAGTCCAAGGTAAGTTGTAAATCAAATCGACCCTTTTCCAGATTTAACGCTTCAAGACCGTCGATGTAATGTTGAAAATGCTTCATATCCGCATTTTTAAGTTGACAGTTTAGAGAATAGAGGGATTGATCGATAAATAAATATCCTTGCATAGCGATTGATGAACTATCTTTCTCTATCAATCCATCAAATTCAAATTCAACTTTGGGTAAATCTTTTAAGTCTAAAAAGCCATTTAGGTGTTTAGCCTCTGTGGACAAACTTTCGCTTTGATAGACAAAATCATCTTGGAAGAGGAGGAGACTATCTTTAAAATAAATTTTATTAAAAGTAACATTACTTTTAATCATATCCGGATTAAAATTGAAATTTTTTACCAGGTCAAAATCTCCTTTTAAATCTCGGTGAAGCTGTAAGCGAGCCTTATGAAAAGTAAGTTGGGTGAGGACTAATTGCCAGTTTTTTACTCGCGGGAAGGAGAAGTTAAATCGGAAATTTACCGTAACCCGTTCTGCCTCTAATAAGACGATATTTCCTCCGGTGGTAGTGTTTTCTAAAATAGCTAAATTAGAAAATACCAGTGAATTGAAGGATGCTGATTGCACTTCTTCTATATATATACTTTTACCCAGATTATTTTCTAATTGTTTGATGATTATTGGTTTTAGATAATCTCGGAACGATTGATTGTTGAAAATAAAAAGATATCCTGCGACTAAAATGGTGATAAACAGGGTCACTATTAAAAAAAATATTATAAATTTTCTGCTGAATAATCTAAACAAATTAAGGTTACCTCAATATTGAAAATGTTTAATAATAAATGGGTGAATAATGTAATACTATCATTGCAGATATTAGATTGTTAAATGATGGTTGTAAAAAAGCTTTTTATTAAATTATAACATAATTGATATAATTTTATCACCACAACACATCTACATAGCGAAAAATACCGAACTCTTTGATCTTATAGGCGAAGGCTTTACTTATTTTTAATATTTTTCAAATAAAAGAAGGATTTGACCAAATTATCACGTATTAAATAAATATTGGTAAATGCGAAGGGGAGGCTAAAAGAGTTTTTGCGAAAATATAGCAATATGAATTACGAGGTGAATTGTAATGAGTAAATCAGTTAAGAAGAGATCAAAAAAAGCAGGTCTTCCTCCCGGTACTCTTATGCACATAGGAGATAGGAAGACTAAAAAAGCGGAAATTACACTTATTGATTATAATAAAGAACAATATCAAGAGAAAGAGATAAAAAAAATCGAGGAATGTTTTCCTCTTAGGGATAAACCCGCCGTTACCTGGATAAACATAAATGGCGTCCATGATATTGAACTCATGGAAAAAATTGGAGAAATTTTAGGTTTACACCCTCTTCTATTGGAAGACATTATGAATACTGACCAACGTCCCAAAATGGAAGATTTTGGAGACTATATCCTTATTATCCTGAAGATGATTTATTTTAATGAAAAGATTAATAAGATAGAGATCGAGCAAGTTAGCTTAATTCTTGGGTGCAATTTTGTTATTTCTTTTCAAGAGAAAAAAGGTGATGTTTTCGATTCTATCAGAGAGAGAATTAGAAGGGGAAAGGGGAAAATGAGGAAATCAGGAGCTGATTATCTGGCATATTGTTTGTTAGATGCTATAGTAGATAGTTATTTTGCAATTTTGGAAGGAACCGGAGAAAAGATTGAGGAAATGGAGGAAAAATTAGTAGCTAATCCTATACCGTCTACTCTCCAGGGAATTCATAACTTAAAGAGAGATATGATATTTTTGCGTAAATCTGTTTGGCCTTTGAGAGAAATAATAAGCGGTTTAGAAAGAACGGAATCAGTGCTAATAGAAGAAACTACCGGTATCTACCTGAGGGATGTTTACGACCATAGTATTCAAGTCATTGATACCATAGAAACTTTCCGAGATATGATCTCCGGGATGCTGGATATTTATCTTTCCAGTATTAGCAATAAAATGAATGAAGTGATGAAAGTATTAACCATAATAGCTACTATATTTATTCCTTTAACTTTTATTGCCGGAATTTATGGAATGAACTTCGCCTATATGCCAGAACTGCAATTACGCTGGGGATATTTTGCTGCCCTATTTATAATGGCAGTCGTAAGTATTATAATGCTATTTTATTTCCGCAAGAAAAAGTGGCTGTAGGACTGTAGGAAAAGAAAAAAATAATATCTCTTAATTTTATCTATTCTAATTTATACTACTTTATTTTTTCTTTATTTTATTTCTTCTTTGGTTAATTCAGCAATTTTCTTTTTCTGACGGGTAATTAATCGTGTTCTTTTCATTCTTGAAATAGTAGTAACTAAAAAGCAGGTTAATATTCCGGCAATAAAGGTAATAATTAAAATTAAGGTAAGAGAGATTTTTACTTCCCAACCAAGAAAGTAGACCATGAGGGGAAAGGGATTTTGAAAAGAAAAAATAACCATAGAAATGGCAATTATCGCTGCTAAGATCAAATAAAATTGCATAACAAATATCCTCCTTAAAATTTTAACTTAAAACCTGATTATTTTTTATTTTCGTTAGAAAGAAATAGGGTTTGAGTAGGATAAGCAAATTCGATTCCTTCTTTTTCGAAGGTTTCTTTTATTTGAAAATTAATTTCTTGTTGAATATTCATATATTTATTATAGTCACGATCATTGACATAATACACTACTTCAAAGTTTAAGCTGAAATCCCCATAAGAAGCAAAATGGGCTCGGTCAAAGGTTGTTTCTGGAATTTGAGTAATAATTTCTTCAACTATTTGGGGTATTTTCTTTAACTGTGTTAGGGTAGTTTGATAGATAACACCAAATTCAAATACAATTCGCCGTCGATCCATTCGTTTATAATTTCTTATTCTGGAATTAGTTAGGTCCGTATTGGAAAAAATGAGTTGTTCGCCCCCCAAGCTAATTAGGCGGGTTGTTTTAAGGCCTATTTTATCTACAGTACCTTTAAATTCGCCAATGATAATAAAATCACCGGTCACAAAGGGGCGGTCAAAGAAAATGATAAAGCAGCTGAATAGATCTCCCAAAATAGTTTGAGCGGCAAGCGCAATGGCAATACCGCCAATGCCCAATCCGGCAATCAGTGCCGAGATTTTAACCCCTAAGCTATCCAAGAGAATAATAAGAACGATGCTCCAGACAATAATTTTTATAATAGCAATAATGCCTTTTAATGCTTGTTTTTTAGCCTGATCTTTTTCCTTTTTTACCCAGTAAGTTTCCAGTCCATAGGTGGTGATAGAGAGTAAAAATTGAATTCCGAAGAAAGTTAAAAGGATAATGACGAAAATATTAAAAAACTTTTCTATTTGCGCTTCTAAGGTAAGATACTTAATACCTGTCTCTTATACACATCTGACGCTGCCGACGAAGAGGATAGTGTAGATCTCGGTGGTCGCCGTATCAT
>OGCK01000027.1_pt1 | contig 26708 bp, 26 predicted proteins | sample 1570051 | NCBI WGS metagenome assembly OGCK01 (sample SAMN06266181, study PRJEB24510) | hot springs metagenome | isolation source: hot spring sediment | place: USA: Zodletone Spring, Oklahoma | collected 2013-12-03 | reverse complement strand
TTTTCAAGCAGAAGACGGCATACGAGATCTAGTACGGTCTCGTGGGCTCGGAGATGTGTATAAGAGACAGCAATATATCCTAAAGATAATTTAGAAGAAAAACTTGAAAAAATAAGACAGGCAGAATTTAAATTTATTGAATTCTGGGATTGGCGCGATAAAGATTTTAATTTAATTGCGAAAAGCGGTTTGAAGGTTTCTAATTTTAGCGGGAATAGAATTTCATCTTTAACCTTAGATGATAAAGAAAATGTTATTCAGGAAGTAAATACCTCTATGGATGAAGCAAAGCGATTAAAATGTGACCACCTAATGTTGTTATCAGATAGATTAGAAAGTGATGGAAGTGTCAAGATTAATGGGATAAGTAGTGAAAAAAAATTACTTCGTTTATACGATAATCTTAAAATCCTGGTTGAGATTGCCAAAAAGAGAGACATTATGCTGGTGATCGAACCTTTAAATTCTTTGAAGGACCATAAAAATTATTTTTTAGACAATTTTCAATTGACTCTTGAATTGGTTAAATCAATAAATTCTGAGTATCTTAAAATACTTTACGATATATACCATATGCAGATTATGGGAGGAAATGTATTAGATACTTTACAAAAATATCACCAATTTATTGGATATATTCATGTGGCAAATGTTCCTTACCGATGTGAACCCTGGCTCGGAGAACTAGACTACAAGTTTATCCTTAAAGAATTTTCCAAAGTTTATTCAGGATTTGTAGGTTTTGAGTTTTTTGTAAAAGAAAAAAGATTTACTTATAAGAGTCTGTTTCATTGGATTCAGTCAATTAATTCATGAATAGAATACACTGTAAACGATTAGCCAGATTTTACATGATAATCGGAACACCTTACTCGCATTGCGCATGAACGAAATAAATGCATAGGAGGTGGTTTAAATAAATAAAATAACCCAATGAAAGTCATATCAAGCTTTCATAAAAACTTTGTGTCAAATGGTTTTGTATAAATAAAAAATATAAGGAGGATAAGATTATGTCTAAGAAACTGTCAAATTATTGGATAATTTTAATAGTATGCATTATACTGATTGGTCTATTTTCTTTAGGCGCCTTTGCTGCCAAAACAAAGTTAGTATATATTACTGCTGGAGATGTGAATATGCTTGCTTTAGGTCAGCATGTAATAGGCCCTCAATTCAGCGAAAAATATCCCGATGTAAGCGTGATGACCGTTCATGTTGGTCCTGGAAACGCAGGTTCTCGTTTAATTTTTGAGAAACTTATGGCAGATAAGGATAAAGAAGAAGGCGATATAGATGTAGCCATGGTACATCAAATTTTCTTGAAATGGGCACTAGAGGAAGGTGGTCTTCTTCTTGATTATGCTAAAGACATAGATACCTGGAAATATATTACTTCTCCCTTTGCTAAAAATTCTCTAGGTGTTGATGTAGAAGGCTATTGTATGCCGATGTTTCATAGTCAAACAGTTCTTGCCTATAATCCAAAATATGTTTCCGATCCACCCAAAACTTATGAAGAAATAGTAAAATGGACTAAAGAACACCCCGGAAAATTTGGTTATAACGGGATAAAAGGCGGTATGTCAGGAGTAGCATTTACGGTAGGATGGATCTATTGGAAGACTGGGAAATATGAAAAGTATGCCGTTACCGGACCTTTCGATGAAGCCGAAATTGCTACCTGGGAAGAACCCATCAAAGAGCTGAAAGAGTTTAATAAAGATGTTACTTTAACCGGTGGAAATGTAGCAACCCTTGATGCACTTAACAGAGGAGAAATTTGGATGGGACCAGTCTGGGTTGATATGTTCTTAAGCTGGATGGCAGAGGGTAAATTAGATCCTGGGACCCGTATTCTTCTCCCTGAACCAGGTATGCCCGGACAACCTATGTATTTTGTAATTCCTAAGAATTCACCTCACCCTGAAGAAGCGAAAAAATTTGTTGAGTTTGTTACTTCACCGGCGGTACAAGCAGAAGAAATTGTGAAAAGATTTAACTGGTATCCGGGGATTGACGGAAGTTATGTTAAAGATTTTGTTAGTCAAGAAACCTTTGATGTAATATATAAAGATGTAACTCCGGAAATGTTGTCTAAGTATGGGTTGGCGTTTCCACTTGGCGATTATTTTGATGCTATGTTAGAAGCTTGTGAATAAGATGCAACCACTTTAGGAGAAATTAAATGGGGAACAATTTTAAGAATGAATTGGCTGCTGGAAAGAATGAAATAGGAGTTGGGGTTGAAAAACCCCACTCCTATACTAATTTTCTTCCTTATATATTGGTATTTCCTGCAGTAATGGTAATTTTATTGTTATATTTATACCCTTTCCTTACTTCGTTTTGGAAAAGCTTTATCAGCAAAGAAGGGGTTTTAAGTTTAGCAAATTACAAAAAAACATTAAATTTGTATCGGTATGATATTTTATTTACGATGGGAGTAACTGCGCTTAGCACTTTAATTGCTACAGTTTTAAGTATTCTTGTTGCAGTATATTTAAGGTTATCTACAGGATGGTTAGCTAATAGTATTGGAATTTTATATAGATTACCAATCTTTCTTCCTTTTGTAGTCGTTGCTCAGATGATGAGAAGTTTTTTAGCTCCCCATGGAATACTCAATCTCTTTTTGGCGAAATTAAATTTTATTAACATTGAAAATCCTTTAGAGCTTTTTAATTGGATTGGTTTAATTTTCGGTTTCGTATGGAAAGAAGCGCCTTTTATGATACTTATAATTTTAGGTGGTTTTCAGATGATCGACAATTCTTATCTTGAGGCAGCAAAAAGTGTAGGAGCAAAACTGCCTCAGATTATAACCAAAGTTCTTATTCCGATGAATAAGCCGACTATTCTTGTTGCGGTCACTTTAGTTTTTTGTTCTCTGGTTGGATGTTTTAGTTTCCCCTATATGCTTATCGGAGGGAAATCCCCAGTTACTATTACCGTAGATATTGCCCACCGTGTAAATTATTTTGGTGATTATGGAGTAGCAAATGCATTGGGAGTTTTCTCATACATATTGGTCAGTATATTAGCAATTTACTATGTAAGAAGTATGATGAGAAAAGGTCTTTATGATTGATGGAGGTTATTCATGCATAAAAGTGGTTTTAGAAAAACTATTGAAATAATCATATTTTCGGTATTTATATTTTTCCTATTTGCCCCTTTATTAAGTTTGTTGATTTGGTCTGTGGCACTAAGATGGTATTGGCCCAATACGCTTCCTCAAAAGATAGGATTTGATTACTGGTTTCAGGCTTTAGGAATCACTAAAAGTCTAACCCTGGGGGCGGTAAACGTAATTCCGGCTTTTTTATTAAGTTTGGGCATTGCAATTATTGTAGTTATCGTGACTATGGCTATTGCTATTCCGGCTGGTTATTCGTTGGCAAAACTTAAGATCCCTGCTCTATTAAAAGGGATAATTTTAATATTATTTTTATTACCACGGGCATTCCCCCAGCAGCCGGTATTTATTAATTTAATGTTAATGTTTAATAAGGTAGGTTTAACCGGAACTGTGTTGGGAGTAATTTTGGTACACCTTGTTGTAGGTTTGGTTTTTGCAGTTTGGATTACTGCCAGCACTTTTAGCTCAATTCCTCCGGAGTTAGAAGAGGCTGCCCGCAGTGTAGGTGCATCAAGATTAAAAGCATTTTTAAAAGTAACTATACCTATTTCAACTCCAGGACTTATAGCCAGTGCAGTATTTGTATTCCTTACTTCTATGGATGAATTTACCGGCACTTTCTTTATAGGGATTCCTTTTGTAACGACTCTTCCCATGACCCTTTATTCAGCAAGCGGCTCAAATATTCAATTTGCATCAGTCATTGCTATATTGTTATTGATCCCTTCAATTCTTTTTATGATAATTATTCAAAAATTCCTCAAAGCTGAACATTTAGGAGGAATAGGGGGATAAATTAAGATTTAAAAGTAACCAGATACTACTTGGAGGTAATTTATTTTATGGCAATTCTTAAAGTAAAAAATTTAAATAAACATTTCGGAAAAGTAAAGGCAGTTCAAGAAGTTAGCTTTGAAGCACCAGAAGGAAAAGTATTAAGCCTTTTAGGGCCTAGTGGATGTGGGAAAACAACTTCACTTCGATGTATAGCCGGTTTTGAGAATCCTGACAGTGGAGAGATTTATTTAGATGATAGAAAAATTACCCATATTCCTCCTGAAAAAAGGGGCATCGGGATGGTTTTTCAAAATTACGCACTTTGGCCGCATATGACGGTTTATGGAAATTTAGCTTTTGGTTTGCAAATTAGAAAAGTACCCAAAAATGAAATAATCAAAAAAATAAAAAGGGTATTGGGTATGGTACAATTGGAAGGTTACGAAAATAGGTTTCCCCGGCAAATGAGCGGCGGACAGCAGCAGCGTATTGCTATGGCTCGAGCACTGGTATTTGAACCGGAGATAATGTTGCTTGATGAACCACTTAGTAATTTAGATGCTCAATTAAGGGAAGAGATGCGTTTTGAATTTACTGAATTACAGAAAAAACTAGGAATTACTGCAATTTATGTTACTCATGATCAAGCAGAAGCATTAGTAATCTCAGATAAAATTGTAATTCTTAACCAGGGCAAGATAGTTCAATCTGGTACACCAAAAGAAATTTTTTCTCATCCAAGAAATAAATTTGTAGCCGGATTTATTGCGGTTACCAGTTTTATGGATGGTAAAGTTGATTCCTTTGCCGAAGAGAAGAAAAAAATTATTATAAAAACGGATGATGGTCTTACTATCCAGGGCAACAACAACCATTTTTCTATAGAACAAAGAGTCTCGGTCGCTATAAGAATGAATGCAGTCGATTTTATTAAAGATGAAGATGAAATAGCAAAAAATTCCATAAACCTATTTAAAGGAAAAATAATTCAATCTTCTTATTTGGGGAATATTGTAGACTATAAAATTAGTACAGGTAATTGGATCGTTCGAACTAATTCGGAAGTGAAAACCAATTTTAAAGTTGGGGATGAGGTTACATTTTATTTACCCCCGGAAAAAATAATTGTGACTTCAGAAAAATAATTTTTTATTTATCAGGAGAAATATGAAACCAATCATTCTTTATTCCGAAGCCGGTATTGCTACCCAGATAGTAATTTCTGCAGAAGGTAATCATTATATGGTGGATTCAGGAGATGGTACCTTAAGAGATTTATTGAATCAAAAAATTGACTTTAAGAAAATAAGGGGAATATTCTTAACTCATGGGCATTATGACCATCTTGGCGGGTTGTACTCTTTGTTAGGGCATTTTAGGGTGATTGAAAGAAAAGATCCCATCAACATTTATTTTCCAGAAGGTTGTCGAGAAGCCTTACAAATTATTTATGCTTTTCAACAAAGTTATAAGGACTGTTCTTTTAAAATTAATGTTCATGAAGTTAGCGATCAAGAGGAGATCAAGCTGAAAAACGTAAAAGTAAAAGTATATAAGATGAGACATTATGCTTCCGTGGGGGTTAATCGTCTTTTGCATCCAGACCCAGCAGTTGGTTACAGATTTATTTACCAAGGGAAATCAGTAGCTATAAGTGGAGATACCGGAATTTGTTCAGGTTTAAAGAAATTAGTGCAGGATGCGGATTTAGCTTTAATAGATTCTACTTTAGATAAAAATGAGGAAAATGATGAATTGTTAGAGAAATTACACCTTTCCAGGGAGAAGGCAGAAGAAATTGGAAAATTAGCGAAAAAATTTATTCCCATTCATCAACATAAAAGATAAATTAATTTTTAATATTCTAATTTTTATAGATTTTTTATATAATTAAAAAATATTCTAGAGGAGAAAAGCAAGAGATATTTTAAAGATGATAGAAAATAACAGAGAAGTCAATTTAAAAGAATATGAAGTAATTTTACTTGGGCATTTTGCCCAGGATTGCGATATCATAGATGGAATCGAAAAGGAAGTTATCGGAAGTGCTGTGTATTACGGTGCCTTTCCTTTGAAGGCGATTGGAGTTAATGTTGCTCTGGTAACCAAGCTTGCCAAAAAGGATTTCCCCTTATTGGCAGTTTTTAAAGAAGCAGATATTCCTGTATTTGCCTGCGAAACCACTGAAACTACCGGGATAAGAAATATTTATTCTCTTGATGACCCGGACAATCGCCAAAGTTATTATATGAGATTTGCTGGCTCATTTCAGGAAAGAGATTTTCCCAATATTAAAGCAAAAGTTATTCATATTGCTTCCTTAATGCAAAAAGAAGTTCCGGTTACCATGATAAAGAAATTATCAGAAATGGCCTTGCTTAGCATCGATGTTCAAGGATTTATGAGAACAAAAGTAAAGGAAGGAACCAGACTTGCCTTAGAAAATTGGAAAGAGAAAGAAGAAATTATTCCATTGCTACAATATTTGAAAGCAGATATAAAGGAAGCAACAGTTTTAACCGGGACATCCGATTTGCATAAAGCAGCTGAGATATTAGCAAAAATGGGAGCAAAAGAAATTTTACTTACTCACAAAGAAGGCGTGCTTTTGTATGTTAATGGTCAATATTATCAAGCTCCCTTCACTCCAAAATTCTTAAGAGGACGCAGTGGAAGAGGAGATACTTGTATTTCTACTTACATAGGAAAACGTCTAACCTTAGAACCATATCCCTCATTATGCTATGCAGCTGCTTTGACCACTTTGAAGTTAGAACACGAAGGTCCTTTTAAGGGTGAGATAAAAGAGGTCGAAGCTTTAGCTAAAAAATTTGAGCAGGAAGGAAAACCATAACTTAACCAAAATATTTAATTGTGTTAAAAATATTAATAATAAAATTATTTCACCATAAATTGTATTTATTCAGAATGATTTAATAATATTTAAAATAAAGAGAAAGGAAGCGTATATTATGGAAAAAGTTAATGTAGGTATCATTGGTGTTGGCAGAATAGGGAGATTACATGCCCGAAATTTAAAATATCAGATTTCCGGTTCAAAAGTATTAGCAATTGCTGATGTTTTTGAAAAGAGTGCCCGAGAGGTAGCAGCTCAATTAGAAGTCCCTATTGTAGAAAAAGATTATCGAGTTTTATTAAATAATAAAGATATTGATGCAGTAGTAATTTGTTCATCTACCGATACACATGCTCAAATAATATCCGAAGCAGCTGAAGCAGGAAAACACATTTTTTGCGAAAAACCTATAGCTTTAGATATAGATAAAATTGACCAGGCTATAACTGCAGTGAAAAATGCAGGAGTAAAATTACAGGTAGGATTTAATCGCCGATTTGACCCCAGCTTTAAAAAAGCCAGGGAGCTAGTAGCTAAAGGAACAATTGGAATACCTCACCTGTTGCGAATAACCAGCAGGGACCCCGAACCACCGCCTATCAGTTATATCAAAGTATCCGGGGGAATATTTTTAGATATGATGATTCACGATTTTGATATGGCTCGGTATATTTTAAATCAAGAAGTGATGGAGTTAATGGCAGTGGGCAGCTGCTTAGTTGACCCGGCCATTGGAGAGGCAGGAGATATTGATACAGCAATAGTCACTCTGAAGTATAAGAATGGTGCCTGGGGGACCATAGATAATAGCCGCAAAGCTGTTTACGGCTATGACCAGCGTATAGAAATATTTGGTTCGGAAGGCTGTATAATGGTAGGGAATCCAACACCAACAGAAGTAAGAATTAATGGCTCAAAAGACACCAAGACTGATAAACCTCTTTATTTCTTTACGGAGCGATATCAGGAAGCATACTTAGCCGAAATGGGAGAATTTATTAAATGTGTTCAAGAGGATATAGAGCCGTCAGTGAGTGGATTCGATGGTAAAGTCTCTGTCCAATTGGGGTATGCTGCGAAAGAATCCCTGATTAATGGTATTTTTGTAAAAATAAGTGAGTAAAAATTAGAGAAAAGAAAGGGAAGTAAGGATAAATTATGAATCCTACTATTAAGGATGTGGCAGAATTAGCAGATGTCCATTCCTCTACCGTTTCTCGGGTAATAAATGGTGATTCTCGAATAAGTGAAAAGACGACAAATAAAGTTCTTTTAGTAATTAAAAAATTGGGATATACTCCTAATGCAATTGCTAGGGGGTTAAAAACAAAAAGGACTTACACCCTGGGGATGTTAATTCCCGATATTACTAATCCTTTTTTTGCTGAAATAGCTCGAGGGGCGGAAGACGCAGCAAGCAAAAGAAGTTTTAATATTATATTGTGCAATACTGATGATAAACTAAAAAAGGAGAGAATATATTTAGAAATATTACGGGGGAAAAGAGTGGATGGTTTAATATTGGGGACAGCTCACACCAAAGACAAAAGTATTTTAGAATTAGAAAAGAAAAAATTTCCCTATTTATTGGTTTCTCGAAATATCGAAGGGTTGGAAAAGAATTGTATCATTGTAGATGATGTAGAAGGTGGCGTGATGGCTACTGAATATTTAATTAAACTGGGTCATCGCCGAATTGCTCATATTACTGGTCCTCTTAAGACCAGGTCAGGGCTAAATAGATTAAAAGGTTATCAATTGGCTTTGAAAAAACATAAAATTGAATATAATGATGAATTAGTAGGAGAAGGTGATTTTAGAATCAAAGGCGGCTATCAGGTTATGAAGAAGTTTTTAAAATTAGTTAAACCACCTACCGCTATATTTGCTGCTAATGATCTACTTGCCTTGGGAGCTATGCAGGCTATTCAAAAAAAGAATTTTCATATCCCGGAAGATTTTTCAGTCATAGGTTTTAACGACATTAAGTTGGCATCTTTTGTCTATCCTGCGTTAACTACTATTCGTCAACCGATGTTGGAGATGGGAGCATTAGCAGTAAAAATGTTGTTAAGAATAATTGAGGAGGGAGAATTTAATCAGAAAAAAATAATGTTAAAGCCAAAATTGATTATAAGGGAATCTTGTAAAGAAAAGAAAATAAAATAAATGAAGAAAATTATTAAAATAAGCTTAAAAAGGAGAAATAAAAATGAAAACTGTTACTTTGTATGCTGATTGGCAGCCTAAGCCGGATTTTAAATTAGGGGCAAAAGATATCGATAGGAAACTTACTTATTTAGGAAGTAAAGTTTGGAAAAATCCTGAGCTTAAAATAGTGGATAAGGATATTCCTAAAATTGGTTCTACTGAAGTTTTGATTAAAGTAAAAGCCTGTGGAATCTGTGGTAGTGATGTTCACATGGCTCAACCCGATGATGATGGTTATATTTGGTATCCCGGGCTTACTGCTTTTCCGGCGACCCTCGGTCATGAATTTTCAGGAATTGTAGTTGATGCAGGCGTGCAGGCTATCAACAAGAGAACAGGAAAAAAATTTGAAGAAGGGGAAGCAGTAACTGCAGAAGAAATGTTCTGGTGTGCTTCTTGCCGGCCTTGTGCGGATGGCTACCCTAATCATTGTGAAAAATTACAGGAGATTGGTTTTAGTTGTGACGGCGCTTTTGCAGAATATGTCAAGGTTGATTCCCGCTATATTTGGAGTCTGGAGGAATTAAAGAGAGTTTATAAGGGTAATGATTTGTACCTAGCTGGTAGCTTGGTCGAACCTACCTCAGTGGCTTATAATGCGGTAATTGAACGAGGAGGAGGAATAAGACCGGGAGACAACGCGGTGATTTTAGGAGGAGGACCTATTGGTCTGGCTGCGGTAGCGATAATGAAAAAAGCCGGAGCTTCCAATGTAATTCTCTCTGAACCTTCTGAATCGAGAGCAAAATTAGGAAAGTTAATGGGAGCAGACCATATTATTAATCCAGTTAAAGAAAATTTTTCAGAGAGAGTATTAGATATAACCGGTGGTCTGGGGGCTAAATTGTATCTGGAAGCGACAGGTTTACCTGATAAGGTCTGGGCGGATATTGAGCAAGCGATTTGGGAAGGCAAGATGATTAACAGTACAGTAGTAATTGTAGCCCGCGCTGATAAAAAGATTCCGGTAACCGGAGAAGTGTTTCAGGTACGGAGGGCTTCTATTGTTGGTTCACAAGGTCATTCTGGGCATGGAACATTCCCCAGGGTGATCAGTTCAATGGCTTCCGGGATGGATATGACGCCATTAATTACCAAAAAGATAACCTTAAGCGAAGTTCCGGAAAATATTGTTCTTCTAAGGACTAATAGAACAGAATGCAAGATTACCTGTGAGTTTAAATAAATTAAGGAAAAGGAGACAAAAAAATGCCAGATAAAAAAAACGAAAAATGGTTAACTACCGATTACCCCCAGATAGTTTTTGAAAATACGCAAGTAGGTAGATTAAAAAAAGAATTATTTGATGCACCGATGAGTAAGATAGAAGAGATACTGAAAGAATATAAAATCCCTTCTCCTTCTGAATTAGGCAAGGCAGGGAGCTATATTCAAACTACTCCTCGCATGCATGTTATTGAAAACAGGCGTAAAGATGATTTTGTTTTTGTACCGGTAGGATGTACTGAATGTCATGGTGATTACGCCAATACCGGTCTGGATACTTTTATGGTCACCCAGATTTGCGAAGGAGTGCACCGTTATATAAAAAATAGAGATGGTGTAGGCTGTAGTTTAGCCTTACCTCCTCTTAATTATGGTGGGCATCCCTATCATCATTGTGGTATGGCTGGCACTATCATTATGCCTGAAGATGTAGTAAGGGAAACTATGATCAATGTAATGTATGGACTCTGGAATGATGGTTTTCGTAAGCAGATGTGGGTGAATAATCATGGGCAATTATGGATATTAGAATCTGCGCTTCAGGAATTCTTCAAGCGTTATCAATTACCCGCGATTATAAGAGTCATTGATTGGCATCGAGCCATTAGAGAATTCTTTATTCCTATTGACCGCAAAGATAGCCTAACTACTGATTTTGTTCATGCCGACGAGGCTGAGGCATCGGTTGCTCAATTACTTTTCCCTGAGATGCTGGATATGAAGTATGCAGTAGACACTGAAGGTGATTCATTACTGCCCGGAGGTCATTTTGATACCTCGGTTGACCCTTATCATCGACCTCAGGGGTGGCAGCAAGGAGAAGGTCAATCTGCAATTGAAAGATCAGCTGTTCCGGAAGGAGTAGTAGGTTGTCCAACTCGAGCGAGTGCCGAAAAAGCAAAACGTCCTATTGCCGCTATTCTCAGATATTTAACTTTGGTTCATGATGAAGTGATGGGAACCTATCCGGCAGGAAAATTGCCTCCGGTAGAAAAGATCAGCTTACGTGACCCCAAAGAGATGGAGCCATTTTTAAAAGAACCGATGAGCAAGGGCTGGAAATCTGTATTTGAGTTGCCATATATCGGACAGATAAATAGCTTATAGTGAATAGTTTTTTGTCATTGCGAGCGAGTGTAACGAGCGCGGCAATCTTATAAAATAGCGTATAGAGTATAGCATTAAAGTTAAAAATTTAAAGCTAAAAGCGAAAAACCATAATTCAAAATTAAAAACTTTTTCAGATAATGTATTGTTTTTTGTGTAGGGGGCGGATTTATCCGCCCCGTGTTAATTGGTAATTTCTTTCAGCGGGCTCGATGAATCGGACCCCTACTTTATTAATTTTAAGGGGAGTATAAAACAATGAAAAAAAGTATTGTCGTTTCGACTTCCTCAACCAAATTTTCAGCTTTAGCCTTTAAAGAAGATTTTGAAAAGAGCGTTAAGAAAGTGGCAGACTTAGGTTTTGACGGTGCAGAATTAGCGATAAGGAATCCAAGGGATTTAAAGGTAGGAAATATTATTGAGATAATAAAAGAAAATAATTTAAAAGTTCCCGCCATAGGTACAGGACAGGCTTACGGAGAAGAAGGTTTGAGTTTTTCTGATGCTGATGAAACTATCAGAAAGATGGCAGTAGAAAGAATAAAAGACCAGATAATTTTTGCTTCCCATTTTGAGGCTCAGGTAATTATTGGATTAATAAGAGGGAAGATTGAAGAAGGTGTAAACAGGTCAGAAGCCGAAGAATGGACTATTAACTGTTTGAGAGAATGTACGAAATTTGCTAAGGAATACAATATACAGCTTACTTTAGAACCGGTAAATAGATACGAAAGTAATTTTATTAATACCCTCAACCAGGGAATTGAATTTATTAAACGGGTAGGAGCATCTAATTTAGGATTATTAGCAGATACTTTTCACATGAATATTGAAGAAGTTTCGATTTATAGCAGCATTATTCAAGCAAAAGATTATATTACCCATGTCCATTTTGCTGACAGTAACCGCTGGGCTCCGGGTTGTGGTCATCTGGATTTCGCTAAAATAGTGCATACTTTGAAAAACATAGGATACCGGGGTTATGTATCTGCAGAAATTATCCCTTTCCCGGACTCTGATAGTTCTGCGCGAATTACTGCTGAAACCTTAAATAAATTGAATATTAGTTAATTATATCTTTTACTATAAAAATAATTTTAAAAATACGCCAAAACTCTACAAAGTAGCATCCTTAATCTGTAAATTGACAACCAAAAAACCTTTAAATATAATAAAGTTAAAAGGAATGAGATAGTGGATTATTTTCTTATTTTTTTCTCTTTTTTTCACTTTCCAGAAATTGGTAATTATTAATAGTTAACCGTGAATATCTTATGTATCATCCGATAAAAGTACCCATCCGTTTGTGTAGAGGAGAACATATATAAAAAAAAGGGGGGTGATAAAAAATATAATTATCGTGTATTAAAATAATTGATTAATTTGTATTTAATAAAAGGAGGTCGTAAGAATGTTAAAAAAAAGCTTATTTTTAACCATTTGTATAACTTTAATTTTTTCCTTCGCAATGACTTTGAATGCCCAGGAACTATGGAAACCTACTAAACCTGTTACCCTTATTGTTCCTTGGTCTGCTGGAGGAGCTACTGACCAAATTACCCGCTTATGCGCTGGGGAATTAGAAGGAGCCTTAGGTCAGAAAATAGTTATCGTTAACCAACCTGGTGCTTCAGGATCGGTAGGGACGAAAACGGTAATGGATGCTGCTAGAGATGGTTATTCCTGGGCTTCAGGGGCGGTAGGAGATCTTGGTACCTATAAAATTTTAGGATTTTTAGATACCCAAGTTGAAGATTGGCATATCTATCTTAATGTAGCAAATGTTATGGTTATTTCTGTACATCCCGATACGCCTTATCAAAGTTTTGATGACTTATTAAAAGCCTTTAAGGAAAGGCCGGGCGAAATAACTGTTTCCACAGCTGGTATGATGTCCGCTGGTCGAGTAGCGATGGAAGGCATTAAGAAAGTAACCGGAATCGAATATGAACATGTCACCTATGATGGTGGTGCTCCAGCTGTCGTTGCCTGCGTTGCAGGAGAAACAGAAGTTACTGCCCAATTAGCCAGTGAACAGGCAGATATGATTCGAGCTGGAAAACTTCGTCCTTTAGCGGTGATGGCCGAACAACCTCTAGAAATTGCTGATTTTGGTGTGATTGATCCCATTACTAAATGGTTACCTGATCTTGAACCAACACCTTCCTACTTTGGAATATTTATCCCCAGAGGAGTCCCCGATCAGGTAGTCAATACGATGAACAAGTTATGGAGAGAAGAAATCGTTGGTAATGAAAAAATAAAAGTATATGCTAAAGATAGAGGCGCCATATTTGCACCATACTGGGGATTAGAAGGTCTGGTAAGATCCTTCCCAGTAGTCCAGTTTTATGCCTGGTTATATTATGGGATGGGTAAAGCTGAAGAATCCCCTTATGATCTAGGAATAGCTGAACCATAGAATTATTAGAAGCTAAGGGGAAAATATTTATAGGGAAATATTTTCCCCTTATAAGAATTTATCAATGAGAAAAATTAAGAAGAGGGGAGAAGAATAATCATATGGAGCCTAAAAATATGGATAAAGCAGACTTTATCACATCTATTTTTCTGGTTATTTTTGGGCTGGCAATTTTTTTAATATCAATTCGTATGCCCACTTTTAGAAATTTGGGAGCAAACCCATATTCTGCGCCCGGAATTGTACCCTCTATGTTAGGAGCGATTATCTTCATTCTTGGTATGATCTTATTTTTCCGTTCTATCGCTCGGGAAGGATATAAGATTAATTATTCATTAAATAGTATTAAAAAAATTATTACAAAAAAACCTATTCAGCGATTTTTAACTGTTTTATTCCTATCACTAAGTTATGTCTTTCTCTTGGGGAAAGTAGACTATTTTTTATTGTCTAGTGGATATATTTTTGTTTTTATTTTGGCATATGAGTTAAATATTAAAAAAAGTATAGTTCAACAAAATAAAACCATGATTTTTGCACTGGCAGAAGCTGTATTAATTGGCGGATCAATTGCCCTTGTCTTCAGATATTTATTTTTAATTAGATTACCGTAGTTTGGGAGGAGCAAATATTGCAAGGACTGACTGAATTAGGCCAACAACTTTTAGGATTTTTAACCATAAGATATATATTTGATATTTTATGGAGTACTCAATTAGGTATTATTGTAGGAATGCTTCCAGGGCTAACAGCCACGATGGGTGTTGCTTTAATGACCACCCTTACTTATAAGTTTAACACTGACCATGCTGTTTTAATTTTAATTTGTATGTATATAGGGGCAATTTTTGGGGGGAGCCGAACTGCAATTTTAATTAATATTCCAGGGACGCCGGCTAATGCAGCTACTACAGTAGATGGAAATCCACTAGCACGACAGGGAAGAGCTGGAGAAGCCATGGGAATAGCTACTACTGGTTCTTTTCTTGGTTCATTATTTGGAATGATCATGTTAGCTGTTTTTACTCCAATTATTGGAAATGCTGCTCTTAATTTCTATTCATTTGAATATTTTTGGTTAACGATCTTTGGGATCATTATTTGTGGAACATTAACTGCCCCTAAAGATCCTTTGAAAGGTTGGATCGCAGGGTTTTTTGGTTTATTTGTGGCTACCATTGGCATGGAAGGAATGCATGCCTACCGCCGTTTTACTTTCGGTAACGTTGATTTAGGAGGAGGTATCGCTTTATTGCCGGCAATGATAGGAGTTTTTGGATTTTCTGAGGTACTAATGACCATGAAGCAGCCGGCGATAAAAATAGTGAGCAGAAAAATTGAAAAAGTAATCCCCTACCCTCGAGAGATTTTGAAATATTGGAGAACTATTATTCGCTCAGGATTCATTGGAACAGTCATTGGAGCAATTCCCGGTGTGGGAGAAGATATTGGTGCATGGGTTTCCTATGATTTTGCTAAAAAAGCAAGTAAACAACCCGAAAAATATGGGAAAGGAAGTATTGAAGGTTTACTGGCAGCCGAAACAGGAAATAATGCTGCTGTAGCAGGCGCAATAATACCTGTGTTATCATTAGCTATTCCCGGTTCTGCACCGGCAGCAGTTCTTTTGGGAGCAATGATAATTCATGGGATACGTCCAGGGCCATTGTTGATGATTGAGCATCCTGATTTTGTAATTCAGGTGGTAGCAATGTTCTTTCTGGCCACTTGTGCTATGTTTATTTTGGGATTAATGTTAATAAGAGTTTTTATTAAGATCCTTTTAATTCCTCGAGAACGACTAATGCCTGTTATTTTTTCTCTATGTGTTATTGGTGCTTATGCATTATCATCGAGAATCTTCGATATATGGATAATGGCGGTATTTGGTTTGATCGGATATGCTATGAAGGAAATGGATTATCCAGTAGCTCCTGCTGTTTTAGGAATTATTCTAGGAGACTTACTTGATAAAAATTTAAGAAGGAGTTTAATTTTAACCAAAGGGGATATTATTCCCTTGTTTACTCGCCCTATTTCATTTGTTTTAGTCTTATTAATTATATTTACTATTGTTAGCCGAACGAAATGGTTTGAGCAAACTACCAGTTTTTTCAAAAATCGTTTAAGACTATTTTTAAGAGGAAGGATTCATTAAATTAAATTTTATTAGTTATTATTCATGTTTTCAAAAAATAAAAATAGGAGCCAATTAGAGATGTTTAATATGGAAAAAAATAGGATAAGGATAGGCATAGTGGGGTCTGGTTTTGCCGCAAATTTTCATTTCCGTTCTTATTTAAAGATTCCAGGGCTTAAGGTAAAAGTAACAACAGTCTATTCCAGAAATAAGGAAAATTGCCAAAAATTTGCCAGTCAGAGAAAGATCAATCCCTCTTCTTCTATGGAAGAATTAATCAATCAGGTTGATGTAGTTGATTTGTGTGTTCCGGGTTTTTTGCATGAAAAATTGGCTATCCAGGCGTTAAACGCAAACAAAGATGTAATTGTAGAAAAACCTTTTACTGGGTATTATGGAAAAGAAGGTGATGAGCAATTTCTTGGTAATCGCTTTTCTAAAGAAATAATGTTAAAAGAAGCTTTAGCCAGTGCTGGAAGGATGTTGAAGGCAGAAGAAAAAAGCCGTGGGAAAATTTTTTATGCTGAAGATTGGATCTATACGCCTTCAATCCAAAAAGAAGTAGAAATTCTAAAAGAAAGTCATGGGCAAATATTAAGGTGTATAGGTGAAGAATCCCATAGTGGTTCTCATTCTAAAGCTTATGGCATTTGGAACCAATCGGGCGGAGGGTCTTTGATTGGGAAAGGCTGTCACCCCTTATCGGCGATTCTTTATCTTAAGAGAATTGAGGGGATGGAAAGATATGGAAAGTCGATAAGACCAGTAAAGGTTAGTTGTCGTACCCATGAAATTACTCGGGATGCCGCCTATATTAATTCAGGTTATTTACGCACTGATTATTATGATGTTGAAGATTATGCTTTACTACATGTTATTTTTGAAGATGGTACGGTTGGTGATGTTTTTGCTTCTGAAGTCGTTATGGGAGGAGTAAATAATTATTTAGAGATTTTTGCTAATAATCATCGTATCCGATGTAATTTAGGGCACTTTGATATGATTCAACTATTTAACCCCAAGGAAGAACAACTAAAGGATACTTATATTGTAGAAAAAATTGAAACGAAACAGGGCTGGAGTTTCCCATCCCCGGATGAAGATTGGGCTTTCGGTTATCCTCAAGAATTAACTGATTTTATCTATTGTATTTTAAATGATAAAGTTCCTCAATCCGATTCTCAGTTAGGTTATGATACAGTAGCAGTCTTATATACTGCTTACGTCTCAGCTGAAAGAAAAGGCCAGGAGGTTGAAATTCCTCGAGAATAACCAAATAATTAATATCATTCTTTTTAGGAGAAAAATCAGATGAGTTATGGTTTTGGCATTATTGGTTTAGGACTAATTGCTGATTTTCATGCCCGAGCTATCCAAGAAATGCAAGGTGGAAAACTAGTTGCCTGTTTTTCTAGACATCAGGAAAAGGCTGAAAAGTTTGCTAAAAAATATCAATGTCAGGGATATTCTTCATTAGAACAATTTTTAAGTCATCCTGGATTGGATATCGTTAATATCTGTACTCCCTCCGGTGCCCATTTAGAGCCTGCTTTGATTGCAGCAGCAGCCGGGAAGCATTTAATTGTAGAAAAACCTTTGGAAATTACTCTTTCACGATGTGATAAAATTATTAGAGCTTGTGAAGAAAACGGAGTAAAGTTAACCGGTATTTTTGAGTCCAGATTTTTTAAATTAACCTCTGTCATTAAAAAGGCAGTGGATCAAGGACGATTTGGTCAAATGGTCTTGTGTGATGCTTATATAAAGTGGTATCGCTCTCAAGATTATTATAGAAAAGGAAGGTGGCGTGGGACTTGGAAATTGGATGGCGGTGGTGCTCTCATGAATCAATCCATTCATGCTATTGATCTTTTACATTATTTTGCCGGAGAAGTTGAAGAGATCCAAGCCTTTACTGAAACGATTGGACACCAAGGAATTGAAGTCGAGGATAATGCAGTAGCTCTATTAAGGTTTAAAAGCGGAGCATTGGGAGTGATTGAAGGCTCTACCTCAGTATATCCTGGATTTCTAAAAAGAATTGAACTTTCAGGTATCGAGGGTAGCGTAATTATGGAAGAAGAAGATCTTAAAGTATGGCGCTTTAAAAACGAACTGCCTGAGGATAAAGAGATAAGGAATCAATTTTTTTCACAAACCAAATCTGGGGGTGGAGCTTCTGATCCTGGGACAATTGATTTTTGTGGCCATCAATACCAATTTGAAAATATGGTAGAAGCGATTAAGAATAATAAGGAACCTTTAGTTAATGGATATGAAGCGAGAAAGGCAGTTGAGATTATTCTGGGAATTTATAAAAGTGCCCGGGAAGGAAAAAAGGTAAAATTACCCTTATAATTTTAAAATTATTTAAAGTAGGGAGAATAGGATGTATCTTAGTGGATTTGCTGATGAAGCAGCTGATGATATTGAAAATCAGATAAAAGTAACGAAGGAACTGGGTTGGAATTACATTGAGGCTCGGCAAGTTAATCAACAAAATATAACTACTCTTTCTGAAGAAGATTTTGATTTTATTTGCCAAAAATTAAAAAAAGAAGAAGTAAAAATAAATTGTTTTGCTTCTACCATTGCTAATTGGCAAAAAACGATTGATTCACCACTACAAGAAGATTTAAAGGAAGTCAGGCAAGCAATTCCCAGAATGAAAAAATTACAGGTCAAAATGGTAAGAATTATGAGTTATGCTCCCTTAAAGGATCAGGAAGGAAATATCTTGCCTGAGCAAAGAGAAGAAGAAATATTTCGCCGTCTTAGGATTATTTGTAAAATGTTTAATGAGGAAGGAATCTTACCCGTGCATGAAAATTGCATGACTTACGGTGGTCTAAACTGGCAAAACACCATGAAACTTATACATAATGTACCAGGTTTAAGTCTAGTTTATGATACTGGGAATCCCCTTGTAGTTGCTCTTTCTGAGATACAGGATTTTAAAAATAAGGATGTGAATAAGAATATCACCTGGGAATTCTATTCTCATGTTAAAGATCATGTTTCTTATGTTCATATCAAAGATTGTCGCTACAATGCAGTAAAAAAACAAATAGAGTATACTCTTCCGGGAGAAGGACAAGCGTCTGTTAAGCAAATTGTTAAAGACTTATTAGATAATGGTTATGATGGTGGATTTTCCATCGAGCCTCATATGGCAGTGGTATTTCATGACCCTAAAGTTAGATCGGGAACTCAAGAAAGACTGGAAAACTATATCAAGTATGGACGTCATTTTATGAAGCTTTTAGGAGAAATTAAGCATGAGGAGAGTAAAAAAATAATTGAATGATTTAGATATAAAAGAGTGCGGTCTGGAATAAATTGGCTGAATAAATAAGTGAAGAGTTAAAGGAGCTAAAAGGATGAAAAAATACTTCAGGAAAGGTCAATTAATGGTGAAAGTATACGAAAATAAAAATTCTATGGGGAAAGCTGCAGCTGAGAAAGCAGCTAAAATATTAGTAGACGCAATAAAAGAAAAAGGCGAAGCTAATTTCATAGCAGCGACTGGCGCATCCCAATTTGAATTTTTACACAATCTTACCAGCATTTCATCTATTGATTGGTCAAAATTATCCATGTTTCACTTAGACGAGTATGTAGGACTTCCGGAAACTCATCCAGCAAGCTTTAGAAGATACTTAAAGGAAAGGTTGATCAATAAAGTACATCCGGGAAATGTATATTTAATTAAGGGAGATGCTGAGAATCCAGAGCTTGAATGTGAACGTTTGGGTAAAATTATAATTCAAAAGAAGATTGATCTCGCCTTTGTGGGAATTGGAGAAAATGGGCATCTCGCCTTTAATGATCCTCCGGCTGACTTTGATACTAATAAATCCTATCTTGTAGTTGAGTTGGATGATTCCTGCAGAAAACAACAACTTAACGAGGGATGGTTTGAAAATATTGATCTAGTTCCCAAAAAAGCAATTTCAATGTCAATTAATCAGATCATGAAATCAGAAAATATAATTTGTACTGTTCCGGATAATCGAAAAGCACAGGCGGTAAAAAATTGTTTTGAAGAAGAAATTTCCCCCTTATATCCTGCTTCAATTTTGAGAAAACACCCACAAGTTTATTTTTATTTAGATAAAAATTCAGATAGTTTAATTAATAAATAATTGAATAGGAACGTAAATATTTATTTATATTACTTTCAATTGGTGGCTTGTTAATTTTACAGAAAAATCAGGATCGACTCAACATAATTTATGTCTTAAAAAATGTTTTAATATAATCTTGCTACAAATATTTGACAAAATTAAAAATCATCTTGTATAATATAACTAGCCTTGAATATAGAAATAATTTCTATATTATAGAAATTATCAAAGGGAAACGAGATGGAAAAAATAAACCCTAATTACCCCATAAAAGTTTTAGATAAAACCTTCTCTCTTCTTGATCTTTTACTTCAACATAGTTCCTCTATGCATATGACCGAAATTAGTGAAAAACTAGGGTTATATCCCAGCACTATCCACCGTATCTTAGATACCCTAAAACATTGGGGTTATGTAGAACAGGATCCTAAATCCCAAAAATATCGATTAGGTCTTAAGTTATTAGAATTAGGTATGGCTAAATTTCACCAAATGGATCTGGTAAAAGAAGCCACTCCTCATTTAAAAGAATTAGTAAGGCTGTGTAATGAAACTACTCATTTAGGAGTTTTGGAGGAAGGGGAAGTGCTTTACTTAGCCAAAGAGGAGTCTTCTCAAACTATAAGGATGATCTCTTACGTGGGTAAAAGAGCTCCTCTTCACTGTACTGCTTTGGGTAAAGTGCTGTTAGCCCACCTTTCACCGGAAGAAAGAAAGAAAACATTAGGGGAAAAAGTGCTTCGCCGCCTAACTGAGAATACTATTACCGATAAAGAGGAATTGGAAAAAGAACTTAGTAAAGTAAGAGAACAGGGTTTTGCCCTGGATAGAGAAGAAAACGAAAAGGATGTTCGCTGTATAGCTGCTCCCATCAGGAATTATCAGGGAAAAGTTATAGCCGCCATTAGTATTTCAAGCCCTATTTTTAGGGTAGATAAAAAGGCACAAAATAACCTAAAAGAAGCTCTTATCGAAACAAGTGCAAAAATATCCAAACAGTTGGGATATAATGGGACATTACAAAAGAGAGGAGGTGGAAAATAGAAAAAACTTTTGGTTGAAGGAAGAGGGAAGCTTTTAGAGATATTTTAATCATAATTTGAAGGAGGGTTAATTAAAATGTTAAGAAAGATACTATTTGTGTTTATTGTGTTGACATTAGTTACAACAAGTGCTTTTGCTGTTTCTGTTACAGAATTAAAATATGGTCATGCAAATGCTATTACTTATCCTTATCACTTGGCGGGCGAAGCATTTGCTAAATTTTTAAATGGAGAATCTAAAGGAAATTTAACAGTAAAAATTTATCCGCTTGGCCAATTAGGTGGAGAAAAAGACATTACTGAAGGTTTACAATTGGGAACTGTAGACTTCCAGGGAAGTTCCATTGGTGTTACTGCAACTTTTGTTCCTATTTTAGATATCCTTAATCTTCCCTTCCTATTTAAAGGACCAGATCATTTCATAAAGGTTATGGATAGTTCGCCTGGGAAAGCTCTTTTGGCCAAAGCCCAAGAGCAAGGTGAAAAAGTTGGTTTAAAGATTCTTGCCATTGCTGGTCCCATGTTTAGGGTACCCATGAATGATATTCACCCTATTGAAAAGCTTGAGGATTTTAAAGGGTTAAGAGTTCGTACTATGCAGGTTCCAATGCATATGTCAGCCTATAAAGCTCTTGGAGCTACTCCTGTTCCCCTAGCGTTTGGAGAATTATATACTGCTCTTCAAACTGGAGTGGTAGATGGAAATGAAAACGGACCAGCTACTTTAGCAGCAATGCTTTTTTATGAAGTACAAAAATATGTAAGTTATCTACCTGTGCTAAGCAATGGTGGAATATTTCTTATGAGTCTTAAAACATGGGATAAATTAGATGAAAGTCAACAGAAATTGGTTTCAGATGGAGTAAAGGCTTGGATTAAATCCATGAATGATGAGGGCTTAAAACAGGATAGAGAAGCATTAAAATTTATGGAAGAAAAAGGAACTGTAATATCTTATCCTGAAGATTTAACAACCTTTATAGAAGCAAGTAAACCGGTGTATGATGAATTTTTTGCGAATTCACCAGAAGAGTGGACACAAATTGTAAAAGATATTCAAGCTCTAGAATAATTTCTAATACCCAGGTGAGTTTAAACTTACCTGGGTACTTTTTATTAAAAAAATCAAGGATATAGAGATGTTATTTTCTTTCCTCATTAGATTATATAAATTTCTCCAGAAAACTATAAATTATTTTGTCATTCTTTTTTTTGCAATTATAGTTATTATAATAAATTTTCAGATATTTTTTAGATATATTCTAAAACAGCCATTATTTTGGTCTATGGAAATCGCTCAATTGGCTTTTATCTATCTTGCAATATTTGGAGGAGGTTTAGCTCTCGTAAATAATGAGTTCACGAAAGTAGAGTTTTTCCTTAATTTAACGTCTAAAAGAGTAGTGAAAATCCTTGATATTCTGGTAAACATTTTAATTTTTATATTCTTTATTATTGCAGGATATAAAAGTGAGGAATTAATACATCAAGCGAAAATTACTGTCAATGTTACGCCTGCTTTAGCAATTCCCATGGATAGCATCTACAGAATTCTTCAAATCGGATTTTATATTTTTGCATTTTTTGCCTTGACGAAAGTTTTTATTTTAATATCCGAAAAGAAAATTAAGGAGGCTTAACTTATATGGTAGCCTTAGTTTTTTTAGCTCTTTTATCTATTGGAGTTCCTATAGCCTTTGTTTTAGGCTTAACCAGTCTGTTTTATCTTATAAAGATAGATCTACCTTTAGTTCTAATTCCTCAACGTATTTATGTAGGATTAGACTCTTTTCTTATTGTCGCAGTTCCCTTGTTTATTTTGGCAGGGAGAATTATGAATGAGGCAGGAATTACCCCAAGGCTTGTAAAATTATCCTCCTTAGTTATTGGAAATATTAGAGGAGGATTGACTTATATAGTAGTAATAAGTAGTATGTTATTTGCAGGGATTACCGGAGTAGGTTCAGCGGATACTTCTGCTATTGGTTCTATAATGATTCCTGCTATGGAAAGAGAAGGGTATAAAAAAGAATATTCAGCAGCTGTCTGCGCTGCCAGTGGAATCATAGGACCTATTATTCCTCCCAGTGTGGTTATGGTAATTTATGGCTCTATGGCTAATGCATCTATCGCCAGGCTTTTTTTGGGAGGGTTTATTCCTGGAATACTGCTTGGGATTTCCATAATGACTGTAGCTTATTATTATATAAAAAAATATAAACTTCGTAAATCTTCATTGGGATTACCAAAAAATTTGAGGGAATACATAGAAGGAATATTATCTCTTCTTATGCCTTTTATAATTATTGGTGGAATCTTGAGTGGAGCGTTTACCCCTACCGAAGCCGCGGCATTCTCAGTTTTCTATGCCTTAATTTTGGGATTTTTTGTTACAAGAGAATTAAAATTAAATGCCCTTCCAAAAATTCTTTTAGAGTCAGGAATAACATCGGGGAGTATTTTGATGATTATCGGCTGTGCCGCTCTTTTTGGATGGATCCTTGCAAGAGAAGCAATTCCAGAAAAAATTGGGCAATTCATGTTCTATATAACTAATAATAAATATGTTCTTCTTCTTTTAATAAACTTTTTTCTCATATTTTTGGGAACTTTTATGGAAACTCTAGCAGCAGTCATTCTTACTCTTCCCATGCTTCTTCCAATAATTACAAAGATTGGCGTGGATCCGGTACATTTTGGGATCATTATGGCGGTTAATCTTTCTGTGGGACTTATCACTCCTCCTTTAGGAATATGTGCCTTTGTTGCTGCTTCTCTTGCAAAAATATCTTTAGAAAGAATTTCAAAAGCTCTCATACCTTTTATTATTGCTACTGTAGTTATAGTACTTCTTGTAACCTATTTACCTGGATTGGTGCTCTTCTTGCCAAATCTTCTGAGTAGATAAATTATATTTAGAGGAGGTTTTATAGAATGATAAAACTGAGAATAGGAATTATCGGTTGCGGAAGAATATCACAAGCTCACATAGAAGCTGCAAATTATTTAAAAAATGTTGTAGAAATTGTAGCTCTTTCTGATAAATATATAGAAAAAGCTAAAGACGTTGGTTCTAAAATTGGAGTTAATTTTTGCGTGGATGATTATAGGAAACTTTTGGCGAATCCAAAAGTAGATGCAGTAATCATTGCCCTCCCTCATAATCTTCATTATGAAGCTGCTATAGCTTCTGCAAAAGCAAAAAAGCATATTTTATTAGAGAAACCTATGGCATTGAAATATAAAGAAGCTAAAAAAATGGTAACAATAGCAAAAGACAACGATGTTTTCCTAATGATAGGGCATAGCAGAAGATTTTGTGATGCTATACAAATATTAAGAGAAAAAATAAACGAAATAGGCCCCATAATTCGTATATTAATTAATTTCTTGGTATATTTTCCTGAACCACCTACAGAATGGTGGAAATCTCAAGAAGAAACAGGAGATCTTATAACTTATCTTCAAGCAAGTCATTCTATAGACTTTGCTTTATGGATTCTTAATAAAACCCCTATAAGGATTTTCGGTAATACTTTTACCAGAAATAACAAGGGATTTACTATGAAAGATGAAGCAGACATTTTTCTAGAATTTCCTGGGGATATTACTACATCTATTCATCTTTCTCTAAACACTAAACCTCCATTGCATGAATATATTATTGTAGGGGAGAAAGGGAGTTTCCGCCTTATCGAATATCAACTAAAAGAGTCTTTCACCTTTGGATACAAATTAATGCTAAATGAAGAAACTTTATTAGAAGGAGTTCAAATTCCAACAAATTATTCTCTTCAGTTAAAGGAATTTGTAGAGGCAATAAAATTAAGAAGAGTTCCTTTGGCTTCAGGAGAAGAAATACTCCCTCTTGTAAAAGTGTTAGAGAAAATTTCAGAGTCTTCAAAGACAGGAGAAATACTTAATTTATAAAGAGCAAAGAGAGAAAGTATATGGACAATCTGAAGTTTTAGAGGAAATAAGCGAAAAGAAAGTTTCTTTAAGGGAATCCAAGGAAAAGGTAACCACTTATATATTACCCCATCAATAAGAGGTGTTTCATCTTCCAATAACAGAACTTACGAAAAGAATGGAGGTTATTGAGACAACCATCGTTCGTATGTGTAAGAAAATGGGTATTGGGGATTTTAGAAAGGAAAATTATCCTTGACATTGAGAAGGTTAAGGTGTGAAGTTATTTTAAAGCATTATTTTTATCTTCAAAGAAGAGAAAACCTAAATTTGTTATAGTAAAAATGGGGTGAGAACAATGAACAAAATGAAAGCTGTGGTAAAAACAGAGAAAGGTATAGGATTAATTAAGTTAAGAGAAGTTCCTATTCCTGAGCCAAGAGAGGGAGAAGTATTGATAAAAGTTAAAGCAGGAGGGATATGTGGAACTGATATTTATATAAGACATGATGCTTTTCCTTACTATCCCCCTGTAATTTTAGGACATGAGTTTTCAGGAGAGATAGTAGAAATAGGTAAAAATGTAAAAGAATGGAAAGTTGGCGATAGGGTGGTTGTTGAACCCCATTCTAAAGCCTGTGGAGTTTGCGATCTATGCAAAGCTGGTTATAGCCAGATTTGTTCTAATAAACGTTCCCCTGGATGGGGCATAGATGGTGCCTTTGCAGAATATATAAAAATGCCTACTCATCTTCTTCATGAGATTCCCGATTGTATAAGTTTTAAATCTGCTGCAGTAATAGAACCTTTAACTATCATTCTCCATGAAGTGGTAGAAAGAGGAAACATCGAAGCTGGAGATAAAGTAGTAATTTTTGGCGCAGGGCCTATCGGTCTTTTAGCTGCTAAAATCTCTTACCTTTCTGGTGCATCATATGTGATTCTAGTAGGGACAGATCAAGATAAGGAATATAGATTTGAACTTGCTAAAAAAATTCCAGTGGACACCATAGTAAATGTCAGTCATGAAAACTTAATAGAAAAGTTAGAAGAATTAACAAATAAGAAACTCGTAGATGTGGTTATAGAAGCTTCTGGGTCCCCCAAAGCTATATCTCAACTCCCTGATGTAGTAAGAAAAAGAGGACGAATCATTGCAGTTGGTTTACCTGGAAAAGAGCCTGTAAGTTTTCCATGGGAAAAAGCCATGTTTAAAGTATTAGATTTATACTTTAATCTTAGCTCTTCACATAGTGCTTGGGTAAAGGCTATTGCTCTTCTTGAAAATAAAAAAATAGATCCAGGTTTTGTAGTCACCCATAAATTTCCTTTAGAAGTATGGGAAAAGGCTTTTGATCTTGTAGAATTAGGAAGATGTGGAAAAGTTCTTTTAATACCATAAGAGCAGAAGTATTTTAGAGGGAATTAGGAATTGGATAATGCGTAATGGGTAATAGATAATACGGAATAGGTTTTTAAAATAGAGATCCCTTATTTGTAAATAGATATCATTAAGGTATAATTATTTATTTACTTTATGCCCCATGACAATTAAACACAAAAAAGTATTTTGCAAAAACTTGACAAAATAGGACACCTTTTATATAATAAAACTATAATATAGAAATAATTTCTATATTATAGAAATTATCAAAGGGAAACGAGATGAAAAAAATAAACCCTAATTACCCCATAAAAGTTTTAGATAAAACCTTCTCTCTTCTTGATCTTTTACTTCAACATAGT
>OGCK01000026.1_pt1 | contig 27608 bp, 25 predicted proteins | sample 1570051 | NCBI WGS metagenome assembly OGCK01 (sample SAMN06266181, study PRJEB24510) | hot springs metagenome | isolation source: hot spring sediment | place: USA: Zodletone Spring, Oklahoma | collected 2013-12-03 | reverse complement strand
GCGACCACCGAGATCTACACTATCCTCTTCGTCGGCAGCGTCAGATGTGTATAAGAGACAGGGTCAAGTCTACTACTAAATTTGCTACAATGATAATAAATGCATAAAGTAACATTATACCCAATATCACCGGATAATCACGGTTAGTAACGCTGGTAATAAAATATTTCCCACAACCGGGAATTGCAAAAATTTGCTCTACAATTAATGAACCGGTAACTAAAGCAGCAAACAAAGGACCAATAACAGTCACTACCGGAATAAGTGCATTTTTCAAGGCATGATGAATGGTTACATTTTTCTCAGAAACACCTTTTGACCTCGCTGTCCTGATATAATCTTCCCTGATCACCTGTAACATACTCGCCCTGGTTAATCTTGCCAGTATAGCAGCACTACCTATACCCAGAGTAAAAGCAGGCATGATAGCCTGCTGCCAGGTTCCCCAACGAGCCACTGGTAACATATTTAATTTTAAAGCAAAAACCCAGACCAGTATAGGGCCTAAGGTCATTGCCGGAACCGACACTCCAAGCAATGCAAAAAACATTGCGAAATAATCAATATAAGAATTTTGTTTTAAGGCAGCAATCATTCCCAAAGGAATTCCTACTATCATAGCTATAATCAAAGCTAATACTCCTAATTGGGTGGAAACAGGAAAATGTTCGCTTATAATATCATTGACCGTTCTGCTTCGAGAAGAGTAAGAGGGGCCAAAATCACCATGAAGGGCATTCCAAAGATAATCGGTATATTGTTTCCATAGAGGGTCATCCAAACCGTAATAAGCCTCTAAATTAGCAATAATTTCTTTTGGTAATGGTTTTTCCCGGTCAAAAGGTCCTCCAGGGATAGCATGACCTAAACTAAAAGTTATTAAGGATATTACCAACAACACCGGTATTGCCCATAAAATTCTCCTGATAATATAATTGGCCATATTTTCTCCTTTCTTTTCTTATTTCTATAAAAAATGCAATTCTTATTAACAAATTAATTATATATAAAAAAATTATACCATAAAAAAATAAATAATATAACCATGACTCTTTTCTAATCCAAATATGAGCCTGAAAGCAAGAGTCATGCTGCTACTATTTTATCAAATAATCTATCTCTGGCAAGCTGTACTTTTTGAGCCATCTCATTATCAGTATATCTTTTAGATATTTTATCTAACATCTCCAGGCCAATGCCTTCTTTCAGGTATTTCTGGACATCAGAGATACTCCTCAATTTCTCATAGGGCGTCATATAGTCCTGGTATCGGTATTTCTTCTTGATCTTTCCTTTTCTGTCTATGATCTCCCTTGGGAAGGCACAGGGACGATGAAAGTTCAAATACTCATGAAAACAGCCGAAATAAAAATCATTAATCCTGGGGGCATATTCTCGCTTGATATAGCTATAACCTAACCATTTTCTGACTACCCAGCCGTTTTTGGTCTCTATTAGAGCATTATCATTGGTATGTCTGGGTCTACTTTTGGTTAGTTTGATTAATAAAGTATTTAACATTTCTGCTACTTTTCTATTGATGTATTCTGAGCCATTATCGGCATGGAAATTAATAATCCGATAAGGATAACTGGCTATTATCTTCTCCAATAAAGGAAGAAGATATTCTTCTGTAATCTTTGCTGTGGCTCCGATCACCTGCCATTGGGTAATCTCATCTACGGTATTGATATGATAAACTCCCTTTTGGCCTTCTTGGTCCCCCTGGTGCATGGTATCTACCCTGAGATAGCCCGGTTTGCCTTGCGGTTGGGGTTTACATCTGACACCAATGGCTTTTCCCTTGCCTTTGTGAGTTTTCTGATAGAAAGATACACTGCGCAGGTAGGGCACTTTCTTCTTCAGGTTATAGATATGAGATACCGAGATGTTGGCAATATTTAGATATTCTTCTTTCCCATATTCCCTGGCCATACGTTCCAGCGTCTTCTTTAAGGCAGCTCCGTTGGGAGAATCATGTAACTGTGCGGTCTTAGCCAGGAGTTGGATATCCCTATTGGTGTATTTTTTCTCAAATCTATGTCGTTCATATTCTTTTATTCTGAGCTGACCTTCTTCTCGGTATTGGTTTATGTGTCTGGTTAGCTGGGCTCTGGAATAGCCGCTTATTTTCATGAGATATCTCCTGATTAGTCCTTTTTCTTTTTTAGAGAGAATAAAATAGTTAAATCTCCCTAGTGTCTCCTCTATCCAACCATAAGCCTCTTTTTTGGATCTCTTTTTAAATTCTACAGCCTCTGTTTCAGATAAAAAGCTTTTTATTTGAGTCAGTCTATTTAATTTAGAGTCATTCATCATAACTACCATCATCATATAGCTATTATGACTCTTGCATTTGGCTGGTCAAATATTTTGACTTTTAGATTTCAATTTCAGGCTCATCTTGTGCTGGATAAGACTGAGGAGGTTTTAGATGGAATATCTAAGTATGTTTTTCTGGGTATTTTTTATTTTTTCTTTATTAACTCCCTGGTTAAGGCAAAAAACTCTGGAAACATCTCGAATTTCTTTAATTAATCGAATTGAAAAAAATAGAAAATCAAGAATAATTGCCTTGATTCATCGTCAAGAAACAATGAGCATTTTAGGCATACCTTTAGTAAGGTATATCAATATTGAAGATTCCGAAGCCGTGTTGCGGGCGATAAGGTTAACCGATCCGGATTTACCGATTGATATTATTTTACATACACCAGGTGGATTAGTTTTAGCTGCTGAACAGATTTCTCTAGCCCTTGTAAGACACAAGGCTAAAGTGACAGTGTTTATCCCCCATTATGCCATGAGTGGGGGAACCATGGTTTCTCTGGCAGCCGACCAAATTGTGATGGATGAAAATGCTGTTTTAGGACCAGTAGATCCCCAGTTGGGACAATATCCGGCAGTCTCAATTTTAAAGGTTTTAAAAGAGAAGGATAAGAATAAAATAGATGATGAAACCATGATTCAAGCTGATATCGCCAGGAAGGCAATTCGACAGGTTAGGGCATTTGTGAAAAAACTGCTGGTTGAAAATAGTTGCAGCAGGGAAAAAGCGGAGAAGCTTACTCAGGTTCTGACGGAAGGCCGCTGGACCCATGATTATCCCATTACCTTTGAAGAAGCAAAGAAATTAGGGTTATGTGTGTCCAGTGAAATGCCCAAAGAAATTTATGAATTGATGGACCTTTATCCTCAAAATCCAGGAAAACGTCCCTCGGTTCAGTATATCCCTTTGCCTTATAAAAAACCAATTACACCTCCTACTAAAAAGGCTTATTCTAAGTAAGGAGCAGGGGACAATAAAATCTGCAAATCATATAATTCTATATGGGGATAGGAAGAAGGCTAAAAACTGTAAGCCTTAAAAGAATAAAATGGAACATATGAAAGATAAAGAAAAAACCAAAGAGCAGTTAATAGAAGAATTAAGGAAATTAAACCAGAAAATTACTGAATTGGAAAAATCAGAAATTCACCATCAAGAGATAGAGGAAGCCTTAACTGAGAATGAGGAAAAATATCGAATGTTGGTGGAATGTATTACTGATGGTGTTTTTATCGAGACAGTGGAAGGACGTATACTTGAATGTAATACAGCCGGAGCAAAGATATATGGTTATCCTAAAAAAGAGATGATCGGCCTGAGCATAAAAAACTTGGTTCCCGAAGAGTTTTCAAAGCAACTGCCCAAGATTATTACTCCCAAGGAAACCACCAAGGGCATTTTTGTTCCTCGAATAAGCAAGAGAAAAGATGGTTCTATCTTCCCCACAGAAATTGCTACCAAAATTGTCCGTATTGAAGGAAAACCAAGACTTATTGTTTTTGTACGTGATATTACAAAGCGGAAGGAAGCAGAAAGAAAGTTGAGAAAAGCCAGAAAAATGTTTGCCAGCCTGTTTAACAGCAGCCCAATTGCCGCTTTGCATCATGATAAAGAGGGTCGTATTTTAAATATAAATCCTTACTTTACCCAAGTATTCGGTTACACTTTAAAAGAGATAAAAGGCAAAAATATTGATGAAGGAATGATTTATCCCAAAAATAGGACAGCCGAAGGAGAAAGATTAACCAAGAATGGAATGACTCCTAAAGGTATTTCCCAATATGAAAGCATTAGAAAGAAAAAAGATGGCACTTTAGTCCCGGTACTTATTTCTTCCGCCCCGGTAATTATAGATAAAAAGGTTCAGGGAACCATAGCCTTATATCAGGATATTACCGAACGGAAAAAAGCTGAAGACAATTTAAAGAAAAGTCAACAAGAATTTATAAGTTTATTTAATAATAGTCCCGAAGCTTTGGTTTATTTAGATGGAGAAAGCAATGTTGTAAATATAAACTCCCGCTTTAATGCGCTTTTCGGCTATACTTTGGAGGAGATTAAAGGGAGAAATATCAATGATGGCATGATTCACCCTCCGAATAAAAGAAAAGAAGGGAAAGATTTAGTTGAGATAGCCATATCTAAGGGATATCTTAATTATGAAACCATTCGAAAGAAGAAAGATGGAACCTTATTCCCAGTTTCTATCTCTGCTTCCAGGGTGATGCTTGACGATAAGGTTCAAGGGACGATAGGGATGTACAGAGATATCACTGAACGCAAGCAAGATGAGCAGCTCCATCAGGTTTTATACAATATCTCCAAAGCTACCAATTCTACCATCTCACTTGACCAGCTCTACCCCCTAATTCATCGAGAACTAAATAATATTATAGATGCAACAAATTTTTTTATTGCTTTAATTGATATTGGAAAAGATGAAATGTCTTTCCCTTATCACAAAGATGAAAAAGACAATGATTTACCTACTCGCAGGTTAAGCCAGACAAATAATTTAACTGCTTATGTAATAAAGTACGGTCAATCTCTCCTGGTCAATCAAAAACAGATTGAGAAAATGGGAAATGAGGGAAATATTAAATTAGAGCATGTTGGTATAGTGACCGCGAACACTCACTGGCTGGGAGTTCCTTTAAAAGTAAAAAATAAAACAATAGGAGCTATGGTAGTTCAAAGATATATTAAACCCTATCTTTTTTCTAAAAAAGATATTAAGCTTATGGAATTTGTTTCTGAACAGGTGGCTACTGCCGTTGAACGCAAAAAAGCCGAAGAGACCTTACGTGAAAGTCAGCAGGAGTTTTCCAATCTTTTTATAAATAGCCCTGAAGCTTTGGTATATATGGATGAAAAAGGCAATATCTTAAACATCAACCCCCGCTTTACGAAATTGTTTGGCTATCAACTGGAAGAGGTAAAAGGCAAAAATATCGATAGCGGAATAATTCACAATCCTGCAAAAGTGGAAGAAGGAAAGAAGTTAACCAAAAGATCATTAAAAGGTTATTTTAATTATGAGACTTTAAGGAAGAGGAAAGACGGCACGTTCTTCCCCGTTTCCATATCTGCTGCTCCCATAGAAATTGATGGGCAGATAAAAGCATTGATTGCCACTTACATTGATATCACTGAACGAAAAATGCTGGAAGAAAGATTGGAAAAATTAGCCTATTTTGATGTTCTTACCGGATGTTATGCCAGAGGATACGGCTTGAGTCTTTTTGAACGGCAGATCAAGACTGCCCAGCGCCACAAAATCCCTATCTTATTACTCTATATTGATTTGGATGGACTTAAATATATTAACGATACCTTTGGCCATAAAGTGGGTGATAAGGCTTTAAATGAGGCAGTAAATTTCTTTAAATCAAATTTAAGAAAGGTGGACATCATTAGCCGCGTGGGAGGAGATGAATTCCTATTGATTTTTCCCGATAGCTCCCTTAGTGATGTTCCTCTAATCAAAAAAAGAATAAATAATAAATTAAAAGAATTTAATAAAAATCTTAATGCACCCTATAAAATTGGCTTTAGTTTAGGTTTTTCCTGTTATAATCCTTCTAATCCTTTATCTATAGAAGAATTAATTAAAATTGCCGATGAAAATATGTATGAAGATAAAGTAAGGAAAAAAAGACATGATGAAACGGATAAATAGAATAAAATTTTGCTTGATCTGTGTCTTGATTATCACTGCTTTATTTTTTTCTATCTCCTGGGCAGAAAAAATAGAACTTACCGAAGAAGAAATACAGTGGCTTTCTGAACATAAAACTATCAAGATAGCACCTGATCCTTATTTTCCACCGATCGAATATACCGATGAAGAGGGGGAATACGTCGGAATAGCTGCCGAGTTTATGAAAATAATTGAAAATGAATTAGGAATCGAGTTTCAAGTTGTCTACTGTCAAGATTGGGAAGAGGTCTTGCAAAAAGCTCAAAATAGAGAAGTTGATATGCTTCCTGCAGCCGCCCAAACTCCCCAAAGAGGAAATTATATGCTCTTCTCGTCTCCTTATTTAGAGTTTCCCGGAGTAATTATTTGCACCAAAGATTCCGCGGAAATTAAATCCAGTGAACAATTATATAGTAAAAAGGTAGCAATAGTCTCCGGATATGTCTGGGAGGATTTCTTTACTCTGCATCATCCTCAAATAAATATAACTCCTGTAGACTCAATAATAGAGGGACTTCGTAAAGTATCAAGTGGTGATGTAGATGCCATGGTAGGTACTTTGCCAGTAGTTATCTATTATATTGAAAAGGAAGGAATTACCAATCTTCATGTAACAGGTGAAACCGGATATTATACAAAACTATCCATACTCACAAGAAAAGATTGGCCTCTTTTAAACTCCATAATGGAAAAAGCTCTCCGAAGGATTCCAGATAAAGAGAAGAAAGAGATTTTGAAAAAGTGGATATCTATTGAACGCCAACCTATATTCGAGAGAGAAATATTCTGGATAATCCTTATTTTCATAATTCTATTGAGCGCGACGGTTCTTTCGATTATATTTGCCTTGAATGGAATATTGAAAAAACAAGTGGAACAGAAAACAAAGGAACTGAAGGAGGATATTGTCCATCGAATAAAAGCCGAAGAAAGACTGAAAAAAACCATGAATGCAACTATTGACACCATGTCCAGGATCATCGAAGCCAAAGACCCTTATACCTCCGGTCACCAGCAGCGGGTTTGCCAATTGGCTATCTGTATCGCCCAAGAGATGGGACTTCCCGAAGATAAGGTTGAAGGAATAAGAATAGCTTCTTTAATCCACGATATCGGGAAGATCGGCATACCTACTGAAATCTTAAGTAAACCCACCTTACTATCTGATATAGAATTTAGTTTAATTAAAGGACATCCACAAATGGGATATGATATCGTAAAATATATAGAATTTTCCTATCCAGTAGCCCAAGTTGTCCTTCAACATCACGAAAAAATAAATGGTTCAGGGTATCCCCAAGGCCTCAAGGGGGAGGATATCCTTCTGGAAGCAAAAATAATTGGAGTGGCTGATGTAGTAGAGGCCATGTCTTCTCACCGTCCCTACCGGCCTGCCTTAGGGATAGATGCAGCCCTGGAAGAGATCTCTCAAAATAAAGGCATTCTCTATGAAGCAAAGGTAGTGGAGGTTTGTTTAAAACTCTTCCAAGTAAAGGGATTTAAATTTGAATAGCCTTATCAGAGAGATTTTTTATTAATCTTAAAATATTTCAAAAATAGTTAAAGCTAATGAGTGACAATCTTTTAGAAAAATTAAAATTTAAAATGAAGATTAATCCTGAGAAAATGGCTCTTTATTTAGAAAGTTTCATTAGGGAATATGTGGAAAAATTAGAAAGAGAGGGAGCCATATTGGGATTAAGCGGGGGAATCGATTCGGCAGTAATTGCCGCTTTGTGTGTGCGGGCACTTGGTGCGAAAAAAACTTTCGCCTTGGTTATGCCGGAGAAAGATTCAAAAAAAGAGCATACCGAAGATGCTCTACAATTTGCCCGTGAATTAAACATCGAAACAAAACTAATTGATATTACCCCTTATCTTGAAAAGCTTGGGGTTTATAAGCTCTTGCCCCTGGATAAACTTATTTCTTTGGGGAAATTAAAGGGTCCTTTAATTAAAAAAGCATTTCATTTTTACGAAAGAAAGACCGGGAAGTTTACTTTTTTGGAAAGCCTTACAGGGTTTAAGGACAAAGAATTCAGTTCTTATCTAGCTAGAGGGAATGCTTATTATCGGACAAAACACCGCCTGAGAATGTTATTGCTCTATTTTTATGGTGAAAGGGAAAATAGAATAGTAGTAGGGGCAGCCAATAAGAGTGAATACAAAATAGGATTTTTTGTAAAGCACGGTTGTGATGATGCTACGGATATTATGCCGCTTCTCAATTTGTATAAAACCCAGGTAAAAGAGCTTGCCCGCTATCTCAACATTCCCGCTATAATTATCAATAAACCTCCTTCACCGGATATAATTCCGGGACTTGCCGAAGATGAAGGGATAACCGGCATTTCATACCAAAATATGGATTTAATTTTATTGGCTTTAGAAAAAGGCTGGAAACCTCGAGAAATAGCAAAAATACCGGAAATAAAAGAAGATGAAATTACTTATATAAAAAGTTTGATGCAAAAATCAGAACATATGCGTAAAATCTTTATTCCCAAAACTTTTTAAAAGTCTTAAAATATTAATTTTACCTTCATTTTTTTTCAACTACAATAGTGCATTTGGTCAGTAAAGCAGCTATTGCGCCCACAGCAGCCAATATCGGGGCAACAAGGGCTCCTACGGCGCCTACGGTCAAAGGAAATTCAGCAACGGATTCGCCATCTTCATTTTTAATAATGATTCTTCGGGCATTTCCTTCTTTAATAACTTCTTTAATTTTTTCGATAATATCTTCTCCGGAGAGTTTAAATTCCTCTTTTTTATTGTTCATCTTCCCCCTCCTTCTTTATTTTTTATTAATTTTATTATAACACAAAGAAAAAGAATTTTTAAGGACCAAAATTTACCAAATTATTATTTTCCAAAAGAAGAAAATTATACTATAATTATATTGATAAATAATAACTCCGAAGGGAAATAATTTTAAAGGAGAATTAGTATGAAAATCTATATTAGCGCTGATATCGAAGGAATTACCGGTATTACTCATTGGGATGAAACTGAAAAATCAAAACCTGATTACCAAAAATTTGCCCAACAGATGACCGATGAAGTTAAGGCCGCATGTGAAGGGGCAATAAAAGCAGGAGCAGAGGAAATTTGGATTAAAGATGCTCACGATACCGGGAGAAATCTCATTGCAGCTAATCTGCCACAAAGGATTAAACTTGTTCGGGGTTGGAGTGAACATCCCTTTTCAATGGTCCAGGAATTGGACAGATCATTTACAGCTGTATTGATGATCGGTTATCATTCTTTCGCTAGTTCAAGCTCTAATCCACTATCTCATACCCTCAGTTCCCGTACTTATAATTATATTCAGTTAAACGGGGAATATGCCAGCGAATTTTTAATCCATAGTTTTGCTGCTGCTACTATGGAGGTACCGGTAGTTTTTGTAAGCGGAGATGAGGGAATTTGTAAGGAAGCGAATAGATTAAATGAACATATTAAAACCGTAGCAGTAAATAAAGGCATAGGCAATTCAGTTATCAGTATCCATCCCACGCTGGCGGTGGAAAGAATTAGAGAGGGGGTAGAATCAATATTAAAAGGAAATATTGATCAGTGTCAGATAAAATTACCCGAGCACTTTCAGGTAAAATTATCATTTAAAAATCATACCAAGGCATTCAGAGCATCTTTTTATCCCGGGATGGAGCAGATCTCTTCTACTGATCTGCTATTTGAATCCGATGACTATTTTGAAGTACTGCGGATGTTGTTATTTATGATCTAAAAAGATAAAAGATTAAAATATTTTACAATTATCAAGCAGATTTTTTCGATTTTATATCCTATTAATGGTATTATAATAATAAAAAAACTAAAAGAACAAACGAGTTTTAATAATTGAACCAATAATTAAAGCTAATTAAGACAAGGGTCATTTAAGTTGTATTAATTTTAACAAATGAGGGTTAATTGTGGCTGAAAATTTTTTATCCATTTATGAAGCTCTTCCTTATTTACTAAGAGGTTCTCTGGTAACTATCGGATTAGTCGGAGGAGCTCTGGCCTTGGGATTAACTTTAGGAATTCCTATGGCTATTGGCCAGGCTTATGGCCATAAGTACAGTGCTGGCTTGATTTCGTTTTATGTCTGGTTCTTCCGGGGACTTCCCGTCTTAGTCCTTCTTTTTCTTTTCTATTTCGGACTGTTTGCGGCTTTAGGTCTTGATTTATCGGCTTTTACTGCCGGTATTTTAGTGTTGGGCTTAAGAAGCGCCGCTTATCAATCACAAATTTTTCGAGGAGCTATTCACTCACTGGGCGAAGGGCAGATGTTGGCTGCTCTATCTTTGGGAATGAGTAGAACCAAAGCTGCTTGGCATATTATTTTACCCCAGGCCTTGAGAATTTCTATCCCCGGATGGTCTAATGAATATTCTATAATTTTAAAAGATTCAGCGGTTACTTATGCCATAGGATTAATGGAGATAATGACCAGGGGAAAATTTATTGCTACTCGGACTTTTAAACCTATGCCGATCTTTCTTACCTGTGCTTTGATTTTTCTTATTTTAACTTACGGAGGAGTAAAGTTACTTAATTTATTAGAGAAGAAGGTAAGAATTCCTGGCTATGGAACCGAAAGAGAGGGGATTTATTAAAGATGCAAGAAGACAAAGCTATTGTCTTAAGAGTTGAGGATATTTATAAAAAATATGGCAATGTGGAAGTGCTTAAAGGAGTGTCTTTTGAAATAAAAAGGGGTGAAACCAAAGTTATTATCGGTCCTTCAGGGAGCGGAAAAAGTACCCTTTTACGATGTATAAATCAATTGACTATTCCGGACAAGGGACGGATTTGGTTAGAGAACGAAGAAGTAACTCATACCCGAAAGAATATCAATCAATTTCGTCAGAAGATTGGCATGGTCTTTCAGGACTTTAACTTATTTGATCACCTGAACGCTTTAAGGAATGTTGAAATAGGACTGATTAAAGTAAAGGGCATGGGGAAAGATAATGCCAGACAAAAAGCCATAGAAGGGCTTAAACAAGTAGGCCTGGAAGAACAAGCTTATTTATATCCAGCTCAACTTTCCGGAGGGCAAAAACAGAGAGTTTCTATAGCCCGGACATTAGCCATGGACCCCAGTGTGATACTTTTTGATGAACCCACTTCAGCACTGGACCCGGAATTAATTGGTGAGGTATTAGAGGTTATAAAAAAATTAGCCTTAAACGGGATGACCATGACAGTAGTGACCCACGAAATGGGATTTGCCCGTTCGGTAGCCAATGAAGTTATCTTTATGGAGAATGGAAAAATTATAGATCAGGGGTCTCCTCATAAGCTTTTTACCAATCCCAAGCATGAACGTACCCGAAAATTTCTTTACAAGATAACCGAATTATACGGAAGGTCAGCAGAAAAAAAATGAATGCAATTTATTTTATTAAAGATATAGTTTTACCTCCTTTATTAGAAGGAACCTGGGTTACTATTAAATTATTAGTTTTTTCTATCCCCTTGGGCTTACTTTTAGGTATTTTAATTGCCGGGGGACGGGTATACGGAAATAAAATAATATCCTTTTTGTGTGCCAGTTTTACGGTTTTTTTTCGCGGCACCCCTTTATTGGTACAGCTCTTTATTATCTATTACGGACTGCCTTCTATAGGCATATACTTTTCTCCTTTTGCAGCGGCAGTGGTGGGTTTTGTTCTATGCAGCGGAGCTTATCATTCCGAATATATCAGGGGAGCTATTCAATCAATTAAGAGCGGCCAAATGATGGCTGCCCAAGCTTTGGGGATGAGTAAGTTTAAAGCGATCATTTACATTATTTTTCCGCAAGCTTTAAGAAGGGCTCTCCCAGGCTGCTCTAATGAGATTGTCTATTTAGTAAAATATTCATCACTAGCCTTTATGGTTACCTGTATAGAACTGACCGGAGCAGGAAAGATTATTGCAACTCGTTATTTCAGATATACAGAAGTTTTTTTGGTAATAGGAACTATATATCTAACAATGGTTTCTTTAGTGAGCAAATTTCTGGCTATAATGGAAAAGAAACTAAAAATTCCCGGATTAGGGTAAGCTGTTTATATTAGATTAGTGGATGAAAGAAGACATGCTTGACTGTTTAAAAAGAATAATTTTAAAAAAGAAAGCGAGGTGAGAGAGAGAATCAAATTTTCTTATAATTTTAAAAAGTTCTAATAAATTATTAAGGAGTATAAAAAAAATGAAAAGAAATAAATCAATAGTAGTAAATATTTTTATGGTTCTTACTTTTGCTCTGTTAATCGGAGGCATCCTTATCGGCCAGGCTCAAGAAAAAAAGACTTATATTAACGGTATTGATCCCGATTTTCCGCCTTTTGCCTATATAGATAAAGAAGGTAACCCTGCAGGATTTGATGTAGAAGTAGTCAATTGGATCGCTAAAGAGATGGGTTTTGAGGTCAAACATCAACCTACCGCTTGGGATACTATCATCCCTACTCTAAATGCTAAAAAGATTGACTTTATTGCTTCCGGGTTGTCTGTGACCGCAGAGAGAGCACAGGTTATTGCTTACACTATGCCCTATTATGAACACAAGTGGGCTTTGGTAGTGCGTGAAGATTCTGATCTGAATATCGTTACCGGTTTGAGCGGGGGACATACAGTAGGGGTTCAGAGAGGTACTACCGGAGCCAACTGGATAGAAGACAGCCTGATTAAAAATGGTGTAGATGTAAAGATGAAAGTGTATGATACCTTTACTTTGGCTATAGAAGACCTTTTAAATGGAAGGATCGATTCTGCTGTTCAAGATGATACCATGGTTAAGCAAATAATGGAAGCTAGACCAGGATTAAAGGAAGCTGGAACCTGGGGAACAGGAGAAGAAAGATATGCCTATGGTTTAAGAAAAGGGGATACTGAATTATTAAACCTATTAAATGAAGGCTTAACAAAGATAATGAGTTCACCAAAATGGAATGAGCTCAAAGCTAAGTATGGTATATAATAGAGCGAAGGAATAGCAATAAAGGGATAGAGATTTTTTCTCTATCCCTTTATTGCTATAATTAATAAATACTTATCATTTTATCGAAAAATATTATCAAAAACCAAAGGATTCAAAAAATAAAAAAGGGGTAAAATTTATGAAAACATTCCTTCTCCCTTACGGAAAAGAAAAGATACCCATCACACTTCCCCCCAAGAATTTATTAAAAATTTGTTTATTAAAAGATGTAGCAGGCGTTGAAGATAATAATAAGGCAATTCGAGAGGCGTTAGAAAATCCCATTGGTTCCCACACCATTCCTAAAATTGCCCGGGGAAAAGATAGCGCAGTGGTGATCTGTACCGATATTACCCGGCCTACACCTGATAAGCTGCTCATCCCTCCCATACTGGATGAATTAAATAAAGGAGGTATTTCCGATAATCATATAAAAGTAATCATTGCCCGGGGACAGCATAGAAAGATGACCGAAGAAGAAGTGAAAGAAAAGGTAGGTGAAGAGGTTTTAAAAAGAGTAAAGATTAGTCAACATGACCCTGATAATAACCTTTTTTATCTGGGGAAATCTAAGAGGGGAAATGAATTATGGGTAAATAAAGAGGTAGTGCAAGCTGAGGTAAAAATATCTACCGGTAATATAGTCCCCCATCGATATGCAGGTTATGGAGGAGGGGCAAAGAGTATTTTACCGGGGGTATCCTCAAGAAAAACCATCGGCCATAACCATCTTTATGTCGAAACAGGAGAAGCTGCCTTGGGAAAAACAAGAGGAAACCCCGTTCGGGAAGAAATGGAAGAGGCAGCCAAAATGATCGGATTAGATATGATAGTCAACACCATTATGAATGTGGAAAACAAGATAGTTAAAGTCATTGCCGGGGATCCTACCCTGGCTTATCAAGCGGGGGTAAGGGTATGTAATGATATCTACGGCGTCGAAATTCCCGAAAAAGCGGATATCATCCTGGCCAGTAGTTACCCCATGGATATTAGTTTTCATCAAGCCTCCAAGACCTTAGAAGCCATAGGACATATCATTAAAGAGAAGAGCACCATTATTATGCTTTCCCCCTGTTATGAAGGAATAGGAGGAAAAGATTTTGTCGATTATCTTAAAGAAAAAACACCCGAAGATATTATTAAGAGCATCAAGGCTCACCCGGAGAAAAATGTAGTTTCTGGGGTTATTTCATATTTAATAGCCAAGTGTAAAGAAAAAGCAAAAATTTATTTGATTTCAGAAGGAATTCAAGACGAAGATATAACTGAAATGGGAATGTTGCCTGCAAATTCTGCTCAATCCGTTTTGGATGAAGCTTTAAAAAATTATGGGGATGAGGCAAAAGTATTAGTGCTGCCCACTGCCTCAATTACTCTTCCCTTACTGAAGGAGGAATGAGTTTGAAAAAATTATTAACCGGTAATGAGGCAGTTGCCGAAGGAATAATTGAATCAGGAGTGGAAGTTGTAACTGGATATCCGGGCACTCCCTCGACAGAGGTAATCTTGACCCTGTTACCTCAAAAAGAAGAATTGGGGATGCACATAGAATGGAGCACGAATGAAAAAGTGGCTTTTGAAATCGCTGCCGGCGCTGCCTGGGTGGGAAAAAGGGCACTGGTTACCATGAAAATGTCCGGAGTGAATGTAGCAGCTGATTCTTTGGCCTCTATTGCCTATAGCGGCTGCAGCGGAGGATTAGTTATTTTTGTAGCTGATGATCCGGGAGTGAGCGCCGGTATGCCCGAAGAAGATTCCCGCTATTATGCTAAATCGATGGTCGTTCCCATGCTCGATCTGGCTTCCCAGCAAGAGTGTTTAGACTATGTAAAACTTGCCTTTGAAATATCAGAGAAAATCGGTGGACCTATTTTTTTAAGATCCACCACCGATATCTCCCATGTGGCCTCTGATGTGGAAATAGGTAAAAAATTGAATTTAGAAAAAAGAGAGGCGCACTTAGAACGGGATATTGCCAAATATACCAAAGCGGGAGCAGCCTGGTGTATGGCTCAACACCGGGATGCCCTTAGCAGGTTGGACGAAGCTTCCAAAATTAGCGATTCTTGTATTACCGAATCCGGGATTAAGGTGAATGAAAGCCATTTTGAACCGAATAATAAATATGGAGTAATCTATACCGGGGCGGTGGAGGGAAATTTCCGGGAAGCTTTAAAGAGATATAACCTAAAACTCTCCTGGTTAAAGATAGGGATGGTTCACCCCTTACCCGAAGAAAGAATAAAAGTTTTTTTAGAAAAAATAGATAGGGTGCTGGTCTTGGAAGAATTAGATCCTCTCGTAGAAGCAGAGGTTATGAGAATAGCCCATCTTAATAACCCAAGAGTAGAAATTTTAGGAAAATTTGATAATACCCTTTCACAGGTAGGTAATTATTCTTTTAAAAAAATAAAAGATGCCCTAGAGGCTCTTTTAAATAAAAAACTCGAATCCGGGCAGGATCCTAATATTTTGGAAAAAGCTAAAGAATTAGAAGTAAAACGGCCTACTTCTTTTTGTGTCGGCTGCCCTCACCGGGGTACTTATTTTGCACTGAATAGGTCGATCAAGAATTTAAAATATAAAAAAGAGGAAATTATTATTACCGGGGATATAGGATGTACCATTTTAGGCATGAGCAAACCTTTTGAGAGCTGTTGGACTGAAGTGGCTATGGGAGCGAGTATAGGATTGGCTCAAGGGTTTAAATGGGCAGGAATAAGAAAACCGGTGATAGCTACTATTGGAGATTCTACCTTCTTTCATGCCGGCATTCCTCCCCTTATTAATGCTGTCTATCATAAAGTCCCCTTAACGATAATTATTTTAGATAATGGATGGACTGCCATGACCGGTTTTGAAGAAAATCCCGGAACACTTCAATTAAAAGGAGCTGTTAATACCAAAAGAGTCGATATTGTGGAGATATGTCAGGGTTGTGGTGTAGAACATATTCAGATAGTCGATCCCTATCAGGGAGAAAAAGCAACAGAGGCAATAATGAAAGCAATTCAATATCCGGGAGTTTCGGTCGTGGTTTCTCGTCGGGAGTGTGCCCTTCAAACTAAAAGGAGAAAGGTGAAATTCTCCCAGCGCAAAGTCGATATAGATAAATGTTCCGGATGCAGGATATGTTTGAATTCTTTAGCTTGTCCGGCGATGGCATTTCATCCTAAAAGCGCCAATCATAAAGCGTATATGGAAATCACTTCAGCCTGTTTTGGCTGCGGGTTATGTGAATTAACTTGTCCAACAAGGGCGATAGAGGTAATAAAAGATGGAAAATAATTTTTATTTAATCGGATTAGGTGGACAGGGAGTAATAAAATTAGGGCAAATTATTGCTGATTATGGATTAAAAAAAGGTGAGAAAGTTAAATTTTTTAAAGAAGTGGGTATGGCTCAGAGAGGTGGTCCGGTTCATTGTGAAGTTAGGATAGGCAAGGTGTTTGGGTCGAGGATTCCTCCTCTATCTTCTGATATAATAGTAGTAGTGGAATTATCCGAAGGATTGAAAAGTTTAGAATTTGTCAAACCGGGAGGGACTGTTATTTTAAATAGAAAAATGATCTATCCTATTGATATGATGTCCCATCCCGAAAAGTATCCTCAAGATGAGGAGATCGTAGGATTATTTAAAAAAGCAAAAGCAAAGATAATCAGGATAGATGCCGCAAAAATAGCGAAAGAGAAAGGCCTTCCCATTGCAGAAAATATTGTCTTGCTGGGCGCTCTCTCTTTTGTCGCTTCATTTAATAAAGAATCGGTTATGATTATATTAAGGGAAAATATTCACCGCGAACTGGATAAAAATATTGCTGCTTTTTGTGCAGGTTACGAAATAGCAGAAGGAATGGTCAAATGAAAAGCATGGAAAATTTTTTTAACCCTCATTCGGTAGCCATTTTCGCTTCAATGAAAGAAGGAAAGACCGGATATGAAATAGTAAAAAATATGGTGGAGGGAGGATTTAAGGGGAAAATATATCCGATAAGCCAGGTTGGCGGCCAGATATTCGGTGTAAATGTCCATAAAGATTATAAAAATTTTGAAATTGATTTAGCGATCATTGCAATTCCCGCTCAATTTATCCCCTCACTTTTAGAAGATTTAGGAAACAAGGGAGTAAAATCAGCCGTTATAATCTCTGCCGGATTTTCCGAGGTTGGCAATTTTAAGGAAGAAAAAGAGATAAAGAGGATAGCCAAAAAATATGGTATGAGGATCATTGGTCCAAACTGTGCGGGAATAATGAACTCCGGTTGTAATCTCTTTGCCAGCATAGAAGTAAGAGCATTATCGGGCGAAACTGCCTTTATCACCCAAAGTGGTGCCCTAGGCGGGGCGGTCTTAATGATGGCCGAAGAATTAGGTTTTGGTTTTTCCAAATTTGTAAGTTACGGGAATCGATGTGATGTAGATGAAGTAGAGTTAATCAGATATCTTGAAGACGACCATCAAACTAAAGTCATTGCTCTCTATATTGAGGGATTAGAAGCAGGAAGAAAATTTTTAACCCAGGCAAAGAAAACGGCTCTTAAGAAACCGATGGTAGTTATTAAAGCAGGGAAGAGCAAAGCCGGAATGAGGGCTACTTCTTCCCATACCGGTTCTTTGGCAGGAGAAGATAAAATCTATGATGCTGCTTTTAAGCAAGCCGGTATTTTACGAGTAGAAGGAGTAGAGGAGATGTTCGATTTATGCCGGGGCTTGATTTATTACCCAAAAATCAAAGGGAATAGGATCGGAGTGGTTACTAACTCAGGGGGACCGGCAGTATTAACTACCGATAAATTGGAAGTATCAGGATTAATAGTTTCCGAACCCTCCGAAAGTTTAAGAAATAAGTTAAAAGAAGTCCTCCCCCCTCATGTCTCCCTGGGAAATCCTTTCGACCTACTGGCTTATGGTGGAGCGGAAAATTTTGCCCGGGTCAGTCAAGCTATTGCCGCTGAATATGATGCTATCATTGCTATTTTTGTTCCCACTGCTACTATGGATTCCACAGGGGTAGCCACTGCTTTGGGAAAGATTAAAGAAGTGATAAAAGTTCCTATATTTGCTAATTTTATGGCTGGCAGATTAGTAGAAGAGGCGATTAGAGAATTAAAAAAATATGGAATCCCTAATTATGAAACCGGAGAGAGATGCGCAAAAGTGATTCAGAAGATATATAAAAATAGTCGCTACAACTAGATTGCTAAAACAACAAGGAGTAAGAGATGCATACAATTATCCAAAAAGCCAAAAAAGAAAAACGCTCTTTATTGGAAACAGAGGCAAAAGAATTGTTGAGGGAATATGGAATTCCTGTTCCTGATTTTAAATTAATAAAGAGCGAAGAAGAAATTAGCGGATTGGCCAAAGAAATGAATTTTCCGATTACCATGAAAATTGTCTCCCCGTACATCATCCATAAAACCGATGCCGGAGGGGTAAAATTAAATATTATAAATGAAAAGGAAGCTATATCAGCTTATCAGGAAATTATTTCCAAAGCGAAAAAATATAATAAAAAGGCGAAAATTTCAGGAGTAATAGTATATCCAATGGTTCCTCAAGGAACAGAGATTATCATAGGTATGATGCAAGACCCTCATTTTGGTCCGGTCATTATGTTTGGATTGGGAGGAATTTTTGTGGAGGTATTGAAAGATATTTCCTTCCGTATCCTCCCCATAGAAGCAAGAGATGCCGAAGAGATGATTGCTGAGATAAAAGGGTATAAAATATTGAAAGGGATAAGGGGAGAAGCACCTAAAGATATACAGGCTATTAAAGATCTATTACTAAAAATTTCACAGCTTTCCCAGGAGAATCCCGAGATCAGTGAAATAGACTTAAATCCTGTCTTTGTATTTGAAAAAGGTTTACAGGTAGTAGATGCTCGAATGATATTGTAAAATGAGAAAAAGTGAATAAACAAAATATTGTTTATTATTAAAAAGAGGGTGGTTTTGTTGGAGAAGCAACAGTTTGAATTTATCGGTAAAAGGTTTGATATAAAAAATATAGGTAAGGTGACCGGAAGAGAACTTTATTCTTCTGATGTAAATATTCCCGGTCAATTATTTGCTGTTGTTCTGCGCAGTCCCTACGCCCATGCTGAAATTAAAAGCGTTGATTATAAAGAGGCAGAAAAAATGGGGGCTATTTGTATTGGCCCTGATGATGTGCCGGACACTTTATATAATGAACGCATAGTTAGCATCCCTGATAAGACCTATCGCGATAGAACAGTTTTACCAAAAGACAAGGTTCGTCACGTAGGAGAAGCAGTGGCTGCCTGTGCTGCAGAAACTGAAGAAAAAGCCTTTGCAGCTTTAAAAAAGATAAAGGTAGAATGGGGTAAAAAATGGGAACCACTCATCAATCTTGAAGAAGCCATAAAAACAGATGCACCTCAGATATATGATCATGTTTACCTGGGAGAAGAAAAGGTAGAAACCAAAAAAAATATAGCCTGTGAGCGTGGTGTTGAAGTGGGTGATATCGAGAAAGGTTTTAAGGAAGCAGATGAGATAGTAGAGAGAACATTTAGTACCCAGAGGATTTATCATATGCAATTGGAAACCAAATCTACGGTGTGTATTCCGGAAGCTGATGGAGGGATTACAGTTTGGGCAACCTCTCAGGGAATTCATAATGTACGTATCCTCTTAGGAAATATCTTTCATATCCCTCTAAATAAAGTAAATGTTAAAAGAATTACGCTGGGGGGTTCTTTCGGTTCAAGTATTCAGATGAATTCAATTACTCCCATTTGTGTTGCCCTATCCTTAAAGGCTAAAAGACCGGTGAAATTAGTAACCGCCAGAGAAGAAGATTTTTATGATCACGCAAAATATCCCCTGAAGACTATCTTAAAAATTGGTGCTAAAAAAGACGGAACATTAACGGCTGCTCATTGCCGGGTTCAGGTGGAAATTGGCGGCCACAACATTCAGGCTTATCCTTATTTGGGGTGTGTAGCAGGATGGTTTGCCTCCCTTTATAAATATAAAAATTTAAAGTATGAGGGGACGGCGATATATACTAATAAAACACCTTCCTGTGCTATGCAGGGATACGGCAACCCCCAGATAAATTTTGCGGTAGAGAGTTTGATGGACATTTTGGCTGAAAAATTAAATATAGACCCGGTTGAACTTCGTCTGAAAAATTTTGTGGGAAAAGGAGATGAATTCTGGGGTCAGGGTCCGACGGTAAGGTCTATTATCCGAAGCTGTGGAGTGGAAGAAATGTTAATTGAAGGGGCTAAACTGGCCGGATGGAATAGAAGAATCCCGCCTACCGAAAAAACCGGAGATATTAAGAGGGGAATAGGAGTAGCCAGAGGATTTCACACTTCTGGCACCGGTGGTCCCAATCCGGGGGAAGTGATAGATTATTCGGGTGCGACCATTAAAATTAATGAAGATGGTTCAGTGGATGTATTAACTGCTCTGATGGATCATGGGGGAGGAACCTGGGATGCTGCGGCAAAAGTAGTGGCCGAAGTTTTAAAAGTACCTTTCGAGAAAGTAGGCATATATAATGAGATAGATACCAGATCTACTGTTTTTGACGTCAATACACACGCTACTCGGGGGATATATTGTGGTTGTGGAGCAGTAAAGTATGTCGCTGAAAAAGTGAAAGAAATGCTTCTGAATTATGCCGCAACCCTTTTTAAAGATTTACCGGAAAATCTGGAGTTAACTTATAATAAAAAATTGGATCAAGCAATCATCTATCCCCGAGAAATTCCTACCAATTATATGACCGTCGGGGAAATTGCGGAACATGCCCATATTACCAGTTGGGGGACTATTTCTTATACCGCTACCCTTAGGCAAAAAAACTGCCCCCCCTGTTTTATTACCCACTTTGTAGAAGTAGAAGTAAATACCAAGACCGGAGAAATTAAAATACCCCGAGCAGTCATAATGGGTGACTCAGGGACTATCATTAATCCAGATTTATGGGAAGGACAGATCATTGGTGCCTTTAGCAGAGGACTTGGTTTTAGTCTTTTGGAAGAGACCGCATATGATTTAAACAATGGTAAGTTAAAATGTAACGGGATGATAACGGATTATAAGATTCCCACTGTCCTTGATATGCCAAAAATAGATAATATTATCGTGAAATCTGCCCATACTTATGAACCAACCGGTCCCTTTGGAGCAAAAGGGATAGGAGAGGCAGCTTTAAGTTCCGTGGGTTCTGCAGTCGCTAATGCAATATACAATGCAATAGGGATAAGGTTTTACGAATTACCTATTACTCCAGAAAAAGTACTGAAAGCCTTGAAGGAAAAAGAAGCAAAAATTGAAGGAAGGAGGAGATAGAATTGCAGAGCAATACCAAAATTTTAGCCCAGGAATTTGAATACTTTGCTCCCAAAACTTTAGATGAAGCCTTAAGTTTGTTGGATAATTATAAAGATAAGAATACTAAAATATTAGCCGGAGGGACTGACCTATTGGTTAAAATGAAGACCACCGATTTAAAGATTGATTATCTGATAAATATAAAAAATATCCCCGAACTCAATTTTATAGATACAGCTTTCGGACTAAAGATAGGGGCAGCCGTTCCTTTATCCCATATTGAGAGAGTAGAAAAAGTTAAAGAAAGATATCCTGCCTTATATGAAGGAATTAAATCGATGGCGGCAATTGCCGTAAGAAATATGGGGACGATTGTTGGGAATATTTGCAATGCTTCACCCGCTGCTGATACTGTTCCTTCTTTAATTGCCTATGGTGCAGAAGTAAAATTGCTCAGCAAGAGGGGAGAGCGTGCAGTTTTAGTAGAAGATTTTATAACCGGAGTGGGCAAAACAGTGATAGAGAAGGATGAACTGATTTCCCGGATAAGCCTGCCGGAAATGAAAAAAAATTCAGGGAGTGCTTTTTCTAAGAAAGGAAGGGTTAAGGCGGATATCGCCAAGATCAATTTGGCGGTTTGCCTTGAGAGAGAGGGCAATCTTTGCAAAGATTGCAGGATAGTACTTGGTTCGGTTGCTGAAAAAGCCATTCGAGCAAAAAAAGCTGAAAGCCTTATAAAGGGACAAACAGTAAGTATTTCCTTAATAGAGAAAATAGCCAAGAAAGCATCGGAAGAGATTAAGCCCATTGATGATATCCGTTCATCGCTTACCTATAGAACTGAAATAGCTCGGGTAATGGTAGAGGAATTAGTAAGAATCGCCTGGGAAAGATCCGGAGGTGAATTGAAGCCATGAAGAAATTAGTAATAGAGTTCACTATTAACCAGCAAAAGAGAAGGCTTTTTGTAAAACCAAATGACCTTTTAATTAATATCATAAGAAACGATTTATTTCTAACCGGAAGTAAATACAGCTGCGGTATCGGTGAATGCGGTGCCTGCACTGTTTTATTAGATGGAGAGCCAGTTTTATCTTGCCTGACCTTGGCGGCAACTGTCGACGGCAAAGAAATTACTACCATTGAAGGGCTGGCAAAGGGAAATGAGCTGCATCCTATGCAAATATCCTTTTTAAAGAATGCAGCAGTGCAGTGCGGATTTTGTACGCCAAGCATGATATTAACTGCCACAGCACTATTAAAAGAAAATCCTAATCCTACAGAAGATGAGATTAGAGACTATATAAGAGGGAATATCTGCCGTTGTACCGGGTATGTGCAAATAGTGAAAGCGATTAAGTCTTGTGCAATTGAGCAAAATAGCTAAACTAAGTAACTAACTATTTGAAATTTGCGTTTCAGATATTTACTATTTAAAAAGCAAGAACAAGGAGATGTTGATGGAGATATTACAGGTGGGATTAATCTTGGCAACAGGTGTTGCAGCAGGATTTATGAATACTTTAGGAGGTGGTGGTTCCTTACTTACTTTGCCGATGCTTATATTTTTAGGCTCACCGGCAGCGGTGGCAAATGGAACCAACCGTATTGCCCTAATGGTTCAGAATATTGTAGCGGTGAGTAATTTTCGTAGAAAAGGATTTTTCTACCCAAAGTTAGGCATTACTTTGGCTATTCCGGCAGTTTTGGGCTCTTTTTTAGGAGCAAAGCTGGCCATATCTATTCCCGAAGAATTATTCCAAAAAATCTTAGCGGCCATTATGATCTTAGTCCTGGTTTTAATTCTTACCCGCCCGGAGAAAAAATTTTTAAAAGAAATTAAAGGGGAAAATCTAAGCCCTACACGCCTTATTATATCCTTGTTTGTATTTTTTGGTATCGGGGTCTATGGAGGATTTATCCAAGCCGGAGTAGGATTTATTATTATCTCAGCTCTGGCTTTAATTACCGGAATGTCCTTAGTAAAAATTAATAGTTTGAAACTTTTTATCGTTCTTATTTATATTTTTTCTTCTTTTGTAGTTTTTATAGCTCATGGCAAAGTAGATTGGATTTTAGGATTTACTTTGGCTATCGGAAATGCTCTGGGTGCATACCTGGGGACTAATTTTGCGGTGAGCAAGGGAGATAAATGGATTAGAGTATTTATTGTTATCGCCATTTTATCTATGTCTGCTAAATTGCTCGGACTTTTTAATTTTTTGGGATTATAAAAGTAATTTTTAAAAAGCTAAGCATATAAAAGTTTTTTCTGAATGCCCGGCGGAAATATTAACTGGAAAAGGATGAGGAGGAGAGGAAAAGTGAACCAATTTAAATATATTTCTCCTAAAACTAAAGAAGAAGTACTAAAAATTTTAAATGAAGAGGGAGTAAATGCTTGTATAATAGCTGGCAGTACCAATGTTCTGCCTGATATTAAAATGAAAAAGTTAAGTCCAAAAATTTTAATAGACCTTACCGCCATTGAAGAATTGAGGGGCATAGATAAGAAAAAAGACAAGATCTGCATAAAACCTTTGACCACTATTGCCGAATTAATTCATTCAGAGCTTATACTAAAAGAGAGCAAAGTATTAATTCAATCTGCCGAACAATTTGCTGACCCTCTGGTAAGAAATAATGCCACTATCGGGGGAAATTTAGTTACTGCTTCACCGGCAGCAGATATGGCAGTGCCCTTACTTGCCCTCGGTGCACTTATTAAAATAGAGAGTGTCAGGCAGAGGAGAGAAGTTAAACTAAAAGAGTTTTTTCTTGGACCGGGCAAGACAGTTTTGCAGGATGATGAGATGATGGTAGGAATTGAATTTGAGCAGAGTGACATAAATAAAAATGGATATTTTGTTAAGCTGGGGCAAAGAAAGGCTATGGCTATTGCCATAGCTAGTTTAGCCTTGAACTTAGCAATGAAACAAAACAAAATTATTCAGATTCGTATTGCTATGGGCTCTGTAGCCCCCAGGCCAATTAGGCTGACTGTGGTGGAAAAATTTTTAGAAAATAAAGAAATAAGTAGTAAATTAGTGGAAGAAGCCGTAAGCAAAATAAGAGAAGAAGTCAATCCCATTAGCGATATACGAGCATCTGCTGAATATCGTCGATATATTTCCGGAATCCTTTTCAAGCGAGCACTTGAAAAATTGACTCATTAAATAATTAGATATTATTCATTTATTTATTATTTATTATTTTTTACTCATTACTTAATTTATTACTTATCAAAAAGGAGGCTTTAAATGGAAGAATATAGAATAGAACTAACCGTAAACGATGAAAAAATAATTGGAACCGCCAAGGCTGAAGAATCTCTGTTAAAATTTTTACGCAGACATGGTTTTAGTGAAGTAAAATGCGGCTGTGAAAAAGGAGAATGCGGTACTTGTACGGTTATTCTGGATAAAAAAGCTATTAAATCCTGTATTACCTTAGCTCTCCGGGCTGACCACAAAGAAGTATGGACCGTGAAAGGTATGGAAAAATTAGAATTAGGGAGAAAATTACAGGAAAGTTTTGTTAATCACGGGGCCATACAATGTGGTTTTTGTACCCCGGGAATGATTCTTACTGCTAAAGATTATTTGGATAAAAATCCACTTCCCAATAGAGAGGAAATTAAAAAAGCAATATCTGGAAATCTATGCAGATGTACCGGATATAAGAAGATTGTTGATGCCATTTACGATGTGGCGGGAGAGAATCATAAATTGGGAGGTGATATCGATGTCTGAATTTAAGATAGTTGGTAAACCCATACCCCGGCATGATGCCTGGTCAAAAGTAACCGGAGACCTTAAATACGCTGACGATTTTACTATGCCCGGAATGTTATTTGCCAAAGTTCTTCGCAGCAAATATCCGGCAGCTAAAATTATTTCTATAGATACTGGTAAAGCAGAGCAATTAGATGGCGTAAGAGCTGTTTTAACCGCTAAAGATGTTCCTCACAATGAAACAGTAACCAAGTTTGGTCAGAGCACGGAAGTTGGTAAAGGATTTGAAGGTTTATACCGGGTTTTAGCCGAGAAAAAAGTCAGATTTATGGGAGAAGCAGTTGCTCTGGTTGCTGCCGAGACAGAGGAAATTGCCGAGGAAGCCTTGGATCTAATTGAGGTAAAGTATGAACCCCTCACCGGGGTTTTTGATCCTTTAGAGGCCATAAAGCCGGGTGCTTATCTGGTGGGAGAAAGCAAGTCCAATATCATAGGCGAATTTGGCTGCCAGCAAGGTGACCTGGAAAAAGGTTTTGCCCAGGCAGATGTAATAATTGAAGATACCTATAAGGTGCCTTTTGTTGACCATGCTTATTTAGAACCAGAAGCGGGCATTTCCTGGATAGATGATTATGGAATACTTATAATCCGGGTAAGTACCCAAGTAATAGAGCACTTTAGAGATGTAGCTGATGTATTGGGTTTGCCCCATAATAAAGTCCGATATATAGGGACTATGATGGGCGGAGGTTTTGGCGGTAAAGAAGATATTACCGTGGAAACTTATTTGGCTCTGCTTACCTGGAAGACTAAGAAACCGGTAAGATTAGTTTATACCCGCGAAGAATCTATCTTGTGCCATAGCAAAAGACATCCTTTAGTGATGAAGTATAAAGTTGGCGCGAAAAAAGATGGTAAGCTTATCGCTTTAGATGCGGACTTAATATCTGATGCCGGCGCCTATCCTTACTTAAGTCCCTGGGTCACTTTATACGCAACGGTTAATGCAGCCGGTCCTTATTGTATTCCCAATGTGAAAGTCAGAGCTCATTGTGTATTAACTAACAATACTTTTACCAGTGCTAACAGAGGATTTGGAGCCCCCCAACCTAATTTTGCTTATGAAAGCATTATGGATGAATTATCTCATAAACTGAATATAGACCCTCTGGAAATCAGGCGTAGAAATTGCCTTACTACCGGAAAAGCTTTGGCGACAACCGGTCAGGTCTTCAAGACCTATGTTGCTCTTCCGGAAGTTGCCGAAAAAGCCTGGAAAGCTCTGGGAGAGTCTACTGAATGTAAAAAAGATGAAGGCAGAAAAATAGGACGAGGATTAGCAATTGGGTTGATGAGCTATGGCCGGATGACCTTTCTTCATGACTCTTCCCGCTGCTACGTAAGGTTGGAGTCAGACGGGAGTATATTGATTAGATCCGGGATACCTGATTTAGGAGGGGGGCAGATTTCTTTACTCTGTCAGATTGTTGCTGAAGAACTGGGAGTGCCTACGTCCCGGGTAAAGATTTACCATAGCGATACCGCATTGACCCCTCTTGCCGGAACCACCACTGCTACTCGACAGACCTATATGTCCGGGAATGCAACTCTTAAAGCTGCCCGAGAAATAAGAAACAGAATTTTGAATAAAGCTGCGGAAATATTAAATGTTAATCAAGATAAATTAGATCTTATTAATGAAAAAGTTATAGTTAACTATGATCCCTCGCAATATGTTCCTTTAGTAAAAGTGATACAGGTTTGCAATGCGGATGGAATAGAGTTGTTTTGTGAAGCCCAATTTAATGCCCCCTCTACCATGGTGCCTGACTTATCTAATATAAGAGGGATGACCTTTCCTGATTTTACTTTCGGAGCCCAGGCAGTAGAAATAGCTGTGGATACGGAAACCGGGCAGGTTGAAATCTTAAAACTTGTAACCTGTTATGATGTGGGAAAAGCTATTAATCCTTTAAGTGTAGAAGGCCAGATGGAGGGTGGTTCTATCTATGGAATGGGCTATGCCCTGACCGAAGAGGTTATTATGGAAAAGGGAATGACCATGACCCCCTCTTTTGCTGAGTATATTATTCCTACAGCGGCTGATGTGCCTGATGTAAAGGCGATTCTGGTAGAATCAGGCGGAGGATTAGGTCCTTACGGAGCTAAAGGAATCGGTGAGCCTTCCTGCAGTATAATTGCTCCGGCTATCTTGAATGCTATTTATGATGCAGTTGGTGTGAGAATTAAGAGTTTACCGGCAACTCCGGAGAAAATAATAAGGGCTTTAAAGAGTGATTATTTTAGGAAATAGGAAAAACAGAGAACCGTCACCTGTTTTAGCAAAGAGGTAGTCATGGATAAAGAAAAAGTAAAGCTTCGGAATGAAAAAGAGACTCTATTGATACCGCTTTATTGCAAGTATCTAGAAAGCCAAAAAGATTCGCCGATTATCAAAGATGAAAAAGCAATCGAAATGGTCAATAGTATTGCTGTCTCTTATACACATCTGACGCTGCCGACGAAGAGGATAGTGTAGATCTCGGTG